>Ga0310811_10001232_pt1 | contig 32799 bp, 28 predicted proteins | sample YCmetagenome_FD_207642 | JGI IMG/M metagenome (GOLD analysis project Ga0310811, IMG submission 207642) | Soil microbial communities from experimental microcosm in Duke University, North Carolina, United States - YC | ecosystem: Engineered > Artificial ecosystem > Soil microcosm > Unclassified ...
GATTTTCGCACCATCGCATGCTTGCGTTCTCACTATCCGCCGTCTCGCACAGGCGTTGCCAGCAGGGCCGTCGGGCGCGAATCATGCGCCGCGTGCATTCCAGCCGACGAACGACTGAACGCTCATGCCTGATGAGAGACATGAGGGACACGCGAAGTGATGGAAGCAAGAATGGTCACGTCTGTCTCACTGTTTGAACAGGAAACAGGATGGAGTTAGCAGCAAACCGGCATAATTGTCAAAGCCTCCCTAAAGAACAAATGAATACGTGATGAGTATACCGGCAGAGAGATGAACCTGTCCAGGATGGGTCGGCGATCCATCCACCTTTTCAATACCGTTTGTGAGTGAGGTGCGCGGTCACACCAGTGTGATCCCCGGCATAGTAGAATCAGCGCTATGCTGCTACACTCGCCGACAGTGAATGGAATATTCCCCGAGAGCCGTCACTATCTTGCTATTGTTGGCGATGCCCAGGCTCCCATACTTGAGGAGAATTCTATGCGTCTCTCACACCTCTGGGATTCACGCAGGCTGCTCTCTTGTTGTCTTATCAGCGCCGTGGCGATTGCGCTGGCGATCAGCGGGTGCGCTGTGCCAGCCGCCGCGAATGAAACGTCCTCGGCAACGGCGACTTCCGCTCCCACCGTCACGCCGACTCCGCAGCCGCCCTGCACGCAACTGGTCACGGGCGCGACACCGTTTCAATCGGTCAGCGGCGTGTCGAGTCTTCAGGCTCCCGCCGGAACCTATATCGGCCCCGCATCCACAAACGGGGGAGGGACGGGCCAGTATACCGTCACCACCTATACGCTCTGTTTCCAGGGCAGTGAGGCAAACATCGATGGCGGGCAGCTCACTCCCTCGGCGACGCCGACCTCGACGATTGGGCATCTGGTGCACAGCGGCTGGAAGCTGAACAACCTCTTCCCCGATCCCTCCAATTTCGCCTATCTCGACTATTGTAGCAATGCCCACATCTGCGTGAATAGCTCCGGGTCGGGCTCGCCGTTCACCTTTGTCGGCTTCGATCAGTACGCCAGCCACACCGGCGGCTATACGACCTTCCGCTTGCAGGTGGGGAAGATCGCGGCCCCCAGTTGCCTCAACGATCCGCAATATTACTCCGGGACGCCGAAATACACGATCTACGAGGACGGCAGCACGGTCAGCTCGTCCTCATCAACGTACCACTTCCTGATGCCGCCGGGCACTCGTGTCAGCTCGTATCTGGGCGGCGGAACCGCTGGCTCGTCCTATGCGTACTTTTGCAGCGCTGGAACGCAGGCCACTATCGTCAATTTTCTGAAGCAGGCGATGCAGAACGACGGCTACGCGATCTCGTACGTGACGGCAAGCGGCTTCCACGCCGAAACGGGGAGCAATCCTACGTATAGCATCGACGTGAACGTCTCAAGCCCCGGCAACTACTACCTGCGGGTCTTTGTCCCAATGTAAAGCCACTCTGGCGCCTGATTTGGCATTCGGCGCTGCCGTTCGGTATCATGAAAGCTCACGATGACTGCCGTCTCCACGCCTCGCACAGCGGTAACGTCATCGCAGACTCAGCAGAGTCATGATGCTAAGGAGCAGCGCGTGCAGGACGACGGGCCAAACACTTTGGGTTCTCGCAAGTATGATGCGCCTGGGCGGACGCCGGGAGAGATGCCGGTCTGGCCGGAGATGCATGCGGGTGTGGATGCGCGCCGCCAGCGCTATTCCGTCGGGGCGGCGCGTCCGACGACACTCGCCGCCTTCCTCGCCGTCAGCATCGGGGCCAATGTAGCTCTCATCGCCGCGTTATTGGCCGTGGTCCTGCTGGCGCGCGCGGGCTACTTCGCACCGTCTCCACAGGGTGCGACGGGGACTGGCATATCCGCGACCACCACCGCGAACACGACGCCATCGCCTGCGCCCAGCGCCACACCCAGCGCGGGCTGGCTCCAGGTCGCGCCGACCAGCGTGCAGTTAGGCTGTGACTCCGGCCAGCAGACCCAGGTTGTGGTCCTGTCGAATAGCGGATCGGACAGCGTCGATTGGCACGTGGAGATATCTGGTGGGTCGGACCAGGCGGGCGTCTCGATCTCCCCCAGGCACGGCACGCTCAGGCCTGGAACCAGCATTTCGATTCGGCTCCAGAACAGCTCGAATGGCGACGGGCGCCAGGGAACCATCAGCTTCAACGCCGATGCGCAGACAGCCGGGTCGCCCCCCACCCTGAGCTACACCACCACTGGCTGCTAGCGATTCTGGTCTAGCGCGGATCTCTGCTTCATTGTGCGTCGCGGTATTCCGCGATGATCGTATGCGCCATAAATGCCAACAGTATCATTGGACAGCCCGACTGCGCGCCTAATGACTTGATTACTAACTCATGTTATAATAGTTGTCTACAGAGTAGAATCGGCTTGCTTGAGAACTTGAGTCTCAGCAGAACGGGGCGTGGGTGAGGGGATAGATGGCGCCGGGCGTCTCTGCATATGCTCCACTCATCCTGCATTGTATTCGATTCCTTGTGCAACCAAGTTCACGGTATTGGCAGGGTTCTTGCTACTACTTCTCGTATCACCGACGAATTGCCCGCGTCTGCAAACCTTCCTCGCATAGACCGTCGTCGCCACGATTCAGAATTCCGCCTCCGAGGAGAAACTTCCGCATGTTCGCATGGAAACCTGATGCGCGCTCTATGCGCGTAGCAACAGTCACCCCGCTCTTCACCCCACGTCTGCGTCTCTGGCCTTACCTGCTGGCTATCGTCCTTCTGCTGAGTGCTGGAGCCGCCTTCATTCCTGTGCAACCCAACATCGCGCGGGCCGCAGGCTCCAATCCCATCGTGCTCGAAAATCAGCAGTCAGGCACCACAAGCTGGCAGTTCGACAACTTCAACAAGGAATCGCACCACCAGATCGAGGGCTACGCAGCGCTGACAAGCGTCAGCCAGGGAAGCCAGATCAGTTTTATGGTCTCACTCTCGGCGACAGCGCAATACACGATGGATATCTACCGCATGGGCTACTATCCGCATGGCACAAATCCAGACGGCTCGCAATGCAGCCCCTGCGGCGGTCGGCTTATGCAGCATATCGGGCCGCTGACTGGCTCACCCCAGGCCGCCTGCCCAATCACCACATCGGGCGCGGACTTTGGCATGATCGAGTGCCAATGGAACGCGAGTTACACGCTCACCGTTCCCTCAACCTGGACAACCGGCAACTATATCGTCAAGCTGATACGTCTGGATGACAACCTCGAAAACTACATGACGTTTGTGGTGAAGGATCTCTCCAGCACGGCAGATATTGTCTACTCAATGGATGTCACCACCTGGCAGGCATACAACTACTGGGGCGGCGCAGGGAACAACAATGTTGGCTACAACCTCTATGGCAAATTCAACGACTCCACTCAGGCGTTCCTCGGCGATGCCCGCGCCTACACCGTCTCGTTTGATCGTCCCTACATGGTGCAGGGATCGGAGGACGGAGCGGGAAATTTCATGGTCTGGGACTATCCCATGATTCGCTGGATGGAGGCGCAGGGAGATAACATCACCTACGTCACTGACGTGGACCTGGAGTCTAACCCAAACCTGTTCGCCGGGCACAAGGTGTTTGTGAATACCGGCCATGATGAATACGCCTCCGACAACATGCGCGCGAACATCCTGAATTTCATCAATACGGGAGGGAGCGCCGCATTCTTCAGCGCCGATGATATCAGTCGGCGTATGACATGGGCCAACTCGGTATCCGGTCAGCCGGACCGGCGCGAGCACTGCGATAAAGGCGCGCTGCCTGGCTCGACGACCGTCGATTGGCGCGGTACGACGCCACCACATCCCGAAAACCAAATTACTGGTTCGCTCTCGAATGGCGCAGCGGCGGCACGACCGTTCCTGGTCTACGATCCGACCAGCTGGGTCTTTGCCGGAACAGGCCTGGCGAAATACAATGGCACGGTCATAACCAGCGGGACAGGGCAGAACGCCATCGCGGGCCTGATCGGCTATGAGTTCAGTACGCGGGCGGTCAACGATCCCACGCTTTCCGCATACGTATCCTACGAGCCCGCGGGTCTACAGCAGGTCGGCCATTCGTTTGTCCCGGCAGCAGATAACGGTGTTAACTCCTGGGCCGATACCACCGTGTATACCACTCCGGCGGGCGGGACCGTCTTCTCAGCGGGCACCATTGAATGGGCATGGGGCGTGGATAATGGATTCAATGATGGCTTCTGTGATTGCAATCCAGGCTTTGCCAATGCGAAAAGCCAGATCATCACAGCGAATGTCCTGAACCGGTTAATCGCGGGAAACACCATTCCCCCCGCGCCCGTCGTCAGCCTATCGCCCACAAGCGTCAGCTTCGGCAGCAAGAACGTTGGCACGACAAGTGCCGCCCAGACGGTGACGCTCACCAACACCGGCACGGCGCCGCTGACCATCAGTGGTATCGCGGTGAATGGCACGAACGCTGCCGACTTTGCCCAGACAAACACCTGCCCAGCTAGCTCCAACACATTGGCGGCCAACGCTTCCTGCGCCATCAGTGTGACGTTCTCGCCCGCGGCAACCGGAGCGCGTAGCGCAAGCGTCAGCGTCACCGACAACGCCAGCGATAGCCCGCAGAGCATCGCGTTGAGCGGGACTGGGGTCGTTCCCGCGCCCGCGGTGACGCTAAATCCGACATCGCTCAGTTTCGGCAATCAGAACGTTGGCACAACCAGCGCGGCGCAGTCGATCAGCCTCACCAACAGTGGCACGGCAGCGCTCACCATCAGCGGTATCGTGGTGAACGGCGCGAATGCCGCTGATTTTGCCGAGTCGGATACCTGCCCGGTCAGCCCGAGTACGCTGGCTATCGCGGCGAGCTGCACGATCAGTGTGACCTTCACGCCCTCGGCAAATGGCGCGCGCACCGCGACCTTGAGCATCAGTGACAACGCGGGCGGCAGCCCACAGGGCGTCCCACTGTCTGGGACAGGGATGACATCCGCCCCAAGCGTGACACTCAGCCCAACGAGCGTCGGCTTCGGCAACCAGAATGTCGGTACGACCAGCGCCGCCCAGACGGTGACGCTCACCAACACTGGCACGGCGCCACTGACGATAACCAGTATCGCTCTAGGCGGAACGAATGCGGCTGACTTTGCCGAGTCTGCGACTTGTCCGCTGAGCCCGGACACTCTAGCTTCAGGCGGCACCTGCACGATCACCGTCACCTTCTCGCCCTCGGTCGCCGGTTCGCGTAGCGCAGCCATCAGCATCAGCGACAATGCGGCGGATAGTCCGCAGAGCATCGCACTGTCAGGCACGGGAGTTACGCCCACAACTGGCGTGACGCTGATTGGCAGCTCAACAGCCAATGGCAACTTTGGAGCAGGTGTCAAGATCAAGGCTCCCACCGTGCAGGCAGGCGATCTCCTGATTGCGGCGGCGGGCACGAACGGCTCGCCCGCAAGCTGGACCACCCCGACCGGCTGGACGGCTGGAGCTGGAGGCGGCCATCCTGACGGGCAAGGGCTGAACTGGTGGTGGAAGATTGCGACCAGCGCCGACTCGGGCGCGACGATCACCCTCAAGGCGGCGTCCTACGCGGATGGCGGCGGCATAGTCCTCGCCTATCGCGGTGCGTCGGCCAGCCCCATCCTGGCGGTGAGCGCGATGGCGACAAACGACAACGGCGGCGACGGCCATGTGACCTCGGCGCAGTTCAACGGTGTCTCATGGAGTGGGGCATCCAACGTTGTGAGCCTGCTGTTGATGAGCTGGCAACCCGCCAATGCTACCGTCTCCTGGCCCGCTGGCTATTCAACTCAGGCGACCGCAACCGATGGGTACGGCTATGTCGCGGCGGGGGCGAATCTGACCGCGCAGACGCTCAGCAGCCTGGGAGCGCAGACAGTCACCCTATCTGCCTCGCAGGCGGTTCTACCAACATTGCAGCTTGCGATACAAGTCGGCGCCTGAGAGCCTGATAGAGCGATGAGGCGCTGATCCTTCCGGTCGGCGCCTCATTCGTTCGCCCTCATTCGTTCGCAGTGTGTCACCCGATCAGTCCAGCGTTACCGAATCTGTGTCGCCCAAAGCCTCGGCGATAGCTGGGCCATCAGACCCATCAGATTCAGTAGACTCAGCAGACTCAGCAGACCCGCCAGACTCATCGTGGGTCGCCTCGGCAGGCTGTGCGCCTGCCATGTCTGCGGGCGCATCTGGCGATGGGTTGCCATCACCAGCCGCTGGAGCTTCGAGCGCCTCGGTTGGTGATCCTGGTGATTCGCTGGCCGTTGGAGCTATCGCTAGCGACTCCGCCAGCGTCGGCGCATCACTCTCCGCCAGATCGTTTGCCTCCAGCGCCTGGAGCATCTTCTCCTTCGACCACTGCATCTGGACAGCGCGCACGCGGGCGACGAGGATAGCGGCGGGGAACCACACAGCCGTCAGCAACAAGAGCAGCAGCGAGATGACGAGCAGGCCGGTGTCTCGTTGCACCGCAGATAGCGCGCAGTTAAGTGGCGCGCACACCGTCGGACGCGCGGTCGCGGTGGGCGCCGCGGTGGGCAACGAGGTCGCTGTGGGCAGGGCCGTCGAGGTTGCCGTTGCCCGTGGAGTAGGCGTCGGGCGCGGCGGTGGCAGCGCAGCCTTCTTCGGCGCGATCACTGGCGGCTTGACCGGTGGCGGTGGCGGCGGCGGATTGGATGGCATCGGAATTGAGGAGCCGGTATAGCCATCGGGCAGGTTCGGCCATGTCCCACCCGGAAGCCCGGCGATCAGCACGCCGCTCTGGTTGAGCTCCCAATCAGGGCTGAGACCCGCCGAATCGCTGGCTGCCAGCGGCGAGATATAGACATAGTGGCCGATCCAGAGATGGTTGACCTGCGAAGGAACATAGGCGTATGGCCCGACCGCCGGGTCAGGGTCAAGCGCTTTACCCGAGTAGACATTGGCGGCATAGGGATACTTAAAGTAAGACGAGCCGCTCCACGGGATTGTACCCGAAAGCCACTGGCTCTTCGGAACAACAACCTCCATAGCTGCCTGGATGCCGACGTAATTTCCGTTGACAATTATCCCGCCGCCAGGATCCCAGACATGTATCGCCGTGATGCTGTTCGGGTTGCTGAGCGGGTCGCCGGTCGCCTCCACGCCAGAGACAATCACCGAATGCATGCCATGATCCACGATAATACTGATCGGCTGCCTGCTCACCAGCAGGTCGCGCACGATGTGGACCGTAGTATCCCAGGCGCCGCCGAGACCTACCTTGACGTGGTAGATGCGGCCGGTGGTCAGAGTCAGTCCTTCAGCCAATGAGCGCGGGTCGGTGCCAAAGTCGCCCGAAATGTTCGCGGCAAGATATGGCCCCCAGTACGATGAGGATGGCGGCGGGTAGCCCCACATGCTCTCGTTCTGCTGGCTGTTGAGCATGTTATATATCGCCGACTGTGAGACAGTGTTGCCGAGATAACTGGCGATGAGGCCGACGGTGGCGATGCCGCACCAGTTGCTCGACTTCTGTGGCCATCCAGCCGCGGACGCCGCGCCAGCCACGTTGAGCGCATAGGGATTGTTCGGCGTCGCCGTTGGGGCAGGCGTGTTCGTCGCCGTAGGCGCGGGTGTATCGGTCGGTGTGGGCGCGGGCGTGTCGGTAGAGGTAGGCGTATCGACGAGCGAGTTGGCATGCACACGGCTGTCGGAGACGCCGTAGAAGGTGGTCGGCGCCGCTGCCGCGTTGACCGGAAGGCTCCACAGCAGCGATCCCGCGACGGAGATCAGTGCGAGCGCGCAAAACAACGCCAATGCGAGCCGATGCGACGCTACCTGAGAACCTGCTTGCCTCTCAGCCCACATCCTCCGGCCGCGCCGCGCCATTTCCCATTCCTTTTCGTTTCGCTATACATCCCTGGACACACGTCGCTCGCGGCCTATGCTGATACCGCGGCATGGGGAATCACGCATCGCCCCATCACGAAATGTCAATACGTGGCAGGTTGCATTTTGCAGCATAACGGTAAGCGCTGCATCTGTCAATATGTATCGCGTCGTGATAGGCCGATTGGCGGTCGTTTAAGATTGTGGAATACGGGCGGAGATAAGAAAAACCGGAGAATCTGAGGGCTACCCCCTGACTCCCCGGCGTGCTGTTCAGGCGTTAGCGTCTGTGGCACATCTGGCAGATATGCTAGCAGCAACCATTATCAAACAGAAGGGGCAGAGCGGCGTCTGATGAGCTCGACGATCCGCGCAACTGCCCACGTCAGCAGCGCATAGACGACGATGGCTAGCACAGCCGCGAGATCGAGAACATTGCCGTGGCTCTGGGGCGTGGGAAAGACGCCCCGGAAAGGCGCGACGAGTGGATCGGTGATGGTGTAGATGACGCTGCTGAAGCCAGCCCCTGGATTGGCGGCAAGCAGTTCGAGCACGATACGGATCAGGATCAGCACCTCGACGATACCGCCAATCGTATACACAATCTGGCTGGCACGCCATCCACGCCAGCTCGGCGCATACCGGGCGTCGTTCTCGACGTATCGCACGCGCGGTTCAGGCGGCACGGGCGTGGGTTCAGGCTCCGCATAATAGCGCGGAGGCGGCTCTGGCTCCACGTAATAGCGTGGCGCTGGTTCCGTTTCGGTGTTGTATGGTTCGCGGGGATCTCCCGGTTCAGTGTAGCGCATCAAAACCACTCCTCCTTGATAAACCTGTCCTCCTGGCCATCCTTGCGATTGAACAAGGCAGGAGTCGCACTGCGCTGATGAACACGCAGTACGAATACCTCCTGCAAGCGATGTGCCAGCGTGGAAAATGGAGAGACGGCCAGCGAGCGTCCTTAACATTCGCACGGCCGTTGTTTCCTCGGGCTCTGGCTAGAAATGCACGATGCCTGACAGCACCAGATACGCAATGATCGCGATGACGACGACCACGATCTTCAGGCGTATCACGAAGATGATGATATCCAGCTTCCGTCTGGGCTTGCGCCGTGGCTTGCTGGCAGGCGTCTCCGCCTGCGCCTGCGCCTGTGTCACGACCGCGGTGGGCGCGACGACGGGCGATGCCGTGGGCTTGCGCGCGGGTGGCGCGGTGATGGCTGGCATCCGCGGCGCGGTGTTGACGCCAACACGCGGGCCGGCACTCACACGTGGGCCACCACTCAGGCGTCTGCGGGTCTGGGGCGCCTCGATGACCCCACCATAGGTCGCGAAGAGCACGTCAGTGTAGTGCGTGTAGGCTGCCGCGAGTAGCTCAGAGGCGAACTTGAGCACTACCTCATCGTTGGCCTCGGCGTTTTCCGAGAAGTTGTAGCTCCCCGTGAAGACCAGCTGGTCATCGAAAACAAATGTCTTGTTGTGCATGAAGTCTTGCTCGCGCTGCGCCGAAAAAGCGTGCGATGGCGCGGCGACGAACCGTGGATCGTCCATGAACCAGAAGAGCGCGCGGTCCTGAGTGGTGTAGCGCAGCACATCCTCCATGCCATGCGGGTCGTAGACACCACGGATGTCGAACCGCGGCTGCTGCGCCAGCGGCGCCAGCGCCTCAAGGATGCCGGGATCGCTCAGCAGGAAGGCTAACAGGCGAATCTTATGCGCGCCCCGAATGGCGCTGATAAGCTCCTGCTCGATGGCTTCACCCGCGGCAGGCGCAAAGAACGGCGCGATGCTGGTCGAGCCAACCAGGACTCCCGACGATTCGGCGGTCGTAAGCGCCGCTGCCGAGCGGGTGTGCCGGTGCTGTGGCTGGAGCAACGCCGCGAAGGTTGTCGCGAAATGGGTCACGAGATCGCGCGATGAGATCGTCAGGCAGGTGTTATCCTGAAGCTCCAGCCCGCCCACGGTGAAATTGGCCGAGCCGACCCATACGTCGCGCTCGTCACGCAGCACGAACTTATCGTGCATCAGGTGGCGCCCGCGCTCGTGGACCGCGGTGGCATGCGGCAGCAGCCCGGCGTTGGCCAGCGCCGCCTCGGTTCCGCTGGGCTTTGGGTCGGCGCTCATGCCGCCAGCATGCTCATTGCCCCCGTCATAGGCGATCCGCACCCGCACGCCACGCGCCACCGCGCTCGCCAGCGCATCGAGGATACGCGGATGGCGCAGATCGTAGATCGCACAGTCAATCGAGTCGTGGGCGTCATCCAGAAAGGCGGCGAGCCGGGCCACCAGATGGGCGTCCAGCCTGGCGCGTTGTGACTGAAAATAGGCGCGAATCCCTTCGAGCGCGAGCGTTGTGCCATCCACCGTTATCTGATAGACCATGCCGGAATCGACCATGGCGCTCTCACCTCATTTTGGTCATTTGTTCATTTTGGTCGTTGCTTGCTCTCAGCAGCCATTTTGCCGATGGTAGAACATTACTGGTTGGCCGTCAACGACGATAGACAAGTGGGCCAGTTGAGCTTGCTACCTATTTCCCCTCGTACTCCCCGCGCGTTGACTTGGGCATGCTTTAGACAAGGGGTGGACAGCATACACAAGCTCGGCTATACTCGTCTCCAGTCGAACCGAACCTCCACGGTGCATCGCATTGCTGCCCGTTCCGTCCGCCGCCCAGCTGTGTTGGGAAATTGCAGGCGGGGAGATAGTTGTGTGGATTCGTGTCATGAGATAGCAAGTAAGGACAATCTATGCATGTGGGCAAGCGCCTGCGCCCCACCAGCGGCGGAGTCCTGGTGTTATTGCTGCTGACGCTGACGCTGGCGGGATGCGGGAGCACTCCGTCCAATCAAGTGGATATGGGTGTCGCCGCTTTCCAGCAGACCAGTGTTTCGATCAAGGCGGGGCAGTCCGTCCATTTCGTCGATCCGGCAAGCGGTGGCACGCACATCATCTGTGTGGGAGAGGGCGTAAAATGCGTCCCGCAGGCTGGCGCGCCCGCCGATCTGAATACCGACCAGGGGCTATCCTTTCAGACGGGCGATAGCAAAGACATTGTCTTCCCGACGGCGGGAACCTACCATGTAGTCTGTATCATTCATCCGGGCATGGAGGTTGTCGTCACCGTATCATAGGTCTGTCCTGCTCTTGTACTGAGTCACCTTGCGTAGTGCGCTCACCTATTGCTCACTTACCGCTCACCGAGGGAGCCGTCATGCCACAACCTCGTTCTCGCCGTCCAGCGCTTGCGGCCCTTGCATTGCCCACGCTGTTCGTCGTGCTCCTCGCCATTCCGCTGTTTGCGCTTGCGGGGCAGGCGCCTACCGCGCAGGCAAGCGCCCAGCGCCCTCCGGCGGCCAACACGCTCTGTCCGGCTGGCTCGCCGTTGCGCAGCTCGCTGCTCGGGCCGCCGTCGCAGTTCGCCCACGTGATTCACGTCCCCGCCGATAAGCCGACCATCCAGGGCGCTGTGGACGCCGCGCAGCCGGGCGATCTGATCCTTGTCGCGCCAGGCGTCTACCACGAGGCCGTCAAGGTCTGCACCTCCGACCTGACCATTCGCGGCGAGGACCGCAACCAGACGATCCTCGACGGGCAGTCGAAGCTCGCCAATGGTTTCACGGTGCAGGCCGATAATGTCATCATCGAGAACATGACCGCCCACCACTATGCGGGCAACGGCTTCTACTGGACGGACCAGACCGGCTACCGGGGCAGCTATCTGACGGCCTACGACAACGGCGACTATGGCATCTACGCCTTCGGCTCGAAGCGTGGCGAGTTTGACCGCTCGTATGCCTCTGGCAGCCCGGATTCTGGCTTCTACATCGGCCAGTGCTATCCCTGCGACGCGCTCATCACCGACGTGATCTCGGAATGGAACGGCCTGGGATATTCAGGCACCAACGCGGGCGGCAATCTGATCATCCAGAACTCCGAGTGGGCGCGCAACAGCGCGGGCATCGTGCCGAATACGCTCGATAGCGAAAAAGGCCCGCCGGAGCGCGGCACAACGGTCATCGGCAACTATGTGCATGATAACGGCAACGAGAAGGCGCCATATAACCTCTGGTCGCATATCCCGCTGGGCGACGGCATTCTCGTGCCTGGGGGCGACCTGAACTACATCGCCAACAACCGCGTCGTCAACAACAGCGAGTACGGCATCCTGGTGCTCGGCAACATCGACAAGAACTTCTGGCTGGCCTCAGGCAACGTCGTCACGGGCAACACGGTGACCGGCTCTGGCGTGGCCGATCTGGCGCTCTCCGCGCCCAGCGGCGCCAACAACTGCTTCGCCGATAACAAAGCGGCGACGACGGTCCCGCCGCTGCTGGAGGTCTCGCATCCCTGCGGCTCGCCCATAACGCTGGCGGGTGGTGGCGACTTCGGCGCGACGCTACGGCTGGTGGCGAAGTATCTCAACACCGGCTTCAGCACGCCCGGCCCCAGCTACAACCCGCCCGATTATCGCCAGGCGCCCGCACCCGCCGCGCAGCCGAATATGCCCAATGTCAATGCCGCGCCTGGGCCAATCTTTACCGATGCGTTCCCTGAGGATACCACCTCGAATGATGGGATTCCGCCCGCTGCCGCAGCCTACACGTCAGGCTACTCAGGAGGTACTGCCATGTTCCAGCCGCTCGGCTTCACCGGCTACTCAGTCGTGCAGATTCTGCTCTCGTTCTATGGCAATGCGCTTTTCTTCGCGCTCTACGCCGCCTGGATCGCCGTCGCCTTCGTGGAGCTGGGCCAGCGTCAGGAGCTGAGCGCTGGGAAGAAACTGGGCTGGGGTGCGCTGGTGCTGGTGGTCCCGGTCATTGGCCCGTTCGTCTACTACTTCGCCAGCGGCTCGAAGCTGAGCACGCGCTTCAAGCTCGCCCTCTTGATCGGCGCGCCGGTCCTGCTGCTGGTGGTGACGGTGCTGCTGATGGTGCTCGCCTCGTACACGCTGCTGTAATAGGCCGGATACGCGGCGGGAGTCCGCAGAAAGAACCGGAAGGGCCATCGGTGCTGTCTGTCGATGGCCCTTCCGGTTCGCTCTATCCTTTTAGCGGTAGAAGTAGGGATCGAGCACCGAGACTTCGGTGATTCTGTCTACCGGAAGGTTGTTTCGGCGCGCTGCCCGGCGGATCGCCTCAGGCGAAGGCGCGTCATAGATGCAGAAGGTCTTCGATTTATCCTCGGTGACGTAGGAGTGGACCCAGGTCACCAGGTCATCGGTGTTGGTGGCAACGACTGTGCGGCAGATAGTCGCGCCTTCTTCAGTCAGGGGAATTTGGAGACCGTCGGGAAAGGTGCGCTCGACGAGATAGCGTGGCATATGTGTACTCCTGTCCTCCTTCGCCTGGCCGACGCGCTTCGCTGGCGTGTCCAACGCTCCAGGCATGAAGCAGCATACTTGAGTTGACTGGCGCGCCACATCGGGGGGAACCCCCACATTGGGCCGATCATTCACCCATCTTGCTGGTGGGTGGCTTTGGTGATGCGCGGATGAGGTTGTCGGCGGGGCGACCGCCCCCTCCCCTAACCCCTCCCCCTTTCAGGGAGAGGGGAAACAGACCCATAGCCTGATCGCGAGCGGGAGGCGTTCGTCGCGCATTGCCTGCACATTGTGGGTCTGGCTCTGTCATCTCTCCCTTTAAGGAGAGAGGGCCGGGGCCAGACGCCGCCCTCGACGCAACGACCGGAGCTACCAGTCAGGACGATTATCGCGGCTGGCGCGCATGTGGGAGTGGCCGGTCATCATTTGGGTCGGCTGACGCTGGAGCCGAGGTAGATGATCCTGAACCCGTCGTGGCCGCGCCGCAGCTCACCGTGGGATTCCACATGCTAAACATGCCCGACGAATTATTCTGCCAGATCCAGGCATGCAACGAATAGAACGCTGGCAGCCCGAAGCGGTTCCCATCGGGAGTCAGCATAAAGTGCTGACCGAACAGCTCCGGCGGCGAGTTGTGCGCCGCATCCCACTGCTGTTGGATGACGACGTATTCGACGGCGACCAGACGCAGCTGACCATTCCCCATTGGCTCGTAGACGAGCGCCTGCGGCTTGTTGGGATCGATCTTCCCGGCCTTCACCAGGTCTCCGTTGGCATAGTGGACGCCCATGGCGCCGACACCTGGATTATCGATACACGCAATCCCGGCAGTATCCTTGAGCAGCGCGTAGCCGTTTCCCTGTGCGACGGTGAGTGAATGGTAGCGGGCGGTCGCGCTACGGACTGCCTGGAGCGGATCGGGGCGAGCGGTACTCGTCGTCGATCCGTGGGCGAAAGCGACCGCGATGCCAGCCCCCAGCAAAATGACTGTGGCAAAGGCGGCAGCGACTGTTAGAGCAAGCCTGTTGATACGCATCTCAATTCCTCTCGATTCTTCTCAGTTCTTCGTTCACGGGGATCTCAAGAGCGTCAGGAAACGCGCGCTCTACGAGATAACACGGCATGCCGTTCCTCCTTGCCTGGCTGACGCTCAATCGCGTCACCTGTCCCAGGCACGAGGAGCATACCCGCGCAAGTTGGGGAGTCACATCGGGGAGAGCACCCAGGTTGAAGGAAATCAGTCCCTCATTTTGGGGTTGGGAGGAATCGATACCTGGGGGACGAGACCGAGCTGAAAGGCCAGGCGCACCGCCTCAGCCCGCGAGCGCACATTCAGCTTCGCCAGCACATCCGAGACATGGTGCTCGATGGTCTTTGGCGTGGTCGAGAGCCGGTCGGCGATCTCTGGGTTACGCAACCCCTCAGCTAGCAACAAGAGGATTTCGAGCTGGCGGTTGGTCAGCCCATACGGATTCGCCTGTGTCGCCGGACGCGGGCCACGGGGCAGGCCGCGCGCGCCCGCCATGCGGAGTTGCCGTCGCAGCGTCTCGGCGGCGGGTCGCGCCCCCAGCCGCTCGAAAATCGCCAGGGCGTTGCGTTGCGCCGCCTCATCGCCGTCCATAAGGGCAAGCGCCCGCTCGTACGGGCAGCCAATCGCTTCCCAGGCATCCGCCGCCGCGCGCCAATCACCCGCCATCTGGAGCGCGTAGGGGGCCGCGGCTCCCGGCGGCGCCTGGGTCAGTGCGCCCGCGCGCCAGAGCCAAAATGCCAGTTGCCCGAGCTGCCAGGGGTTGCTGTGCTTGCATGCCAAATCGAAGCCAATCTGCGCCTCCGCCACGCACTGGGCGAGATCGCCACGCAGCCAGGCCGCCTCGGCGCGGGCGGCCATAACGGGGGCAATGCGCTGCAATTCGCCGGTAGCGAGCGCCAGGTCGCGCGCTTCGTCCAATGGCGTATCCATGCCGGGGTCGCCGCAGCGCATCCGCACCCAGCCCAGGACGGCGCGCGCGTGAATCGTGTTGACCGGGGAGCCGCTATAGGCGCGAACGACCTCATTCGCGTCTTCGCTGGCCGAAAGCCAGTTTCCTTGCTCGAAGCTGGCCAGCGCTCGCCAGGCGATAAGCTGATGCTTGTACAGATCGAGATCGTTATCGCTGCAATGGGTGATGCCCAGTTCAACATAGTGGCGGGCGTTCGCATAGTCGCGGAACCGCACGAAATAGGACGTTAGATTGGCATAGGCGCGGCCAGCATGCTCCTCATAGCCGCGCTCCAGCGCGAGGCGCAGACTCCGCTCCAGCAGCGCCTGTCCCTGCTGGTCGCCCACGTTCAGTTGAGCCATTCCCATGGTGTTATATGCATGGAGCAACACTTTGTCATCGCCCAGCTGCTCAGCCAGCTCGATGGCACGGTTGGCCCACTCCTGGGCATCGTCCGTTTCCTCAGCCAGCATCGCGAACATCGCCCGGTAGCTATATGCCCATGCCAGCTCACTGCTGAGCGGCAGGGTTCGCAGAAGTTGCGCTGCCGCCTCGACATAGCCGCGGGCCTCTGTTCGTTGTCCCGCGTACCAATAGACACGAGAGAACCAGCGCAGAGTGTGGCCAATCCGTAGTGGAACGTCGAGTCTTCGCCAGATGGCCAGCGCATCCTCGCCCGCTTGGATCGCCTCGGGCATGCGCCCCGTCAGGAGATACTCATGCGCTAGTTCTTCGAGTAGTTCGGCACGCGTCTCGGCTGCCAGTCCGTCCGCGAACCGCAGGGCAGTCCGATAGTGCTCGACCGCCTCGCGATGCGCCCCCTGGGCTGAGGCCTCTCGCGCCGCCGCGGGAGCAAATTGGAGCACAGCCGCGCTATCCTCGGCCTGCGTGGCATGATGGACCAGCCGGGCCAGCGATACCTGTCCTTCACCCAGTTCCATGAACGCGCGCAGCACCTGGGCATTTAGCGTCCGCTTCCGTGTGGGTGAAAGCGTGCTCTCTACGGCCTGGCGCGCCAGCTCATGGCGGAAATCCACTAACCCATTCTCAAGTTGCAAGATACCGGACCCCAGGCATTCCTCAAGCCAGGCATTGTCCACGACCGTCATCGCCTCGACCGTTCGCCATTCCAGCTTCGTGGGCACGACGGACGCCAACTCGAGAAAGCAGCGCGCCTCGTATGAGAGTCGCGCAATTCGCCCCAGCACGGCATCGCGCACACTCGTCGGCGGCCCCGGCATATCACTTGCCAGCACCTCTTTGAGGAAGAAGGAGTTGCCTCCGGTGGCCGCATGAAGATTCCCCACCGGACGACCTGCCTGTTGGGCGAGCGTGGCAACCGCAATCTCGGAGAGCGGTGGCAGCCAGACGCGCGTGACGTTATCCGATGGCAGATCGCCGAGGACGAGGCGAAGAGGATGGTCTTTGGTCAACTCGTCGTCACGATAAGTGAGAATGAGCAAGGCTGATGTGCGATGGATGCGGCGCGCCAGGAACTTTACCAGATCGAGTGTCGCCTCGTCTGCCCAGTGGATATCTTCGATCACCACGATGGTCGGCGCGGGATCCCTAGTGAGTTCATCCAGCACCGTGGCGAAAAGCGTCGCGCGGTTCACCTCACCATCGAGGAGCGCGCGCAGGGGCGACTTCGTCTGCCGCGCGATATCGTAGAGCGGGCCTAAAGGACGCGGCGTGAAGAGCGCCTCACACGCGCCCCAGAGTGTGCGCGTCGGCGCCTGATGCTGTTCGAGGAAACGCTCAACCAGCGAGGTCTTGCCGATGCCCGCCTCGCCGCTAATCGACGCGACCTGACCATGCCCTTCGCCTGCCTGGCGTAGCAGATCATCCAGCATGCGCAAGAACGGGTCGCGCTCAAGTAGGTCCACCGCCATTGGGCCACCCCTCCTCCACAAGCGCTGTCTGTGCTCGTTCGCGGCAGAACCCCATCCACCCGCATATACACAATATCTGTACGGGTTCAGACTACAACATGAGGGCGCACGCTGTGAGGGCTTTACAGCCGACTTGTGGGGTTTTACCACACGGCGCGGAGGGGAGCGTCATGGAGATCTCATCATCGAGGATTCTTCGGAAAGAGCGCGGGCCAGAGGTTCACCGCCAGGCAGATGGCGAGCGCCAGGCCCAGCGGGCCAGAGAGACCGAATAGCAGCGAATCCACGAATGCGCCAGATGGGCCGAGCGCATCAAGCAGCGGCGCGATGAGCAGTGAGCCCACCCGTAGAATCGCGGCACTATTGCCGAGCCAGAGCGTCGCCGTCACCAGCTTCGCCGAGAGGATGTGGCCGCCGGAGAAGCCAGGCACCATGCGCGGCGCGATGCCGCAGATGAGCAGCGCGATAAAGCCGATGGCGAGGCTGTGGCGGGCGGCATCCAGCGAGAAGGGCGCGCCGAGATCCAGCACACCCGCGATGCCGTCGATCACCAGCAGCGCGCCGCCCACAATCGCCCAGGTGTAGGCGCTCGCCACCAGCGCCACAAACGGCCCATAGGCGCTGCGGTCGCTCGATATCTGCCGCCGGTAGTGATGCTCCGCCGCCTCAGGCTCGGGCGCCAGCTTCGCCACCCGCTGCGGCAGCTTGCCTCGCGCGCGCATCAGCCGCATGAAGAGGCCGACGAAGATCAGCAGCACGGCGCCTACGAGGAGCGTGCCCAGCCCCTCCAGCCAGCCGATACCGCTGCCAATGCCTACCAGGGCCAGCGCCAGCCCGCCAAAGTAGCCGATGGCGAGCGGCCAGAACAGCTTGCGGGGGAACGGCTCCAGCCCGGCGTACATTGGCAGCGTTTGCGCCGACATCGTCAGCGCCATCGGGACCAGGAAGCCGAGCAGGCCAAGGGTGACGTTGAGCGCGTCGTCGCTGGCTGGCACGACGCCCGCAACCGCCACGACGCTGGCCATCGACACATTGAACAAATTGATGATGGCGGCCAGACCCAGGCTGGCGAAGATGCCGACGAGAAAGGGCAACGTCTTCTGCAGTTGCGGGCGCGTGCTGAGTTTTGGCCCCTGCATCGCCGTCGCGATGACGATAGTCAGAAACCCCAGGAATGCGACCAATTCAACTACGCCGCTGGTGACCATCGCGATCTTCCAGATGCCCTGTCCCGTCGCGGCGAAGAGCGGCTGGCCGATGCCCCGCAGCACGATTCCCGCCACCAGCGTCCCTAGCAGCCAGGGAATCGCCTGCGGATACGCCAGCCCGGCGCCACGCAGCCGCGGCAGGAAGTGGAACGCGACGCCCAGGATGAAGAGGCCCGCCCAGCCATAGAGCTGGAGGTGGCCATGCGCCTGGGCCAGCGCCACCCACCAGACGCCCGTCGGCACGTGGAAGGCTCGCGTCAGCGTCAGCACGGTGGCCAGCACAAAGCCGCCACTCGCGCCGATCAGCAGCGCCGCCCCCAGCACTGGCGCAACCCGTGAGAACGGTTCCTGGCGACGCGCGGGGCGTGCCGGAGCAGTGATTGTCATAGACAAGTCCTTAGTATACCTATATCGCTTAGCGTGTCCGCACGGGATTGCCTGAGGGATCGCGGCGGGGACTCCAGACCGGGTAATCAATGCCGGCGAGCCGATTGATGACAAATGCCTGCACAGTGAGCACCACCACGGCCAGCAGCAAAATGACGAGCTGCCTGGGCTGAGTCAGGATGCCCAGCGAGATGATGAGCGTGGTCGCGCCTGCCGGAGGATGCGGCGCCTTCAGCAGCACCATCAGCCCTGAGGTCAGCCCCAACGAGAGCGCAGCGGCGATCACTCGCGGCCAGGTGACGCCAGTGGCTAGCGCTGGGCCAGCCATCGTCAGCCCGGTGACGACCAGGCTGAAGTAGCCAGCCACCACGCCAATCGTATGGCCGATCAGCGCGTTGCGGGGTGACGCGGTCGGCGCGGTCGGCGTGTAAAAGAAGAGGAAGGCCGTCGGACCGAGCGAGGGGAAGATGAACGGCGTGCCGGTGACAACTGCCACCATCGCCATGATGCCAATGCTGAGACAGCCATTGATGAAGCTGAAGAGCGCCAGGACCGGCACGCGCGAATAGTGCGACAGCAGCCACTTGAGCTGAAAGCGACGAAAGAGGCCCGCCAGAATATCCGACATCTCGCCGCCGATAGGGTGCTGGCTGTCAATGCGATAGCTGTCCTGTGGGGTGTCTGGCCTCCCTGGTGGCGCTGCTGTTTCTGATGCTTCTGGCGTCTCGGTATTGCCTGGATCCGAAGTCGGCATGCTCATCCTCGCTGTCTATCTGCTGGCCTCAGAGCTACCGAGAACGCGCCTGCGCGGCCAGAGCGTAATCAGCAGGGCAAGCAGGAAGGCAAGCAGACTGGCCCCGGCAATCCACCAGAGGGTATCTGTCCGGCCAGATAATAGCTCGAACAATCCGGTGGTGATGAGAAAGAGTTGTACGATCAGGAAGGCGGCGACGAGATAGACCTGCCCCTGCACGATGGCGACGAATCCCGGCGAACCGGTATAGTCGAGGCCGCGTAGATGGCTGGCGTGCTCGTCTCGCGTGGCATAGCCTGGCGCATCGTCGGGATTGGCGAGATGCTGGCGGCGCATCAATGCCTGTTCGTCGTCGGCAACCTGACCCCAGGCAGGCGCGTCGTGGTCATCGTCGTCATAGTGGTCCATCTCGTCCGTCATCGCTCCACCTCCCGTACGGCGTAGACGATGCCACCACTGGTGCGCAGCTCGATGATTGGCAGCGGGCGCGTCGGCGGCCCGGCAAGCACGTCACCGGTGTAGGCGTCGAAGAAGCCCTCGTGGCAGGGGCAGTGGAATTTCTGCTCGTTTGGCTGGTAGAGCACAGCGCAAGAGAGATGGGTGCAGACATCGCTGTAGGCTACCAGCCCCTTCCCCGGCAGGTTGACCAGGATACCCTGCGCGTACTGGTCAGGAAAGTTGAAGACGCGCCACTCATTCTCCTCCATCTCGCCTACCCGCGCCACCGCCACCACGTTGACGCTGCTGGTTGACCGCAGGCTGCCCACGGCCGCCAGCGCGGTCGTCGCGATGAAGAGGGCGCCGCTGCCTGCCACCAGAAAGCGTAGCGTATCGCGCCGCGTCACCAGATCGTCGGCACGCCAGTGGTACGGGAACTCCTCGCGCCACTGCTGGCCCTGAACAACGCGACGTAACCGGCGGGCAGACGCGCGGGCGCGACGGGTGCGCGAGGCCTCCTCCGCCGCGATCTCTTCTGGCGTGCGCTCCTGCGGAGTCACTGGCTTGTCGCCACCTGGGTTATCGTGGATATCCGTCATAGCTGCTCCTCTAGTGGTGAACTGGCTCCGGGGTGGTGACTGGAACGGGTTGGGCGGGAACTTCCTGCGGCGTGCGGGGCGCCCACGGCTGCGGCGGCGCGCTCCGCTCAGGGATGCCCGCATTTCCGGCCTCTACCCATGCTTCGGACTCCTGCGCGGTGGTCGAGATGGGCACATTGCCCAGGTTGCCCAACTGCGCCTCCTCGGCCAGCGCCATCAAGTCGAGCGCGTCATCCTGCTCGCGCATCACTACATAGTTGCGGGTGCGCACGCGCTGCTGGCCAAAGTAGAAGACATTCACCGGTTTGGCGCCCTGCTGCCCGCGCCCCGCCTGGACCCACTCCTCGTAGGTGCCGTAGAAGAGCGCCTGCGTCGGGCAGACCGAGGTGCACATGGGCGGCTTGCCCACGCTGGTACGGTCGTAGCAGAGATTGCATTTGCGCATGAAACGTCCCGGCCCATCGAACTTTGGCACGCCGAACGGGCAGACGTATACGCAGTTCTGAATATTGATGCAGCGCGTCTCATCGGCCTGCTGCACGACGCCATCGGGGCTGATGAGAATCGCCTGCGCCGGGCAGACCTGCGCGCAGGGGGCGACCGGCTCCTCGCAGTGCATACAGAGCGTCGGCGAGGAGGCGACGGTGTTCTCGCGATTGATGTAGTCGATGAAGATCATGCTCTCGCCCTTGTGGGTATCGCATTCGCGACACGCCGCCACACACGAGCGACAGCCAATGCAGCGCGAGGGATCGAGAAATATCCGCTTTACCGCCATAGATTGCTCCCTGTTATCGAAAGGATGCCGTCCGCAGCCCGAAAGCCGCGGCTAATTCCCTCCCATTCGCCGTGGCCTTCACACTTCGGCGCGCTCCCCATCACTGCACCGTTGGCCCCTGCGGCTCGCCCGTGCTGGGCAGGCGTCGGCGGCGTCCGCGCGCGGCCCTCAGCTGCGCCGGATTGACATCTTTCGCCCAGTCCGGCGGCTGTGTCGCCTTCGCAATCGCCGCGGCGCAGACCTTATATTCAGGAATCTTGTTCATCGGCTCCAGCACCGGATTGGTCAGGATGTTGGCCGCCTGTGTGTGGCCGTAGTGGTAGGGAATGAAGAGTGTATCGGGCCGAATGGACTTCACCACCAGCGCCGGAGCAGTCAGCTCGCCGCGGCGCGTCCGCACGGTGACCCAATCGCTATCGCGGATGCCCAGCTCGTTGGCCGTCCGCTCGTGTATCTCGACCCATGGGTAGGGCGCCTGCTCCAGCAGGAACGGCGTGCGGCGCGTCTGGTTGCCAGAGAGATAGTGATAGATCACGCGCCCCGTCGTCAGCACCATCGGATAGTCGTCATCCGGCTCCTCGGCGGGCGGCAGATACGTGATCGGATGAAATTTCGCCTTGCCATCGGGGAAACCGAAGCTCTCCTCGTAGAGACGAGGCGTTCCCTGGCTCTCCTCGGTAGGGCACGGCCAGAAGACGCCGTTCTGCAGCTCGATCTTCTCGTACGTGATGCCGAAGTAGTCGGCTTTGCCGCCTTTGGTGGCGATGCGCAACTCGTCGAAGATGTCGCGGGGGGACTTGTAGGCGAAATACTGCCCTTTGCCCAGCCGCTTCGCCAGGTCGCAGACGATCTGCCAGTCAAGGCGCGCGCCCGGCGGTGGGTCAACCGCACGGTTATACTTGATGACACGTCCCTCCAGGTTGGTCGTGGTGCCTTCCTCCTCTGCCCAGACATTGCCCGGCAGCACCACATCCGCCAGCTCGCAAGTCTCCGAGAGGAAGAAGTCGCAGACGACGAAGAAATCGAGCGCGCGCAACGCTCGCTCGGTCGTGTGCTGGTCGGGCAGCGAGACCATCGGATTGGAGCAGATCATGAAGCAGCCGCGAATCTCTTCGCGCAGCATCGCGGGAATCATCAGCGTCGCCGGGTAGCCCGCATGCGGCAGGTCTTTCTCGTCGATGCCCCAGACCGACGCGATATAGGCGCGATCCTCGGGGTTCTCGATCTCGCGTTCGCCCGGAAGCTGCGAGGCCTTCTGGCCCATCTCGCGCCCACCCTGGCCGTTGCCCTGGCCCGTCAGCGTCATATAGCCCGCGCCTGGGCGGCCAAAGTTGCCGGTGGCCAGCGCCAGATTCACCGCCGCCACGCCGTTATCCACGCCCTTGCTCTGGTGCTCCAGCCCGCGCGCCGTATAGATCATCGCCGCCTTTGCCCGCCCGTAGAGGCGCGCCGCGTCGATGATCGTCTCGGGACGCAGCCCACAGACCTTCGCCACGCGCTCTGGCGGATACTGCTCAACCAGCGCCTTCGTCTCGTCCCAGCCGTTGGTGCGGCTGCGGATGAACTCTTCATCCACCAGTCCCTCGCGGATGACGACGTTGAGCATCGCGTTGAGCAGGGCCGAATCGGTGCCGGAGCGGAGCGGCAGAAAGATATCGGCGGTGCGGGCGATGGGCGTCTGGCGCGGGTCGGCGACGATCAGCTTCGCGCCACGGTCGCGCGCCCGCCAGAGCCAGCTCGTGACTATGGGGAAGCACTCGCCCACATTGGCGCCGATGACAAAGATCACGTCGGCATGCAGCATATCGCTGATCGGGTTGGCGGCGCGATCAATGCCGAGCGAGCGCTCATTGGCCCCCGTCGCGGATGACATGCAGAGCCGCCCGTTGTAGTCGCAGTGGCGCGTTTGCAGGGCGACGCGGGCGAATTTGCCCATCAGGTAGCACTTCTCGTTGGTCATCGAGGAGCCGCTATAGACCGCGACGGCGTCGTTGCCATGCTGCCCCTGGATCTCGCGGAAGCGCCGGGTGATGGCATCGAGCGCCTCATTCCAGCTCACCGGCTCCAGCGGGCTGTTCTTGCCATTGCGGCGCATCAGTGGCGAGGTGAGGCGGTCGGGATGGTTCACCGTCTGATAGACGGTCGAGCCCTTGGGGCAAAGCATTCCCCGATTCACCGGGAAGTCATAGCGCGGCTCGACGCCGACGACTTTGCCACCCGACACTTTGAGGTTCATGCCGCACTGCACCCCACAGTAGCAGCAGTGCGTCGGCACATAGCGATCCACCTCTTCGTTCGAGCGCCAGGGTGTCTCCTTGCCCTCGTGGAAGTCGTAGGTGTCGCGCTGGCCCTCGTGGAAGATACCTTTATCGACGCTCATCGGGATACTCTGCCTTCCAGGTGTTTTGCCTTGGTTGTGTTTTCTGTCGGCGCTAATCATCCACTAGAGGAAGCGGTTGCCCTGACCGCCCATCGCGGCGAGATTCGCCTGGCCGCGCATGATCCGCTTGCAGTCGGGGCAGAAATCCTGCCACCAGACGCCCGCGGTTGCCGCCTCGCGACCCGAGTGATCCTCAGATGGCGTGGCCTCCTGCTCGGTCACCGCATAGTTCTGGCCAATGTCGTAGAGCGTTTTCTTGAGATCGGTGACGAAGCGCGCTGGCGCGAACGGCTGCCCGCAGCGCGGACAGGTGCGCTGGGTGGTATCTTCGCCGGTGCGCCAGTAGAGCTCGACGCCGACGGTGGCGGGCCGCTCGATGATATGGAAGAACTTGCCGAATGGCAGCGAGATCAGCCAGAGCACGACAATTGCCTGATGGGTGAGCGAGATGAACCAGTAATATGCCCCGCCCAAGAACGCGCTGTCGGCGGTGAGCGCGAGACCCGTGATGACGATGGCGAAGAGCAGCGCCAACGGCACGATATCGAAGCGGAAGCGCTGGATGGCGATCAACGCGAGATCGTGGAAGCGCCGATGGAAGGCCAGAATCAGCCCGATCAACAGCAGCACCGCCGAGAGATCGAGCGCGTGATAGATCACGAAGCCAAAGAGCGATGATGGATCGAACGAGAAGAGCTGGAAGCCGAAGACCCAGATCTGGTGCTGCTCCTGGCCGTTGGGTGGCTGGGTGAACCGCAGCCAGCCGAAGGTTAGCGGGAAGGTGATGAGACAGGAGATGACCACGCCCCAGAAGATGCACTGGTGCGTCACCCAGCGATACCATGCGCGCCTGCGGATGAACTGCTGGGTAAAGAGGTCAAGAATGGCGAGCGGGATGAGCGTGGTATAGCGCTTGAAGTTCTGGAGCGAGAGAAACAGCCGCCAACTGCGCCAGAAGTAGCGACCAGTTTGCGGGCGCATCAGCCAGAATGTGTATTTGTACGTGACCGCCGCCAGCGCGAAGATCGAGGCGACGGCATAGCCGATGAGCGCGGAATCGAACCAGTGGAAGCCGCGCGAGCCGAGGGCGATCAGCACGACCAACCCCAGCCCCGCCGCCACGCCGAAGATGATCGCCATACCGCGCTGCCCAAGCCGCATACCCATCTCGCCATCTCCTTCGTTGCCTCAACGGTGCGACTATCTCGATCCTGCGCCAGTGGTCACACCACCCCATTATAGTAGGCTGGTTCGGGCAGGCACGTGCTGCGACAAACATCACATCGCGCTCTAAGCTCTCCATCAATCATAGCACGATGGGGTGGCGCGGCCATACAGAGCGAGGTCACGCCCGCATCACGGCAGGTGTGGTGTACTACGCTGGATATACGCGCCGAAGTCCACACCTGGCGGGATGTCGTCCACGTCCTTGAAGACATTCTTCCGGCGGAACCTGGCCACTAATCGGTCGTAGATGCGCCCACTCATCGTGGCGCTATCGCTCCGACGGTACGAGATGAAGACTTTGGCCATCCAGTCCTCTCCGGCGATTCCTTGAGCGCACAGTGTCCGCTACGCGCAAGCGTGCGGCGCCCGACGCCAGTATGCCAGAGTTGGCCGCTCTTCGCAACCTCCCACCGCGGGAAAACACAAAGCCGGAGCGCACAGGAGGGTGCTCCCATTGCTCCAGCCACAAACAAACCCGGGGACCAGTCCGAGCTAGCCGATATACTCCTTGAAGGTTGGCGTCATCTCGATGCCCAGCGACTTGCAGTAGATCGACGCTTTGCCGAAGAAGATGAGCTGCGCCTGAAGATAAACGTCAAGCTGCATATCTACCGGCGCCGGATAGCCACCACGATCAACCGGCTTCTTCAGGTCGTCGTCGGAGAAGCCCTCGACGAGCGCCTTCATCTCCTCATCCATCTGCTGGTACCAGGCCCGAAGCTGCGCTACACTGGTCTCGATGCCCGGCGTCTCGTTGTGGTAGGACCAGTCCTGCTTAAACGTCTTCAGCGACTGGATATAGCTGTATTCGACATCGCCCGATTCGCGGCACAGCGCGCCGAGCGTCACATTCTCGCCGCCCGGGTTGAACGCGAGGCGTTCGTCGCTCAGCGCGTCGAGCAGTTGCAGGCGCATGCCGTGCGTGCCCTCGATCCACGACCACTTTTCCTGGAAATAGCGGTTCACTGTTTCTCTCCTTTTGCCGACATCGTAAAGAACATTATTTCTAATGGTAGCACGTGGAACAGCATACAGCGTAGTGGAAAAGCGCTATATTATAGCGGATGCTCGCGGTTATGCCCGTGTTGTTCGGTGGGCCGGAGCCAGAGCGAGAGATGCGCCGGTTGCATCGTATCCTTCACGACGTGCAGCAGCTGGTCGGTGAGCGTCTGCAAGTCAACCTCTTGCCGGAGTGTCGCCGCCAGCCGTTCCAGCGTGCGCGCGGTATCGTAGCGGCGCCGATAGAAGCGGCGGTCAATGCCGCGCTGGAGGCGACGGCGGAGTGGCTGAAAGAGCGCGGCGACGACGAGCGTTGAGGCGACGATAGCCAGCGGCGACTCCTTCTGGATGCCGGTTACTGCCTGGATGAGCGCCTGAACACCGACGACACCAATGAAATAGACGCCAAAGAGGATGGCGGTGAGCGAGCCATAGACCAGCGTGCGATTGATGAGCAGGTCGATGTCAAAGAGCTGGTGGCGCAGAATGGCGATGGCAAGTGAGATCGGGACCAGCAGCATCACCCCGTAGCTGGCCGCCAGAAACGCCGGAACGCTGAACGATAGCGGCTGTGTAGTAGGAAAGAGCAGCGGCGTCAGGAATGTCAGCGCCAGGAAGCCGATCAGCGCGATGGCGAGACCGAAGACAACCCACTTGGTCTGCTGCCGCTGTACGGGTGTCGAGACGCGGCGATAGCGATAGACCTGCGCCACCACGACCGAGAGGACGAAGCCCAGGAAGCCAGCGGCCTGAAGCGGCGGCGGATAGTGTAGGGGGGCCAGCGGCGAGCTGGGCACGAAGAACTCGGGCAACTGCGGCAGCAACCAGGCAAAGGCGACCCAGCGCGTCCACCAGGGCACGAAGCGGCCATCCGGGAAGAGGTAGCAGAAGAAGCCGAGGCACGCCGAGCCGAGATAGCGCAGCCCCATCACCGGCAGCCACCACTCCGGGTGCAGCGCCGCCAGCGCGGCAGGCGCATCGGGAAAGCGCGCCACGCCAAAGAGCAGCAGGGTGAACGCGGTGAAGAGCGCCATACGGTCATTGCCGCCGCGCCAGACCATCAGCAGGGCGATGAGAAACCAGCATGCGCTGGCGATGATATTGAGCGCGACGAAGGCGTTGGCATAGGTGGCAAGCGAGAAGCCCAGCCGCGCCAGCACCTCTGCCTGTACGGCGGTGAGCTGTCCGTTCGTGCAGGGTGATGTGGAGCAGAGCGTCTGCATCTGCGTGGCGTAGGCTGGGAGGCTGAGGGCGAAGATGCCCACGGTCAGCAGCGCCACCGCGACCCAGAGGACACGGGCAAGCGCATAGCCAACGGTGGCTCGCCGCGTTTTCCGGTGGCTGGCTATGTCAGCCATATCAGCCATATCAGCCATATCAGCCATGTTTGCCGTCGAAGGTTCGGGCCGCATGGGCGTACCGCCTTTTTGCCATGCTCAGCACTTGTGACGCCGCGCGCATGCCGATGTGCCATCACGATAGACACCATACCATGCGACCCAGCAACCACGATATAGACGGCATACCCTGTACCCTGTAACTCCCCCACGTAATGATGAGCATAGGCCTCATAAACTCGTGGCGAACAAGCAGGATGTGTGGCTGGGGGAGCGCCTCATGGCTGGCAACGCAGGACATACGAGCGAGGGATCCGTCGTGCCCGCCACCTATCCATGCACCGTTGCCGCCTGCCGCCGCCGCTCGGTTGCCAGCTGCTTCGAGTGCGAGCGCTTCTGTTGCGAGCGCCACCTCAGCGCCGTCTCACTCCTGACCGAAACCTCAACTATCTGCGTGCGTGTCTGTCCGACCTGCCTGGAACGCTACCGTGCTGATCCGGAGATTCAGCCACTCCTCACGAACGTCGCGACGCGCTTCCCTGTGGATTAAGCGGTAACCGTCCCCCTGCTCCTCGTCTGTCGGCTATCAGGACTAGACAGACCCTGCTAGTATAGAACCCACCGGGCATTGTCAGCGCGGGTGATCTGGACGTGACCTGCGAGTAGGAGCCACGACAGGCAGAGGAGTCTTCATGTTCAACAGACAAAAGCAGCAAACCGATCCGCGCGTAGATGCCGCCAGGCGCGCTTCGCTGGCCATTGCCTGGGGCGTCGCCGCGGTTGTCGCCTATCTGGGGCTGATCTATCAGGCGGTGCAGCTCATCGTGAACGCGACGAACGGCCAGTGGTCGGGCGGTACGGTTGACCCTGGGATCATCCACGCAGGGACGACGTTCAAGCAATTTGGCGCGACCTACGCGCAGCTGGCAACCATTGTGGTTGCCGCGCTCCCGGTCGTCATCGTCGCCACGATAGTCCTCGGCATCATCGCCCGCGCCCGCCCGCGTCTCACCTTCATTGCGCCCCTGCTCATTGTCTGTGGTGTGTTGGGGCTGGCGGCCTCGCTACTGCTCATCGTGGCGCTGGTGGCCAATCCAAAGAATGGCATTCAATTCGCGGTTGCGCTTATTACGATTGTGATCGTCTCGATTCTGCTGCGGCTGCAACGCGCGATTCGCCGTTTCTTCCGCCGCTCGCCCGCCCTGGCCAGCCTGCTCTTCGCCGCCGTGACGGTCTTCTACCTCATCATCTCCAATGGGGCGAATATCTCCAGCCTGGTCTTGCAGCAGGTAGATGTCTGGCTCTCGCTGCTGGCGTTCGCGATTGTCGCCTATTGCGGCGTCACGCTAGTACGCATTGGCCAGCGGCTGCGGGGCATGGGTGGCGCGGGTCTCGCGCGCCCCGGCGGCAGACGCTAAGAGTCGCCAGCTCTATGCGAACCTCTGCCTTATCGGGTTATTGCGCTGTCTGTCCGTGGTCGGTGTTGGTCGTTGGGGCCGCGCTGGCCGCGAGCCGACGGCGATAGTCCGCGATCATCGGCAGGTGTTCTTCGTCGTGCTCGGTCAGCCACCAGAGGTGAGCAGTCTCATCCCACGCGCCCGGCCCCAGCGGCACGGTCTCGGCAGGCCACTTATCCAGCGCTGCCAGCAAATGGTCGTGGTTCTCGTTGAATTCCTGCATGACCTCGATGATCGGTAGATGCCGCCGCTCCGCGACCCGATGCGCATTCCATTCATCGACGCTCTGATTGATAAGCGGCCCAATCTCTTCACCGTGCGCGGCCTGTTCCACCCAGCGCAAGGCTTCGCCCTGCCAAGCCGCCAGATGCGCCAGCAGGTCGCGCAACGCCCATTCTGGCGTCACCAGGTCTTCGGCAATCTGTTCTTCAGTCAGCCCGCTGATCGCCTCATTCAGCTTCCGCCGTCCGCCACGGATGCGTTCCAGAAATTCGGTTTTATCCATGTAGAGAAACCTCGGTATGGGGCAATGCTCGTATACGGGACGCTCGCCCCATACTGTAGCACGGCGCGGCGCCACACAGCATGTATGCTCCGGTGCGAGGCGATACGCGCGATGCGAGGCGATGATGGCGGATCGCGCGGTGGGGGTTGCGTCCCACAGCGAAGCATGCCTACAATGCTGGTGCATGCCTATCATCGGCTCCGTAGCTTAATGGACAAAGCATCGGTCTTCTAAACCGAGCATCCGGGTTCGATTCCCGGCGGGGCCGCCCCTGAATTCAAGCCATCTTACACGCATTCCCTCCTTGCCACTTCCCTCGAATTTCGCCATTTGACTGCAATTTTGACTGCAACTCATCTCGAAAATGCCGAAGTTGCGGATAGTGTCCAATGAAGTGTAGGCCCGACACGCTTCATGGAATTGGCCCAAAATAGCAAGGCCTCACACGTCTGCTAGGCGGGAGCTGAGGCGATGGAAGAAGCTGAAGCGATGGAAGAAGCTGAAGCGATGGAAGAAGCTGAAGCGATGGAAGAAGCTGAAGCGATGGAACTGGAATACAATATCGTGACGTGGAACCCGACCCATACATCACGGTATGTGAGCGTGGAGGAGCTGGTGGACGTCTATGGGCAGATTCGGGGGAGTGAGTCGGCAGACATCACCTGGAACAACGGAGGTGATCACGTCTTGATCGTTTCAGTCGGGGAGGACACCGCGACGGTCTCGCTGCTGCAGGACGCCACCTGGTATTGGCTGGAAGTCTCCCCAGAGACGGAGCTCATCGAGATTGAGCTCTGCGGCCAAGAGGCCTTCGTGCCGAAAGGCGCCATAGCGCCGAGGCGTCTTGGGCTGGAGATTTTGCTCGGGGCGCACGATTTTCCACGCCTATTCAGGGAGTATGCGTGGAGAGAGCAGTGACACCCCAATACCCTTACATGACAAATAGCAGGTGGGACAACGCTATTTCAGCGCCGAATCGCTCGCCAAGTTGACGCTGACAGGTAGCTACCTGTCAGCGTCAACCTCAGACCGTGGCATGGGGAATCACCAAAGTCCACACGTCAGCCATTAAGGGCGCCTAACACAACCTCAATCTGGGTATGCTTGGGCAGGGCGTATTGTCGTACAGCGCCGCCTTTGAGCGTGCCGCTACCCAATGACCAACAGGCGACGCGTCTGCTAGCTCGTGAGCAGGCCAACGAGTAAGAAGACGAGCACGATCAGCCCTACCTGTATCCACGAGGCGATGGTTTCGCGCTGTTGGAGCACCTTCAGGCGTGCCCGCGATGCGGCGTCGCTCGCCGCGCGGAGCGGAACCATCTGGTCTCGCGTGTGGATCTCGTAGCCGCTGACGATGACGATGAGGAAGGAAACAAGCAGTTTCAGCGTCAGCGGATTGACCCGCAGCAGAGACGCGAAGCCGAACAGCGCCTGGGTCTGGAGGATACCGGTCACCAGGATGGTAGGGACAGCCACCAGCGTGACGGGAGTCTGGCGCGCGAGGAAGGTGTCTTTGGCGCGCTGCGCCGCACGCGGTTCGAGGACGCGAAGCGCTGGCCACACCCAATACGCTGGCGGCCTCATCACCCGGCTGCGCGCCGAGCAGGACCGTGCGCGGACCGCCAGAGACGAGCGCGAGGTCACCCGAATCCAGCTCGCCATCGAAGACGTCGAAGAGTTCCGCGAGCGGCTGGAGCGCATCGAGCGCGGCGACGACGGCGACCTCAAAGCGCGCATCCGCTGCCGCTGGAAAGGCGACGAGGCGCGGGTCGGGCGTCCCGGCCCCTACGCCCCCGACATCAACGACGGCGTCAAAGTCAACGTCCGCCCCTATCAGGAGCTTTCCTTGCTGGCATCCCAGGTCATCAAGAAATGGGACTAGCCCAGACCTCTCTTCTCAATGGCCGTTGCCATGTTACTGGCGGGTCCTGATGCTGAGACCTGTCCAGCTACGCGGATCGAGCCGGTCGCGCAGGGCATCACCGAAGAGATTGAGGCTGAGCACCGTCACGACGATAGCGAGGGCTGGCCCAAGCATCATCCAGGGATCGGTGAAGAGATAGGTCTGGGCTTCGTTGATCATGGTGCCCCATTCGGGCGTTGGCGGCTGGGAGCCCAGACCCAGATAGCTCAACACGGATTCGTCCAGGATGGCGAAGGAGATGGAAATGGTCGCCTGGACGAGAAGCGGGCTGGTGATGTTGGGCAGCACGTGGTTGAATAGGATCTTCCGGGTGCGTGTGCCGGAGGCGCGAGCGGCGCTGACATAGTCCAGCCCTTGTAGTTGAAGCACCTGGCCGCGTGCCAGACGGGCATAGATGGGAATGCGGACGACGGCCAGGGCGATCACCAGATTGGCGATGCTCGTACCCAGCGAGGCAGCGATGGCCAGGGCGAGAATCAGCGAAGGGAAAGCGAGGAGCGCGTCTACGATGATGGTGAAGATTTGGTCCACCCAGCCTTTGAAGTAGCCGCCGATCAATCCAAAGAGCGTGCCAATGCTTCCGCCGATCAAGATAGAGAGAACCCCAACGGACAGGGAGATGCGCGTGCCATATATCACGCGGCTCAACTGGTCGCGCCCGAGCGAGTCGGTGCCGAATGGATGGGCCAGAGTGGGCGGTTGAGCGGCGATGGCTGGATGATATGCGAGCGGATCATATGGAGCGACCCATGGAGCGAAGATGGCGACGCCCACCAGCACTGCAAGGACGATACTGAAGAGCCAGCGAGGATCCTCCCGTACCTCTTTGAGCACGCGCACGGGGAGTGCGGCTTTGCGCGCTCCAGCGCTGACTTCCAGGTCAAGCAACGTAGGCAGAGGCCCGCCAGCGGATGAGACGGCAATATCAGCCTCACCCGGGAAATCGGGCTGCTGGGCGAAGGATATGCCGTCTAGCCGCCCAGGGAAGAAGTGCATGCGTGCCCATAGCTTGCGGAACGACAGCGCTCGCCTGGTATTATTTGCCATAACTGACCCTTGGATCAAGTACTCTGTAACCGATGTCTACAAACAGGTTGACAGCCATATAGGAGAGCGCCGCAAGCAGGACAACCCCTTGAACCACGGGATAGTCCTTGGAGAAGATGCTCTGGATGGTGAGAGCGCCGATGCCCGGCCAGAGAAAGATCGTCTCGATCACGAACGTGCCCGCCAGAATGGCGCCGACTTGCAGGCCGACGATTGTGAGCAGCGGCATAAGGGCGTTGCGCAGGGCGTGGCGGTAGTTGACCTGCCTGGGTCGCAGACCCTTTGCCCATGCCGTACGGATGTAATCCTCGTGGAGCACTTCGAGCATACTGGTACGCACCTGGCGCAGATTGACAGCGACAGCGCCCACGCCAAGCGCGACGGCGGGCAGCACGAGATCGCGCAAATTACCGAGTGGATCTTCGGAGAAGGGGACATAGCCACCAGGCGGGAAGATGCGGATAAAGACGGCGAAGACAAGAATGAGCAACAGACCGAGGACGAAGCTGGGAATGGCGGTGCCCAGCAGACTCGTCACATTGACCAGCCAATCCAGCCGTCCGTTAGGATTGGTCGCAGCCATGACACCCAGGGGCACGGCGAGCGCAACAGAGAAGATCAGCGACGCGACGCCAAGCTCTATCGTGACGGGCAAGCGCTGCCAGATGGCCTGAATGACAGGCTGCTGGAGCT
>Ga0310811_10001233_pt1 | contig 32795 bp, 20 predicted proteins | sample YCmetagenome_FD_207642 | JGI IMG/M metagenome (GOLD analysis project Ga0310811, IMG submission 207642) | Soil microbial communities from experimental microcosm in Duke University, North Carolina, United States - YC | ecosystem: Engineered > Artificial ecosystem > Soil microcosm > Unclassified ...
CATTTTGCTGGTCACTCTGTGTATTGGCAGCTGTTATATAACTTCCTGTCAAACCATCAACACGACTCTTGGCATATATCACACAAGAATCAAAGACAGCACGCGCGTTACCAAAAATAAAATCGACAACGCCATCGATATAACAATTTCTATAGTATTGTTTATTACCACTGCCATTGGCAAGCACAGTATCCTGACCACCCAGGAACCGACAATTTTTAAAAGCCGCACGATCTCCATTCACATTAATAGCCAACGCTTGCGGTGCATCACCGGCTGTATTTTCAAATGTGATATTGATGGCTGAGAAATCAGAAGCATTAACGGTGACCGATGCAGAGTTGGATGTTCCAAATGTGCCACCGCCCGGCATGGCTTTTCCAGAGTAATCATCAAACGTAAGGATGGTATTTGCAACACTCTCTCCTACAAGCTGTATAAAAGGTTTACTGGAAGGAATGGTAATCTTCTCTTTATAAATACCATTTTTTATAAAAATTATATAAGGCGAAGTGCTTGCCGTTGGCGCAGCGTCTATAGCCGCCTGCACAGTAGCGTAATTACCTGTACCATCTTTTGCAACAACACTGGCTGTTCCAACCGGCGACGCAGCAACGGATGATGTATTGCCCATTACAGAAATATTAATTTGCGCAGCACCGTTGCTTACACAACTAATATTGCCTGAGATAAATCCAATCACATTACTATTGAGTCGAACCTGGATTGTCGTTTCAGGAACTATTCCATCATTATGAGGCAGCACAAGTGACGATGAATTGTTTTTCCATGTTGTGCCTCCATCTGTTGAAACTTCAAAACCAGCAGGAGGTGTAATGTGAATATCATCAGTGAGATTTACTCCATAAACTGTAATGCTTTGGGTGGATGATGGTGTGCCAAGAGACTGATTGAAGTTAACTAATGTGTTCTCGGTTGTAATTGTTGGTGTTGCATCCGTCAATGAGTTTAAATATTTTTCTAGGTTAGTATAACCATCGGCGCCAACACTATTGCCATCGGTGTTGTCATTTTGATTTAATCCTTGAGCAAGCTCCCAGGCATCGGGCATGCCATCGTGATCTGTATCAACAGGTGCTGTGGTTGAATTGTAAACAGGAAGTCCTCCAACATCAGTTTGGGTATCGATAATACCTGAAGGATGAGTGATGCCTGTTGCTGTAATAGCGGCATAGGCACTGCCCTCATATGTTGCTGTTCCGGTTGTTGTTTCATGGATAATCCGTGTATCAATAGCATCACGTTTGGGCAACGTTGCGCCTACTCCCTGCAATACCGACACGTATGCTTCTTCGGCTGGTTGCGTTGATACGGGAGCGACCGTGAATGGCGTGTTTTGTTTTGCCGCTGCAATTAACGCTGCTGCTTTTGAATAACTATCTTTCTGAACTCCCTTCGTCCAGTTGTCTGCCGTAACATCGGGATAACCGTAAACATAATTTCCATCGATATAAAATTTTCCTCCAAATAAAGTATCCGGATAAACAGCAGCATCGGATGAATAATAATAGCTCGTATAATTTAAGATTCGATTTCGCTTGTTGGATGAAGAGCTTGCAGAGATATTTCCGGGTGTGGCTGGCCCCGCTTTGTAATAATTATTAATCATATTATAGTTACCACCTTCGCCACCATAAACAGAGTTTACATTACCCCAATTGTAAAGCACATTATTTCTGAAGTCAACAACTTCAAGATCTGGTCTTCCGGTATACCTGCTTCCACAAAAACGGGGATTTCTGCTGGTGTGATGTGCTAATAAATTATGATGGAACGATGCGTTCTGTCCTCCCCATATTCCGGCATAGCCATGATCACCTTTATCGTGTACAGAATGGTAAAGACTTTCAGCAAGCAGGCACCATTGTAATGTGAAATTTTTGATATCATAAAATGTACCGGTCTCATCAACAGACCAGCCAAGTGAGCAATGATCGATGATAATATTCTGGTAATTGCCGGAGAAAGAATTCATCGCATCGTCTTCAATGTCGTTAACGTCACTAAGCCTGCACCTGATGTGCCTGATGATGATGTTACTTGCTTTTATGTTAACTGTATATCCTGTGATGCAAATGCCATCGCCCGGAGCTATCTGACCTGCTACCGTGATATTATCTTTAGTAAAAATCAATTTACTGTTAAGATGAATGATTCCCGAAACTCTGAATATAATCGTTCGATTAGCTGCACTTATACCATCACGCAAACTTCCTGCACCTGAGTCATTTAAATTTGTTACTTCATACACTGAGCCTCCCCTTCCACCAACAGCAAAACGACCTCCACCTTCTGCGCCTGGAAAAGCTAGTTGCTGCGCATGAACCGAAATGCTCACCATACTAATCAGAAAACATACAGTGGCGATTATTAATTTTTTATACATAATCTACAGAGGCAAAAATTTATAAATCATGTGCATCGTCTAAACTATTTTAGATCATGCTAAGTATGCTATTTCGTTGGTACAACTTTTTCAACAAGACTATTGAGATATACCTCAACATTGCTAAACGTTTTGTCAAGTGTCATTTTATTTCCATCTGATGAATCTTCTGAATTTAGTCCGTTCGATTTCTCCCACGCATCAGGCATGCCATCAGCATCGGTATCAATCCAGGCTTCAGTTGATTTTAACTCAGGCCATCCGCCAACATCACGTTGCGAATCGATGATGCCGTCCCTGTTTTTTCCAGATGTTGAAATTCCTTTCTCGGCTTCTTGTGTGATGCGTTCATCAACAACATCTCTTTTAAAACTTGCACCTGAAAATTCCAAAACAAGTTTGTAGGCTTCTATCGCTGAATGATTGAAATCATACTCTACCGTAAATGGTTTTGATGCTCGCGCTGAATCAGCATTATCTGCTTTAATACTCAACCAATTATTAATACTTGCTTTTGAATTTCCTTCGAGGCAATTACCTTCTAAAAAGAAAGCGCCATACGGCGACCACGCATTTAAAATCCAGATTTTATTGGGCTTTGTTGACGTGCCTGGCTTGTAGTAATTATTGATCATATTATAGTGACCTTTCTCACCGCCATACGTGCTGTTATCGCGCCAGTTATAAATTACATTATTACGAAAGTCTACCAACTCATCTGGTGAATTAACGGTAGTTGATGATCCGCTAAAGCGCGGATTACGACTGGTATGATTGGCTAATAAATTATGATGAAAACTGGCCTTCTCTCCTCCCCATATACCACCGTAACCATGATCACCTTTAGTATGAACGGAATGATTGAGGCTTTCGGATATGATGCACCATTGCATGGTGAAATTTTTGTTTCTGTAAAACGAAGCACATTCATCTGTTGCCCAACTCATGGAGCAGTGGTCAATGATGACATTGGTATTTCTGTTGGTTCCACCAAAAGCATCATCCTCTTGTGCTTTTTCATCGCCAAGCCTGAAGCGTATAAAACGCACAATCACGTTATCAGCACTGATTTTAACAGGATAATTTTGAATGCAAATACCGTCGCCCGGTGCCGACTGACCTGCTATGGTAACATTGCCCTGATGAATAGTGATAGGAGATTCAAGTTTTATGTTTCCTGAAACATTGAATAGAATAATGCGAGGTTCTTTCTTTTTTATAGCATCACGAAAGCTTCCTTCTCCGTCATCGTTTAGATTAGTAACAACGTACACTTTGCCTCCACGTCCGCCACTGGTAAATTTTCCGAAACCATCGGCTCCTGGAAAAGCTAGCAAAGCATCCTGGGCAAGCACACTAGCTTCGATGAATAAAAACAGGAGAATAGAAATACCAAACTTCAACTTAATCATGAAAGATTTATTAACGCTCAACAATTATCGTACTGGATTAAAAATGAATTAAAACAAAAGGGTCCGTTATTAAATTATTATTGCTAATTAAAAAAAATAAACAGGAAGCACTTCTTCAATGTGCTTCCTGTTTATTTAAAAATCTATTGTCTCCAGCGTGGATCGCCTGCATTGTCATGACCGGGGAATGCACCGTCTTTGATCGTAAAATTCCCATTGACAAAGTCAGTGAATACCGCCGTCGAAGAACCTGTGTAGGTTATAAGACCTGGAATCTGATAGAGTGCGTTTGTAGAAACGAAATCAGATAAGGCATACGAGTTGGTTGTATTAACTGATGTTGTTGCACCTACGCGAATACCGCGAGCATCATTACCTAGCGCCTGGTCATCCCACGACTTACTGAAAATACAATTGGTAATCTCAACCCCGCCTGTGGAATTTTGAACATCCAGATCTATAAAATAAGTAGTACCTCCACCTGCCGCACCAGAGCTTGGCATATTGTTAAAAGTACAGTTACGGAAAGCTATTGAGTTTGAGCCCGGACTACGATGATCAATCACTTTTCGTGCATTATAAATGGTTGAATTTGTTACCAGAATATTGGCCACCGTGTTCAGGTTGTTAGTATTTACAAGTGAAAAATCACGTAAGCTATCAACAACACAATTGTTCATGAAGAAATTGGTAACCTGCGTACCTGTGGTACCGGTTTGCATTCTAAAGAAGCCACGGAAACGATGACCTCGGCAATTATCAAATCGAACAGTTCCTATTGTACCAATCTGACTTATGTTAAACACATAGCGAGATGTGTAGTTATCACTATACATATTCAGATCTTTGAATACCAAAGAATCTATATTGCTGTTCGCTATTAAATTGAAGTTGCTCGTAAATTTTATGGTAGCAAAGGTCGGGTTAAAATCTGCACCACTAACAATGGTAACAGAGCGATCAACACTCATTACTGCTGAAATGGTATACAACTCTCCTCTCTTTAGCAACACAACACTTCCTGATGGAATGTCGGGCAGTGTATCTGCCAGGATTGATGGCTTGCCTGTTATTCCTGTTAAGTCAATAATATTTGAGCCTTCGTATGATGGCTTGGTTGTAAACTCAACAGAACCTTTACTAACACCATCCGATGCAAAAATTTCTGCGTTGTATGTTGTGCTGGGTGTAAGATCTGTTACTTCAATTTCTCCAGCAGCATCCTGCTCACTGGTAACAGATACTTCTGTTGGCGAACCAGTTACTGGTGTAAGTACAACCTTGGCAATATCATGACCAGCTTCCCAATGAATAATAGCTTCATTCACTACTACATCCGATTCGGCTATAGGTAAAATAAATAACTCGCCTGTTATTCTAAAGGCTTCACTGATCAGCCAGTTAGAATCAGCCGTTGGACTTGTGCCTATTGCTTTTACCCGGGCATAATAATCAACACGAATATCAATGTCAGTATCCAAAAAAGTTAATGTTGATTCGGTGGTAGTTTTAGTAACTTCTACGCTGCTAAAACTTATATCCTTCGATAACTCAACCTTGTATTGCACATCACCTGCCGTTGTAAAGAGAGAATTATCCCATGCAATAACAACAGAAGTCTCTCCGTTGGTAATATCAAATGCTGCCGGTTCAAACTGACGCTTTAGTATCAAATCCTGTTCGCTATCAGACTTACAGGATACCGTTATGACTGCTGCGGTAAACATCAAAACCCTGAGTAGTATATTTTTAAATTTCTTCATGTCCGTTCTGTTTATATTCGTTAGACAATTTTCAATAACCATAATCCTGTGTCAGTTTAGGATTAGTATCAATGATGGAGGTATGAATTGGAAACAACTCACTCTTGTTCGCTTCAAAACTTATAGCGTAATATGTTAGAATAGTTGTTGTAATTCCAGTGCCTCTCCAGTCTATAGATGTTGAGCCTGCAGGAGGTGAAGCAGGTTGTAATTCATATAATGAATTAGTCCATTGAAGTGACGTTGCTCCACTTTTATAATACATGGTGGTAGGATAATTATCATACGGTGGAAGTCCGGCAGCCATTGCTGTGAGAGCATCTTTTGTTTCCTCCAATCTTGATGCTAAACGATTCCAACGAATCAGGTCATACTTGCGCATGCCTTCGCCACCGAGTTCTAATGAGCGCTCTTTCATAATGGCGCTGAAGAATCCATCATAATCTGTTGGTGTAGTACCTATCAAACCTGAATTGCCTCCAAAACCTCTCAGGCGTACTTGTTCAAAAGCTGTGATAGCATCATTTGATGGTCCGTGATTTATTTCGTTGTCTGCTTCTGCAAACATGAGCAACACATCTGAATAACGTACCATGGGCCAGTTAACACCAAAATATTGTGCTTCTGATTTTAACGCATCCGGGCCAACGATCCAATCGCGTCTGAATTTCCCATCTACAATATTGGCCAATGACCGGGCTACAATTGTTCCATCAGAATTAATATCATACGGTGCACAGGTAACATCACGTCTTGTATCATTTTCATCAAACAGGTAGAAGAAGGTTGGCAAAATAGTAAGTGCTCCGTTACCCTTGTTATTCCAACGTGGGCCATTGTAGTAACCTAATTTGCTATCACCATTGGCGCTGTTACCACCTGTCATTCCAACTTCCCAGATAATTTCTCCGTTGGGTTCTTGTCTATGAGCATCAAGTGCGTCTTTAAATACAGCCTTGAAACTTGGATTTAATTTGTGCACACCTTTTTGAATAATGGCATTGCATTCATCTTTAGCTATTTGATAGAAGTCAAGATAATTTGCAGCACGTTCCATTTGTTTATTTTTACGCAATGCATAACCGCCTCTGAAAAATGCTATTCGCGCACGCAAGGCACGAGCGGCTCCTTGTGTAATTCTGGTGTTGTCCGTTGCGCCAGCTTCTCCTAACCAGGGTAGCATGTCAGCAGCTTCGCCCAAGTCAGCCAGAACATGATCATAAATTTCATCACGATCAGTTTTTGATTTGAATAAATCTGTTTCAAAACTTGAAGGTTGAAATTGCGAAGGCAGGTCTCCCCAGTTACGAAGCAACTCCAGATAAAACTGTGCACGTAATGTCAAAGCTTCAGCATAGAGGCGATGCAGGTCTTTCTTTTCTGATGCAGTTCCTCCTTCGTATTGAGCCATCTTGGGTATATAGTAGATGCACAGATTAGCTCGTTCAATACCGGTATACATCTGGTTAAATGGACTTGCCAATTGTGTATTGCTGGGCTGAACACTATAGTGTGCAATATCTCGTCGTTCATTATCAGGGTAAGGTGTAGATCCTTGTCCCATCATCTCATCATTATCATAAGGATAATACATGCTCACACGAATGCCATAACCCTGATCTCCTCCTAAAGCAGAGTAAACACCAAGCAACGCTTTGTTAACATTTGTAACATTGCTAAAAACATAATCAGGTCCAAAAGATGAAACCGGATTCACATCCAGGTAATCTTTACACGATGTGTTAACGCCAGCAATCAGCGTAGCGGTAAGTATATAGTTAAGTATTGTTGATCGTTTCATAATTCAATGTTTTTCTTTCGACAGTAAAATCAAAACGTTAGGTTAAGACCAAAAATGTAGGTGTGACTTCTTGGATACGCCGCATAATCAACGCCTGGTGTTAATGAGGTAGCGGTTCTTGTATTTACCTCTGGATCGTAACCGGAATAATGGCTAAACACGGCCAGGTTATTTACTGTAGTGTAGAATCTTAATTTGCTGATTCTTGCTTTGCTTAGCAACGACGCAGGAATATTATATCCAAGCGTTACGTTATTAATTCGTAAAAACGAACCATCTTCTACAGCCCATGAGTGCGGATAAAAAGAACTTGCACTGGTTAAAGGTGACCAGATTTTAGCATTGGCATTTAATGCCTGAAGTGCCTGAGGATCGGTAACTACTTGTCCTTCTCCATCAACATTACGCCACCGTTGGTTCATGATGGTTAACATGTTTGAGTTTGGCGTATAGCCACTCGTGAACTCTAACTTATTGGCATTAAGAATCTGATTGCCGTATTGAAAATTAACAAAAACACTCAAATCAAAATTTCCATAGGTAAACTGGTTGTTTAAGCCTCCAAAAAACTTAGGTGCTGAATGACCTATAACAGTACGGTCTCTATCATCCACTAAACCATCATCTGTTCTGTCCTTAAATTTTATAACACCGGGTTTAGGATCTAAGGCTGTTATACTTTTATCATTAGGAACTCCGTTCTTTAACGTATAAACCCCATTCGCATAATCAAAATCCTCAACTTTATAAAAACCATCTGTAACCAATCCCCACATCAAGCCAACGGGTTGGCCTTCTTTAACAATATAATCGGCAGGTGCTGCCGTTCCTCCCCAACCTGAAAATGCGAGGAATGAAGATTGACCGGCGAGGCTCACTACTTTATTTACATTGTGCGATAAATTAAAGTTGACAGTCCATTGAAGTTTGCCGCTGCTGATGGGTGTACCTGAAACCTGAAACTCAATCCCTTTGTTTGATGTCTTTCCAACGTTTTGTGATTGACTTGCATAACCTGAAGTAGAAGGTACCATTTTAGCCAGCAGCAGTTTATTTACATTGTTGCTATATACATCTACTGAAAATTGAATACGATTACTAAACAGACCTACATCTACACCAATGTTTCGGGTGCTTGTTCGCTCCCACTGCAGATTTGAATTGGGTAACACCAGGTTGCCATTATCTCGCTTTGGCCCATAGCCTGTAACCTGACTTCCTGAAGCTTCATAAAACGGATAAGCTTCAAATTGCGAGAGATACAAAAAGTCATTGATTCTGTTATTACCTGCGACACCTGTACTTAATCTTAATTTAAGATCACTAACGGTGCCCTTAATTTCATCCATAAATGCTTCATTTGAAATTCTCCAGGCAAATGCCGCTGAAGGAAAATTTCCCCATCGATGTTCAGGAGCAAACTTCGATGATCCATCACGACGCATCGTTAAGGTCAACAGATATTTATCATCGTATGAATAATTAAGACGAGTGAAGTACGATAGCAATTTTGACGTGACATCCGAAGATGTCGGAATTTGAGGTGTACCCAAAGCCATACTTCCGAAAGCAAGCTCTGGCGTAATTCCTACAGGGAAAAGATGGCTTTCCAGGAAATTAGATTGCGAACGTGTTTGATAGATCTCCTGCCCGATCATAAAATTAATCTTGTTATGAACTGTAAAAGGAGAATTTATTTTTGCAGTCGAGAACGTAATAATATTTGAGTTGTTCAAAATCTCGGAAAGCGTAGTTTTAATGGAAGCAATTGGCTGATTAGAGCCATTAAGTTTCGATACGCTTGTGATTGTATCATTAAAAACATTTTCACGACCACTTGTAACGTCGTATCCCAATGTGCTTCTGAAATTTATATCCCTGGTTATATCGAACGATACATAGCCATTAATGTTAGCCACGCTCGTTGTCGTTTTTTTATACTCAGCTTTGCTAAGCAACACAGGATTTACCAATGAAAGACTATTGGCATTTGTTTCCGCTGCATAGTTAGGATCATATGTATCGACTGATTGCCCGGGGAATAAAAATGGTCTGTATTTAACACTGTGTCGTAAGCGATTCAGCGATGATGAGCCTGGTGTTGAAGTACCGGCACCATTAACAATGGTGCTATTGTAACGAACGTTGAATCCTACTTTAAGTCGTTTACTAACCGAGTGATCAAACCGGAAGTTAACGAGCTTCCTGTTAAAGCCAGAGTAAAGCATAACGCCTTCTTGTTTATTCTCTGTTACGCTCAAACTAAATTGAGATGTTGCCGAACCTCCTGTAATACTTACGTTATTGGTTGACATCTTCGCGCTTCGTCCAAAGGTTTTATCTTGCCAGTCCACAAAAGGAACTTGCTTGTAATTTTCCAAATCGCCATAGTGTCCGTACGTTGAAAGGAAACCATCTTCACCCGTGCTGCTACCCCGGCTTCTTTCATATTGATAGCTTACAAAATCATAAGGCTTCATTACATCCAGCTTGTTCGCCAGTTCCTGAATTCCATAAAGGCTGTTAAAGCTAACAGTGGTTTTCATTTCTCTTCCACCTTTTGTTGTGATGATAACAACGCCATTAGAACCACGCGCTCCATAGATGGCCGTAGCCGAAGCATCCTTTAACACATCGATAGATTCAATGTCTTGTGGCGCAATAACTGAAAGTGCATTGTCAACCTGAACACCATCTACTACATAAATAGGACTATTGTCTTGTGTGATTGATCCACCACCGCGAACGCGAATTTGTACGGAGGCATTAGGTGATCCTTCAGAGCCTGTAACCTGTACACCCGCTAACCTACCCGCGAGTGCCTGGGCCGCTGAGTTAATAGGAATATCTCTTAACTGCTTTGCACTCACAGATGATACAGGAACTGTTAAATCTCTTTTATCAACCGTACCATAGCCCACTACTACAACTTCATCCAGTGATGCCACATCAGCTTCAAGCACTACATCAATTACAGATTGACTTGATACTACTATCTTCTGAGTTTTGTATCCAATGGATGAAAAGACAAGTGTTGCTCCGGCTGATACATTAATACTGAAATGACCATCAGCATCAGTGACTGTACCGTTTTGTGTTCCTTCAATAACAATATTAGCACCAGGAAGTCCATATTGATCATCGCCGGATTTAATAGTACCTGTAATCGTTCGGTCTTGGGCGTAGAGCTGTTCAAGACCATTCAGGAGCAAAGCCAGAGTGAATGCTATGACCCATGCTCGTCTAAAAGGTTGTAGAATTCTATTCATATCATGGTTTTAGTTTGGAAGATTCTAATTTGCGCAATCGATTGCTCAACAATTATAAAAGTAGCAAACATTATTAATAAAATACATAGTTTAATAAACTTTAAATCGATTTCGGAATAAGGACAAACGATTACGCACAAAATATCATTGTTGCCCCGATTTTACAGGTGCACTGAGTTCATTAGCCACCCTTTTTATGTAATTAATAAACTCTGCCTCTGTGGTTATTCCGTTCGGCTCCAGTTGCCAGGCAGCGAGAAAATAATATTCCAGGTGGTGGTTTTCTGGTTTCAGGGCTACAACGTGACTAAACTCATCGGTAGTAAACTCAAGAACCTGTTGTGGTTTAAAAAACACAGCCAACCCTAATTGATCGTTATTCAAACTTTGCTTTCCATAGGTAGCTAAGTAACCCCAGTGTTGTGCATCACCTTTATCACTGTACAACATGGCCAGCTTATCTTTAACAATGCCTGTGCATAGTGAATCATAATCACCAGTAATCGTTAATTGCTCATGTGTTAACCGTGTACCAGCATGTATTGAGATGAGACTCTCAACGTTAATTTTTTTAGTACCGATTTGCCAACCATAATAATTGGTACGAATAGATGAATAGACCGGACCATTTTCAAGTATTGATGATGTAAGACTGTCTGTCTTCTCTACTCTAATTACATGTCCACCAGTGATCGCGCCAATGGAACCTATGCCGAGTGATTTTCCAACTTTCATAACATCCATACCCCAGGGTTGCAATTCATGATAAGAATCAAAACCATCCAGTCCTACATTTTGCAAAACCATGTCCTTTGTTTTTTTACCAAAAACATCCGAAGCATTTCGTTGATCAAGATAGAAGCGATATCCTACTTTATCTGATTCCCAACCCGGACCTTCATATCGGATAAACCATGAATGATCTTTATGCTCAGGAGGAACTCTCAGATAATCCACATTTTTAAATTCACCACCAACGTATTCACGATTAACAAACTTCCCTCCTACTTTATGAGAAAGTTCGGCCTGTGTTCGTTTCTCATAAGAACGTTTACTGGTTCCTTTAACCGCATAGCGAATCGTAATTGACCTGGTTTCCTTTGAATTCATTTTGCTCACAACAAAAATAATTCCTCCGTTAGCCTTATCATGTTGATTGTACTGACTAGCTACTTCTGTTTTTCCATCAAGGACAACAAATGCCGAAGGATTAAAATTACTGGCCAGTTTTTTAAGTTGGTCATCAGATATATTAACCATCACATCTTCACGCTGTACAGTCAGCGGATTTAAAACGTTAATCGTAAATGTTTTTGGAAACGGATCGGATAATGATTGTGCTTCAACTAAATTAAAAAACAGGCAAATGCTTATTGATAACGTAATCCACTTCTTCATTATATTGTTATTTTAATTGTTCTATTTCAATACTTGCTTCTATAAAAGGACCTATTCCTTTTAAGTCGTCTTTTCTTACCGTTTCTTTTACATAATAAGCAAAGCTGCCATCCCTGTACGGCGTGCCGCCAAGCCCCGCACCGCTGCATGAATTAATCAGGTGAACTGTTCCATCTTTATCAGTTTCAATAAATTGTTTTACTAAACCATTAAATGCTTTTAAAGCGGTTTGCTTATAGCTTGCATCAACATAACCCAACCGTACACCCTTTGCAATGGCGTATGTGAACATACAGCTTGCGGATGCTTCCTGGTAATTTCCTTTTACCGTTGCTTTATCCATAACCTGATACCAGACGCCAGCTTCATTCTGATATTTTGTGATTGCTGCAACAAGTCGCTGGAGAATGGCAACAATCTCTTTTTGATTAGCATGATCTTTTGGAAAATAATCCAAGACATCTACAATGGCCATGATGTACCAGCCCATTGCTCTTGACCAAAATTCAGGTGATTGACCTGTTTGTGGGTTTGCCCATTTTTGTTTTTTACTTTCATCCCATCCATGATACAGTAATCCTGTTTTGTTATCACGAACATGTTTCTCCATCCAGATAATCTGGTTGGCGATGTCATCAAAATCAGCAGGCTCATTAAAGGTATTTGCAAATTCAGTGTAAAAAGGTTCAGCCATATATAAACCATCAAGCCACATCTGATAAGGATATCTGTGCTTATGCCAGAAGCCTCCTTCTTTTGTGCGAGGTTGCCACTTTAGTTGTTCTCGCAATTGGTATGCGGCAACTTTATATTTAGCGTCTTTCGTTTCATTGTAGAGTGACATTACAATTGCACCTGGCGCAATGTCATCAATGTTATAATCCGTCAGATCATACGTTCGAATGCTTCCGTCATTTTGAACAAATGCATCGATCATTTTTTTCATGTAGTTGTAATAGATCTTTTCATGCGTCTGTTTCCACAGATGATCAAATCCCCGAAGCAAAACTCCCTGCTCATAATCCCATGTTGCAGGATGTGATTTGTCTTCAACGCGTTCAGTGCCATGTGTTACATATTTCTTTACAACCAGAGAATCAGGATACGCATTCATTACCATTTTGGCCATTGCTTCTCCATACGAAATTGACTGGCCAATGCAAGGCACTGAAAAATCAGCAAACACGATTATTAAAAAAGACCAATACAACTTCTTCATGTTACTTCGTCATTTTAATTGATTTTGCAGAAACACCGCTTCCTAACTCCAATTCCTTTTTGAAAGAAGATCTGTCTGTATTGCGAACGGTAATATCTTTTGATCGCTGACCATTGGCAGAAAGAAAGACATTACCCGGCTTGCATTTAATATTGTCAAGCATAATATTTTTTGATTCATCTATATTTATCGCGACGTCTGACTTACAAAAAAGTGTTGCATCTTTTAATGTTATGCCATCACCTTCAATGCAAACAAATCCTGTTTTGCTTTCAATCGAAATTGACTCCATCGTAATATTCCGGATGCTCATCTCTGGCAAACCACGAACAAATATTCCTGTTTCAGCACCTTTACAAACTATATCACGAATATAAAAATCTCTGAATTGAGGAGTGCCTTCATCCACAGGCTGGATCTTTACAGCAGGCTTCTCTTCTCCTAACGAAACACTCAGTGGATCAACGGCCATATAATACATATCGAATAAAATGGCCGCACCACCGATATTAGCCATTCGAATATTATCAACATAAATTTTTTCAACAACCCCACCTCTGCCGCGTGTTGTTTTAAAACGAAGGCCAACATCCGTTCCTAAAAAATTGCAATCAGAAACAAAAATATTTCTTGCACCACCGCTCATTTCACTGCCAATAACAAAGCCGCCATGTCCATGAAAAACAGTACAATTTTTAATGCTTACATCTTCTGTTGGAACACCACGTTTACGTCCTTCTTCATCGCGACCTGATTTAATACAGATCCCGTCATCACCAACATCAAACGAACAATTCTCAAGCTTAACATATCGACATGATTCGATATCTACTCCATCACCATTCTGTGCATTCCATGGGTTACGAACTTTTACATTTCTCATTATCAAATGTTGCGTAAGAAGCGGATGTAAACACCATGCCGGTGAATTTTGAAACGTAACACCTTCCAGTAAAACGCGCTTACTGTTTACTATGCTAACCATATTCGGACGAAGAAACTCCTTTATTGATGCCGTGTTTTCAATGGTATAACCCTCTGACACTACACCTGGTCTCTTGGCTTGTGATCCTTTTAATGCACGTTCTGTCGGATACCATGTATCTTGCTTATCGTTCAAAATACCACCGGATTTTACAAGGGCATTCCATTCGGGTGGTGTAACTTTATTTTTCTTTACGGGTCTCCAGGCTTGTCCAGATCCGTCAATAATTCCTTTTCCTGTAATAGCAATGTTTTCCACATCAGCAGCGTAAATGGGTGACTGCGCACGAATGGCATCAACGCCTTCCCAATTTGTTTTGAATAAAGGGTAATCGTCATAGTTGTCACTAAACTGAAGCACGGCACCTTCACTCACACAAAGATTGACGTTGCTTTTTAACGAAATGGGACCTGTAATCCAAAGTCCCTTAGGAATCAAAACAGTGCCACCGCCAGATTTATGACAAGCTTCTATTGCCGCTTGCAATGCGTTTGTATTTACTGTAATACCATCTCTCTTTGCGCCATACGAGAGTACATCAAAAGTGTCTTTCTTAAAAGCAACCTCCATAACCTTTGGAAGTTCATATTCAAATCTGTCACCAACTGGAATCTTCTTCACCTCTTTTGATAAATCAATGTCCAGCTCTTTTAATCCCGCTGCTACCAGCGACGCAACAACATCAGCACCATACGGTGTAAAATGTGTATTATCTTCTTTGCCCTCAGGAAAATTCTGCCAGACACCAGCGGGTAAGTTCAAAAACATTTTCTTTGAATCTTCTACACCCAGGCTCACAATGACTTCTTTACTCTTTGCATGAAGATCAATAAGAGGTACATGAAGTTCTTTTGCAACCTCCTTCACTACAGCAGGGTAGTCACCATGTTGATCAACAAAGTTTCCCTGCTCATCAAATTTTCTTCGCATAACAGGTGTGATCAGAATTGCATTCGCTCCCTTCGAACGAATCTCTTCAATATATCGGATAAGATTTTTACGATAATCTGTATGCGGTGCTGCATATCGCGCAGTATCAGATTCTTTTGAATCGTTATGACCAAATTGTATAAAGACCCAGTCGCCTTTACGAAGCTGATTATATACTTCTGCCCAATGACCCAATGTTCTGAAACTTCTTGTGCTGCGACCATTCACAGCATGATTATGAATTTCGGCATTGATGTATTTAGGAAACATCATTCCCCATCCTGTTTCTGGGGCAGCTTCTGGTCGTTTGTTGGCCATCGTAGAATCACCAATCAAGAAAATGCGAGGTCTTGATTCATTGATAAATGAAGACAATACCACCACACAAAAAAATACTGTTATTATCCGTACCAACTCCTTCATAATGTTTTTCATGTTATTAAAAAGATGTCCCGTATGCAACGCGCACACGGGATTCTTTTCGCGATAACCAAACCAATTTCAATATCCTATCAATACTTAAACCACTATTAAAATGTACAAGCTTCTGGCTACAATTGATAAATAAGATATCATTTGATGCATAAGCTATGCCGTGTTGTACACATAAGTATTCTCGCGTTTTATTGCCGAATTGTGTCACATAATGCGCAAACGATTGCATTTTAAGAAGGTTATTTGAAATGTCAAAACGATATGTGATATTTTTTATCAGACATGGCTATTTGGGTTTAATTCAATCGTATTAGCTATCGAGAGGGAATAACTTAAAATACCCTTAACAATTTTGGCAGCACTTGATCCATTCTATTATTTTATATTATATTGCGCAAACGATTACACAAAACAGAGCGAAATGAACCAAGTAAGACACGCAATCCATCCGGATGATTACGTTGGAAAAAATACCAATCAATTGAGAGAGTCTTTTCTTATAGAGTCTTTATTTATTGATGACGAAGCCACGATGATATACAGTCACTTCGATCGTATCATTATTGGCGGCGTTAAGGCTTCTACCAAAAATATTTCACTGCACACTTCTGATCCATTAAAGTCAGACTTCTTTCTTGAAAGACGAGAGTTGGGTATTATCTGCGTTGGCAATAATGGTAAAGTAACTGTTGATGGAGTCTCCTACTCTATTCAATATAAAGAAGCTCTATACATAGGAAGAGGATCAAAAGAAATAGTATTCCATCCTGGTGATAACAAAGAGCCTTGTCTTTATTATTTCAATTCTACTCCGGCACACGCTGTTTATCCAACAAGAAAAATTTCTTTGCAAGAAGCGGAGACAGTAGAGCTGGGATCATTGGAAAATTCCAACCACAGAACAATTCGAAAACTTATTGTTAATAGCGTGCTTCCTACTTGTCAGTTACAAATGGGATTGACAGAATTAAAACCCGGAAGTGTCTGGAACACCATGCCTCCTCACACGCATGACAGACGAATGGAAGTGTATTTCTATTTTGAAGTTCCCGCTAATCAAATGGTGTGTCACTTCATGGGTCCGGCAGAAGAAACAAGACACTTGTGGATAAAAAATAATCAGGCTGTGATATCTCCACCGTGGTCTATCCACTGTGGTGCAGGAACCAGCAACTATTCATTTATATGGGGCATGGCAGGCGAAAATCTCGACTACAGTGATATGGATGCCATTGTACCAACAACTCTAAAATAATCAATATGAAACTTTTTGATCTCAGTGGAAAGCGGGCACTCATCACAGGTGGTACTCATGGTCTTGGTATGGCCATGGCAAAAGGACTTGGTGAAGCCGGTGCACAGATAATAATTAATGATGTGCTTGAAGAAAAATTAAAAGGCGCCATTCAGGAATACAAACAAGCTGGCTTCGATGTAAAAGGATATCGCTTTGACGTAACGAATGATGAAGCTGTAGGACAAGCGATTCAAACTATTGAAAAAGAAGTAGGACCAATTGATATTCTCATTAACAACGCGGGCATCATCAAACGAACTCCTATGGTTGATATGGAAGCGTCAGACTTCAGACAAGTTATAGAGGTAGATTTAATTGCGCCTTTTATCGTTTCGAAATACGTGGGCAGAAATATGATAAAACGACATGCCGGAAAAATCATAAACATGTGCTCCATGATGAGTGAATTAGGTCGTGACACGGTGTCGGCTTATGCTGCTGCTAAAGGTGGCTTAAAGATGCTAACGCGAAACATGGCTACCGAGTGGGCAAAATTTAATATTCAGGTTAACGGCATTGGGCCAGGTTATTTCGCTACTGAACAGACAGCTCCGATCCGTGTTAATGGTCATCCGTTTAACGACTTCATTATCAGCAGAACACCAGCCGGGCGATGGGGTGACCCGACAGATTTAGTAGGTACTACAGTCTTCTTATCGTCAGCGGCCAGCGATTTTATTAACGGACAAATTATTTATGTTGACGGTGGAATTCTTGCAACGATTGGAAAACCAGCGAATGAATCTTAAGTTGCAGTTGTTTATCCGATGGTGATAGAATGTCTTTACTTAAGCTCCGCTTTCATCCTCTCCAATGGAGAGGAACGAGATGAGGCCATAAAAAGAAAGCTTAAGTAACAGACGTTTATTTAACAGTGATGGGCTCAACATGAAAAAAGAGAAAGCTACCATACATGATATTGCCTTAAAGCTGAACATTACTGCTTCAACGGTATCGCGTGCTTTAAATGATCATCCACGCATTAGTGAGGCGACCAAGAAGGCTGTTATTAAAGCTGCTCAGAAATTAAATTATCAGCCTAACCACATTGCTGCAGCACTTCGCAATGGCAGAAGTAATATCCTGGGCATTATCGTTCCCACCGCCGACAGAAGTTTTTTCTCCTCTGTTGTGCGTGGTATTGAAGAAATTGCCAACAAGGCTCGTTACAATGTGATGATCTGCCAGACGTATGATAACTACGAAAAAGAAGTCGCCACAATTGAAGCACTTCTGAGTGCGCGGGTTGATGGCATCATAGCATCATATTCAAAAGAGACGCAGAATTTTGATCACTTTCTTAAAATTAAAGAGAGAGGAATTCCACTAATTTTCTTTGATAGATCCAACGACGAGTTAGAAGTAAGCCAGGTTGTTATTGATGATTTCCTGGGGGCGTACAAAGCTACTGAACATCTTATCAAGCAAGGCTACAAACGAATAGCGCACTTTACCAACACGCGCAAAATAAGTATTTACAGGGAACGCCTGCGCGGATACAAGGAAGCACTACTAACCAATAATATTGCTATTGACGATTCGTTGATCATTGAAAGCAACTTGCAACTGGAAGACGGCAGAAACAGCATGCTGCAATTGCTGAAATTAAAAGAAAGACCAGACGCCGTATTCTCTGCCAGCGCCTATGGAATAATGGGGGCCATGCAGATTTTGCATGAGCACGGAATTAAAATACCAGATGAGATTGGTCTTGTTGGTTTCAGTAATGAAGCTTTCACTTCGTTTACAACACCAGATCTGACAACCGTAGAGCAACACAGCTTGCGTATTGGCAATGCCGCCGCCGAAATATTTCTCGAAGAAATAACCAGTCATGGAGATACTAAATTCATACCTCAAAAAATTGTGCTTAAACCTGAGCTAATCGTTCGGGGTTCATCCGTAAAAAAAGTATAAATTACTGTCTGAACTAATAATTAGAATGAAATCATTTCTCACGGAAGACTTTCTTTTGCAAAATGAATTTGCAAAAACGCTATATCATCAATATGCAGAGCACTTACCTATTATAGATTATCATTGCCATCTTTCCCCAAAAGATATTGCCGAAAACAGACTCTTTGGAAACATCACAAAAGTTTGGCTTGAAGGCGATCATTATAAATGGAGAGCCATGCGTACGTTGGGTATCGATGAAAAGTATATCACCGGCGATGGTAGCGATGCAGATAAATTCAATCAATGGGCATATTGCGTTCCCTATACTGTGCGTAACCCGTTGTATCATTGGTCGCATCTGGAATTAAAACGATACTTCGATATTCAGCAACATCTTTCACCAGACACTGCGGTATCTATATACAAAACTACGGAAGAGAAATTATCAAGTCCGGAGTATAAGACGAGAAGTCTCCTGACAAAAATGAAAGTGGAGACGGTTTGTACAACGGATGATCCGATTGATTCACTGGAATATCATAAGCAGATTAAGAGCGATAAATTCACAACTGCTATTCTTCCAACGTTTCGTCCTGATAAATCATTTGCCGTTGAAAACACATTGGCTTATAATGAATACCTGGACAAGCTGGCGCAATTAACAGGCATTACTATTTCAAGTTTTGAGAATCTGATCAGTGCACTTGAAAAACGAGTTAACTTCTTCCATGCGCAAGGCTGTCGCTTGTCTGATCATGGATTGGAACAACTTTATTTCCCAGAGGCAAACAGCACGCTGAAGATAAATGATCTCTTCAAAAAAGTAAAACAGAATACTGCTCTCACGAAAGAAGAAACTGATTTCTACAAATACAGTGTCTTACTTGAACTTGGAAGACTCTATCATAAAAACGGATGGGTTCAGCAGTTTCACTTAGGTGGATTACGTAACACCAATACCCGCATGTTAGCAAAACTTGGACCTGACACCGGCTTTGATTCTATCGGCGATTTTAAACAGAGTGTTACACTCTCCAAATTTCTGAACGCATTAGACGGCACAAATCAACTTGCTAAAACTATTCTGTACAATCTTAATCCATCTGATAATGAAGTGATGGGTACTATGATCGGAAACTTTAATGATGGCTCGGCGAAAGGCAAGATTCAGTTTGGTTCAGCCTGGTGGTTTTTAGATCAGAAGGATGGAATGGAAAAACAAATCAACGCACTATCTAACCTTGGCCTGTTGAGTTGTTTCATCGGCATGCTTACGGATTCAAGGAGCTTCCTCTCCTACCCAAGACATGAGTATTTCAGGAGAATATTATGTAACCTGATTGGAAAAGATGTTGAGAATGGTGAATTGCCTGCGGATGAAAAATGGCTCGGTAAAATTGTGAGCGACATCTGTTACCATAATGCAAAAAGCTATTTCAGTTTTCAGAATTAATAGCAACATCAACATCAATAAACTCTTTTTCACTCTTTGCAATGACTATGGTTGCTACGCCGTTACCTATGATGTTGGTAATGGCACGAGCCTCACTCATAAATTTATCAACGCCGAGCAAGAAGGCAAGTCCTTCAACCGGTATCTTATGAATGGTGGTTAATGTTGATGCTAATACAATAAAGCCACTGCCTGTTACACCTGCTGCACCTTTAGAGGTGATCATCAGAATACCCAGAATCGTAAGCATCTCTCCTAAAGAAAGATCTACATTGTAAAGCTGCGCGATGAAGAGCACTGCCATGGAAAGATAAATAGAAGTGCCGTCGAGGTTAAAAGAATATCCGGTAGGAACAACAAGACCTACAACAGATTTGCTGCAACCCATGCGTTCAAGTTTTTTCATTAATGATGGTAAAGCTGGCTCTGAAGATGATGTGCCCAATACAATAAGCAGTTCTTCTTTAATGTCAACCAAAAATTTCCAGACACTTATCTTGTAAAACCTTAGAATACTTCCGAGAACAAGAAACACAAATAAAGCCATCGTGAAGTAGACGCATAGCATCAATTTGCCCAATGGCAAAAGTGACACCAAACCAAATTTACCAACAGCAAAAGCCATTCCACCAAAAGCACCCAGCGGTGCGAGGTACATAACATAACGAAGTAATTTGTAAACAAACTCAGCTGAAACATTCAAATAGTGAACTGCCCTCTCGCGATGCTTTGAGTAACTCAAGGCTATACCTACAATAATAGCGAGTATCAATATTTGTAAGGTAAAATTTGAAGCAAAGAAATCAATCCAACTAAACGTTGATGCCTGCTTGGTGTATTTGGATGCATCTTGCGTAGACAGTCCTGTCATTTCAATTCGACCAGGTTTTAAAAACCAGGCAACACCAATACCTAGTGCCAATGCAAATGTTGTGATAACCTCAAAGTATACTAATGCTTTAACACCTACCCTTCCTACTTTCTTAAGATCACCTATACCCGATATTCCCAATGTGATGGTTAGAAATATGATAGGTGCAATAAAGATTTTGATCAGGTTGATAAAAGATTTTCCAATGATCTCCATCTTCACAGCTGTTGCTGGAAAGTAGTGCCCTAATAATACCCCCGCAAGAATGGCAACGATAACCTGAACGGCCAGATTACCTGCTATCCTCTTATGTATGGGGACGTTAGGTTCTGCTGATGATTTATGTGTTTGAGGATTCACTTTTAAGTTCAACGTTTCAGATTTAAAATTTCATACTTTCAACTTCCAAAGTACTAAATTTTATTGATGTCATCATGTTAAAGTAATTACAGGCAGATTGTTGCACCATGCTTCAACTTTTACAGACTATCATGTTAACATAAATTCTAAAATCATCTTACCTTGAGATAGATTAAGGAGAATGAGCAAGACATTAAATACAATTATTACACTAATACTGGTCACCAACAGTTGCCTATTTGCTCAGGCTCAATCAACATCTTTATCAGGCTTATTAACACTGTCTGCGTCGATGGGGTATCAGCAGGAAAACTTTAACTGGTCCATCGCTGGTAATACAGATGGACAAAATCCAAACATCTATTCTGAATTAAAATGGCGTAAGCTTAAGGCACCGGTAATGCAACTCGGCCTGGATCTAAAACCCTGGAAAAATCTGGTTATAAAAACAGTGTTTGATTATGGTGTTATCACATCAGGCTCTGTGAATGATCGTGATTACCTGGGAGACAACAGAACCAGGAATGTATATGATGGAACGTTCAAGAGTAATGAAGGATCAAACCGATCAGTAGAACTCTTAGCAGGTTATACATTATTATCAAAAAAGAAAGTATCGCTCACACCATTGTTGGGTTATGGACTTTATCGACAAGAATTATATTTACTGGGATCTGATCCGAATACAAATGAAAAATTAAGAAGCACGTATAAAACTTTCTGGAATGGATTGGTTATCGGCATTGAATCTGTTTACAAAATACATCAGAAAGTAAATATTGAACCTGGTATATTTTACAATCAACTAACTTATAAAAGCGAAGCAGACTGGAATTTAATTGAGAGATTTAAACACCCCATCAGCTTTAGGCAACATGCCAATGCCTTTAAAGTTGAAACACACATCAATATCCGTTATAAGATAAACAGTCATCTTTCATTACTGGTCTTTGGACGTTACAGCTATTGGAAAACTGGTATTGGGATTGACAGGCTTTATTTAAATGATGGAAGTGTAAGTGATACACAATTCAACGGCGCATATCGAAAAGGTATTTCTTGTGGAGCAGGCATTTCATGGTCTGTATTCTAAACTAGATTCAGTTATGATATAAAAAACAGGAGCTGCTCTTTCAAGACAGCTCCTTACTCTAACCCAGACTTAAAATTGTCTTACCATGCGTTCATATTATACATTTCAATTTGCTGACCTGTAGGATTTGAACCTCCATACCAGTGGTTAGTTCCAACAAAGTAGTACCAGTTGTTGTAATAACTTCCACTGTTGTTGGTTAGTGTACACTTGTAAGTGCCATCAACATAAAAATCTACCATGTGCACGTTGTTAGAACGCGCTTCACATTTAAAAGTGTGATAGCCATTATCACCTGTAGAGATTGGATATGTGATGTATGCACCACCACCTTGTAGATAAGCTTTCAATACATTGTTCTCCAATGTCTTTACAAAGCCCATTTCATTTCCATTCCATTGCGACACATTATCACAAACAAATACAGCCTCTTCACTGGCACCGCTATAAGCATTGGTTCCACCTTTAAAGCAGCCATTGAATTGCATAGCATGCGCAGTTTGTCCACCGTTTTGTTGTGCAGCATCAATATCGGAGCTACAATTTCCCACGGGAATACAAATTCCATTACTGCCTGAAATGTTGTAAGGATGGCCGTTGCAGGTTCCCCACAAGCTAAAATTTCCCTGACCAAGAGCAGCACGCGGAGTTGTTGAACCCGCCTTCGATGCCTCTTTAACTTCTACATCTTCAGCACAGCGAAAGCAGATTAAGGCAGTGATGATCAAGGCACTGCCAACCTTCAATTTGTTTACTAGGTTTCTCATAGTTGTTGAATTGTTTAAGGTTTGATTAATAATCCAAAGATGCCGAAAACGATTGCGTAAGACTTCCACTGGAGTCCGGATTATTAGAAAATATGAAGCCTCACCCTCGATCCCTCAGGGATGACTGAATCTACTACCTCAGCTATATGTGTTTATAGCATAGTTTTTAAAATCTCATTTGTAATAGTATGTGGATGGAGAAGAGAGTCAACACTGTGATTTAAAAAATTGATCTCTATGCAACGTTGCGCTGACTATTTGCCGGAGAAGATGTTAGTTCTATGTACTGAAAGAATTTTTAACATGAAAGCGCAAGTCCCTCTCCGAGCGGAGAGGGACTTAGAGTGATGCTTAATATTGATGAAATGCGTCTGATACAAATTCTAATACTGTAGGCAGTGCTCTGCGCCAATAGGTCCAGTTATGACCACCGTCATAAACGCGATACTCATGTTTGATCTCACGCTTACGCAAGGCTATGTGTGCAAGAGAGTTTCCTTCAAAGAGAAAATCATCATCACCACAGTCAATGTACCAGCGCACGGAGTTCTTCTGATCTTCAGGTAAATTTTTAATTAATTCAAGCACACTATAATTTTTATAATAAGCATCAGCTTCTTCAGGTGAAAGTTTAATATTGATGCGTTCCATAATAGCCGGAAGATCTTCCATCTTCAACGGACCGGTAGAGGCACTTAACGGACATGCTGATGAAAATAATTCAGGATGATGAAGTGCATAATAGAATGAACCTCCCCCACCCATTGATAGTCCGGCAACGGCTCTGAATCTTTTTTCTGCTTTGATGCGATATGTCTTTTCAACAAAGGGCATTAGCTCCTGAAAAAAGAAATCTTCATAACGCCAATCCTTGTTTACGTTGACATAACCTCGCGTGCCTGTATTGGCATCGGGCATGATGATGATCATTGGTGTAGCCTTGCCAGTGGCGATAGCCTGATCTGCAATCAATGACACTTCACCAAACTGAACCCAGCCCGTCTGATCATCGCCACCACCGTGTAACAAATAAAGAACGGGGTAGCTGCGCTGTGAAGTTTCATATCCCGGAGGAAGATACACTGCATACTTGCGCTCACCTTTAAGAATTTTACTTGGTAATGAGAGATTATCAAATACTTTTCCTTGCTGTGCAAAACCTGATACAACTGACATCAGGAGTATTAAAATGCTTAATTGAATTTTATAATTGTTCATTGTCATTGCTGTTTACTTACTGTTTTCTGAGATGTTTCTACTTTAAAGATATGAATAATTTCATGCTCTTTTTCAAGTTGAACATTCTGTAAGATCAATTCATTTTCATGGACGTCAATACTCTTGAGATCATTAAATACCAAAGTCTGCGGATCAAAACTCTTGCATTGAAATGAACCTGTTTTAGCAATAGTTAATGTAACATCAGATGATATCTTGTTCTGGCTATTATTCAGGAGATATACAAAATAAGTATCGCCGCAACGCACAGCATAAGACTCCAAAGGTAATGCACTTACTTTAACAGATTCAAATGAGCCTTGGCCTGCTGCCAGCATCTCATCACTGATCATTCGCACTCCACGAAAGTATGGCGTCATGTTACGCTCATCAAAAAATTCCCACCACCATGTCATTGGTAATATAGGCGTTGAACTAAACATACCATACCATAGTCCTCGTTTGTAATCAAAGTCAAATTGAGGGCCCACTTCTGGTTTAACGTTATCCCAATTCCAATCGTAACCAAACTCGCCAATAACATAGGGCTTATGATATAGTTCTGTATATTCCTGAATTGCTCCGGCGATGAGATTAGTATGATTATAAATATGTTTCTGATTTAAATCAATGTTAGGCAATTCATTCATGCCTTTAATGTCACGATGAGAGATGCTGGTTGTTACAATGTGTTTATAGGGATCATGCTCTTTAAGATAAGTACTCATCTCATCATGCCACTGTGTAATGAGATGATGTGGAATTAATACGCTATCTTTTGATGTGAACACAGCGTTATCAATTTCATTAAAGAACTCCCACGCACCAATAGCAGGACTATATCCCCAACGTGCAATAAGATAACGAAGCTTGTTTTTGTACATAGCCTTTGCTTCTGGCATCTGAAAAAAATCTGTCGGGGTAGTGGCAACTCCTCCATTGAGTTTATTGTAGTTATTTGTTTTCCACTCAGCTGCAGGAATAAATGCACCATGATAATCTATTGACAACATGAAATGCAGGCCAAGCGAATCTGAAAGCTCAACCAACTCATCCATTCGCTTAATGCCACCTTCATTAAAATACTTATCTGAATTAGTATACCGTTTCGTATGCTTAACATTTTTCCAGGCAACAGGCAAACTCCAAGGACACATCCACAACCGGAAAAAATTTGCACCGTTCGATGATAATGTGGGCAACAGATAATCAAACGTCCACTTAGGATTTTCAAAAGAGCGTGGTTCCCACCCAATGTTTTCACCTATGCCACGAAAAGGTTTTCCAGAATCAAAACGCAGTGTCCAGTAATCATGTGTATGAAGAAATCCGTCGTTCTGTGAAACTGCAGATGAGAATGACTTTGGTTTTGATTTCGCCACCACTTTACCTGCCTTTTTAAACTGAAAGTTATAGCTGTAGGCTCCTGTCTCCTGTGGTGCAAATCGCGCTTTCCAAAATGATTTTGATTTATCGCCTGATAAAAAATAACAAGGCAATGTAAGCGATTTGCCGGAGGGAGATTTAATGACCATGTCTAACACAATCTCCTGTTGGTCATAAGGATTTACAAAGGGTATTGATGCTTCAATATCAAACTCAGTTTTCTGATATTCAACTACATTTTTTTGAACAAGATTATCACTGATAATTTTTTGCGCCGTAACAGTCAGCGCAAAACAATAGAAAATAAAAAATATGAAACTTCTCATGTATAAAATGGTCATGGTCTGATTAAAGCTTTAAGGTATTCGATGCTGCCGTTCTTATGTTGAACGATCACGATATACATACCGGCAGGATATGTGTTCATTATGGTAAGTTGTTGTTCTGTTAATGTCTGATTTTCATAAACCTCTTGCCCTTGCGCATTAACAATTTTTATTTCTCGAGCTGTCGAAGGTAAAATAAGATTCAATTCTGAATGTGAAGGATTAGGATATATGATCATCTCATTTGTATTGTCACGATCAACTGCTGTTACAATTTCAGATTCACTTATGATTATATAATTCAAATTAAAAAACTCTGAGTTGAACAAGAGTTTTAAAACCGCAGAACCCTCACTTAATGAAACTCCTTTCACAGTAACATCTTTCCATGTCTGCCAGTTACCTGTATTGGGTACTGCAACAGAAGCTATAACCGTCTTATTGTTTATAAGAACTGAAAATGATTGTGCAGACATTTGAGTCGCTACTCGGAAAGTAAAATCATACTTTGCTGTTTTATTTACGATACAGGAATATTCAACCCATTCTGTTGCCTGAATATCTGCCAGATCAAAACCTCCATTGGTATCAGAGCATGCCTCGATATCAAAATCAACATCCGTGCGATACGAGCCCTTAATATTAGTGGGCGTCAGGTCATGATAGGCCACGCCATCCAAACCTGAATCAACATCTTCGGCTTCAATCTTTCCAGGAATGACATGAGGTGACGATGCATCAGGAAATGGTTGTTGTAATTGTGATGGTTTTACAATAATAGTGGCAGACGCTGATTGCACTGATAACCCTTTATCATCTGTTGCAACACCATAAACCAAAAACGTTCCCTGAGTTGGACTCCAATCAACATTGAAAGGACTCTCTGTGCTCTCTCCCACTTTTGCACCATTACCAAAATACTCTACTTTAGCAATTGATCCGTCTGCATCACTTGTATTTACTTGTAACGCAATTACACTTGGTGTTTCAAATTGATCTCCATTTATCGGACTAACTAAACTTATTTCAGGAGCTTGATTGACAATTTCGAATTCAAGTTTATCGATATTGACGCCGCCATCTTCAATTAAAATTCCGAGTATGTGATTACCATTATTAATAATTGAAGTCGTCGTTTCAACTACGGACCAGTTTTGATTTCCTCCAGTAGCACTTACTGTTATGGGGTCAGTAATCTGTTCTCCATCCAATGCAAGTGCAAGCTTTTTATCCGCACCAGTTGTAGCAACATGAGCTTTGATAGTATATGTGCCACTCATTTCAACATTAACACTGTACTCCAGCCACTCTCCTGTTATTGTATTGGTAACGTCAAAACCTCCCGCAGAGCACGTTTCAATATCAACACCTTCTGTATTTCGGTATTGTCCTCCTAGGTTAGCGGCTTCAAGATCATGATAGGCTATGCCTTCACCTCCCAAGTCAAAATCCTCTGCTTCGAGTATGCCTGGTAATGAAACAGGTGAGCCTTTAAATGATGACTGTAAACCTTGTGTATCGCCAACAGGCTTAATGATAAAAATCACTGACGCTTTTGCTGATAATGATATGGTCAATGATAAACTATTCCCTGATACAACAACATTGGGCAGCGACGTGTACGTACGATCTTCAGGATTGTAACTCTGAATTTCATACGTTCCATTAGTGACACCTGTTAATGAAATTGTTTTATTGCTGCTGGTGCTTGAGTTGTTATTAAGTACATAAGCAAAATAAGTATTGCCGCACTTAACAGAATATGCTTCTAAACTAAGAGAAGGCGTAGTTGCTGAAACAGAAGAGTAATTTCCTTTTCCAACAGCCAGCATTCTATCTGAAATCTCTTGTATGCTTTTAAAATAATCTGAAGTGCCGCGCTGATCAAAAAATTCCCACCACCAACTCATAGCTGAAACAGGTGTTGGCGAGAACAATCCATACCACAATCCGCGTTTGAAATCAAAATCAAGATTGGGACCGTTGGCCGCAGTAATGTTGTTCCAGTCCCAATCATATCCAAACTCTCCTGCTACAAAGGGCTTTGAATACCTGGATTCAAGATCGGTAATAACTGATGGAATTGTTCCTGTAGCATTGTATACGTGCTTCTGTACAAAATCAAGATTGGAAACATTAAACAGACCGGTGATCTCACGATGCGAAACACTCGTTGTCAGCAAGTGATTATAAGGATCATTGTTTTTCATATAGGTACTCATATCATCGTGCCACTGTGTTACCACATTATGAGGGATGGCAATGGTTGATTCTGTTCCATTATAAACTGCATTGTCGATCTCGTTAAAGAATTCAATAGAAGCAATGGATGGACTGTATCCCCAACGTGCAATGATATAGCGCAGTCTGTTTTGATATTGCTTTTTTGCCTGGGCTGCTGTGAAAAACTCCGTAGGTGTAGCGGCGGGTCCGCCGTTGGCAGTGTTGTAAACATTAATATTCCAACGATCACCTGTTTGAAGTTCACCATGCCAGCCAAGGGTAAGCATCATAAATAAATTCTTCGATTCGCATAGATCAACAAGTTCATCAAGTCGTGCTGCTCCTTGTTGATGATAATAACTTGTTGAGTTCATATAGCGTTTGGTGTCCACAACTGTTTTCCATTCTAGTGGAAGATTCCATGCAGAACTCCATGTACGAAAATAATTCACACCGCTGTTGGCAAGCTTTGTAAGAAAATAGTCATACGTATAATTATCGGGTTCCCAGCTTCGTCCTTCCCACGCTACGTTCTCTCCTATTCCACGAAAAGGTTTTCCCGAATCAAACTGAAAACTCCAGTTGTCTTTCTTTTGGATAAAACCGTCTTTGGCGGTAGCTTCTGAATTGAGATCGGTCAAAGCAAAAGTCGATTTCAATACACCATTCTTTTTTAATTCGAACTGGCCGGAGTAAGTACCGGCTTCTCGTAATGTTATTCGAGCTTGCCATTGAGATGATATTCCGTCACCAGAAACATAAAAGCAGGGAAAGTGTAAAGTCTTTGATGATGGTGATGTCAGCACGGCATCGAGGCTGATGTCATTTTCATCGTATGGATTTGTGAATGATCCGGTAACGGTAATCGCAAAAACATTTTTTTCGTATTGCCTTACCGTAGGTGTGACTTGTGATACTGATTGAATATTCCATTGAGCTAATGCATCCAGCGGAATAATTAAAATAACGATGCAAAAAATTCTATACCAAACCGATCTGTCCTTCATATCTCATCTAATTCAAGTTAAAAAAATGGAGGAGCACCGTAAACCCAACGGCACTCCATCCAAACAATCTGTTACTGCATCATTGAATTAATTCTTCTTCACATCAATCCAGAAGCGTCTGGGTCTTCTCACAAACTTGTCATAGTCCGAGTAAATTTTATTCCAGTCATCTACGCCATTGAGTGTGAAATCAAATGAATTATCTGTTATGGTTTTTGATAATCCGTTGCCTAAGTCAATGGTTGAAGCACCAATGAAAGAACTTGAATATGTTGTGCCGTCATCAAAAACAAAATTGATTTTGTTATTTACATAATCATGTTGCCATGTACCTGTTCCCTTAGGAATTGTTCTGTAGAAATAATTTACATCCGTAGCAGGATCTGCTATAAATTGATAGTCGGCATATAATCCATCAATGCCAGCGTTGTTGGTTATGGTACCATACGTTTTTCCATCTGAAGTAACACCCGTAAATTCAAATGTTAATACGTTGTCTTCTTCTACTGCAGGACCATCTGTGTCTGGCCAATCCCAGGGCTTGTCTGTTAATTTCATAACAGCACCACCACCGTACTCTGGTCCTGTTCCACCGTATACAACAAGCTGCTGAATATCATACGTGCCAAGGATTTCTTCTGTGAAAGGAACAAGCTCAACGGTCCATTCACGCTTCTCTCCTGACTCTGCTGTAACCGTGTACGTGAACTGATTATTATTTCCCTCGAAATTGATCACCTCACCCGATGCAGGAGAGATCTTTGATTTATAAGAAGATTGAATCAATACTTTTACTTTAGAAAGATCAACACCATCTTCCATCAGTACTTGCACAGAAGCTTTACTGTTGGTGCGATCAATTACTGCCGGACCTACTTGTACAAAACCATCACCAAGTGAAACTGCTTCAACAGCACGCTCATGACTTACTATACCATCATAAGGATCCTGATTACAACTACTTGCCAGCAAGGCTGCCAACATGCATAGTATAGAATTGAATTTTAAATATCTCATAGTATATTTCAATTAATCGATGAAAGGATTATTATCAACTTCTTGTTGTGGTATGGCAAAGAAGTAAGCACCGCTCTGAATTGTCTTACCATACTTTGTCACCAATATTTCTTCAACCGTGTTAGTACGACGCAAGTCAAATATGCGATCGCCTTCAAAGGCAAACTCAAATGAGCGTTCCTCAACCACAGCGCTTCTAAAATCATCAACATTCAAACCGGGAGTAAGATCACCAAGACCAGCACGTGCTCTTACTTTATTAACAGCAGCGTAGCCATCGGTTGTGGGGCCGGTTGCTTCCGCAAAAATTAATAGCGCATCTGTGAACCTGAGAATTGGCGTGTTAACACTGGTCTGATCACCAACACGACCTGGATCAATAAATTTACGGGTAAAAGGTCTGCTGTAATCTGTAATACCCAGATCGCGTTCAGTTCCATTTACCCAAACTTTAGATGCAATAAGATCACTCTTTCTTTTATCCGCATCATCATAGTTGTTATAGATAGCTGGTTCCGTAAGCAAGTGATTCCAGCCAGAGGCTACTGAAGTTCCGTCTTCTAATTTAAAAACTGCTCCATCAATATAGGGGATGAACATCAATGGCAATTTTGAATAATTACCTTCAAGTTGTCCGGTGCGATCAGTTGAAGCACTGAAGATATGTTCAATACCATTCTCCTTGGTGATGTCCCATATATCAAGAAGGTTGGGCTCAAAGCCATACGTAGTTTGTTCATTTAAAACTTTTGCTGAATATGTTGCTGCATTGGCATAGTTTGCATCTGCATCAGCAACAAAATCATATCCGGGCGATCCTGAACTCTTAGCCGAAGCGAGATATAGATATACTTTAGCCAATAGCGTTTGTGCAGCTACTTTATTTCCACGTCCTTCACGCAGTTCAGTATCTGTCATGTCGATGCTCTTGGTGAGGTCACCAATAATGACATCGTAAACATCCTTCATACTTGATTTCGGAACGCTCACCTGGTCAGGTGTTGAAACCATATCTGTGTGAATAGGAATTTCACCGAATAAACGCACGAGATTAAAATAATGGAGCGCTCTTAAAAAATAACCTTCACCAACAATCTCATTACGTTTTGTTTCATCCATGGCAATGTCTGGCACTTTTGTGATCACAGCATTTGCCCTGTTGATACCAATGTAACCATAACGCCAGATGGAAGTTAAATCTGTATTGTCAGGTCTGGTGCGCAATTCATCTAATTCAAAATTGTTTGCACCGGCATCTGGCTTAAGCGTCAGGTTTTCTGTTGGCACTTCTGTTACCAGTATAAACTCACGTGAGTAATACTCTATTTCAGGAAGAATTGAGTACGCATAAACCAATGCTGAATTCGCATCAGCTTCTGATTTATAAAAGTTGCCCGTTGATGGAAATCCATAAGGCTCTTCTTTCAGTGAGCAACTGCTTACCACCAGGCTCACTATCGCAGCGAATAATATATTTATTTTTTTCATGTTCGTTGATTTAATTTTCACTTAATCATTTCTTAGAATCCTATGCTAACACCAAGTGAATAAGCTCGTGGCTTAGGATATGATCCCCAGTTCTGACCGTTCTCCTGCACTTCAGGATTGTAGCCCTTGTGAAATTTTGTGAATGTATACAGGTTGTTACCCGACAAATAAATGCGAAGGGTATTAATGCCTGGTATTGCTTTCGCTTTGAAATTATAACCCAGCGTTGCATTCTGAATTCGCATGTATGAACCTTTTGTTACAAACCAGTCTGATCCATAATAAGCTCGTGTAGAGTTTACACTTGGATATTTGTTTGTTGGGTTGTCAGGAGTCCAGCGTTGCAATTGACCACTAGGTGAGAACTTCTGGAAATCGAATACATCATTGCCCTGTACACCGTAGATCTGCGTTGTGAAATCAAATCCTTTATATTCAAGACGCGTGTTGAAACTATAAATGAATTTAGGATTTGGATTACCAATAACCGTTCTGTCATAGTCATCAATTTTGCCATCAGGTTTACCATCAACACCTGAGATGTCCTTGTATTTGATTTCACCTGGCTTGGCCATGTCACCTGTAAGTCCCGCCTCTTGTCCTTCCTGTAAAGTCTGAACAATGCCGTCTGTTTTATAGCCATAAAAAGAATTGTAAGGCTTGCCTATTACATAAGCATTGATGGGTGCACGCAGCATTTCAATGTTGCTTCCATTCCATAAGAATGAATCGGTACCCATGCTCACTACCTCATTTCTGTTACGTGTGAAG
>Ga0310811_10001235_pt1 | contig 32792 bp, 25 predicted proteins | sample YCmetagenome_FD_207642 | JGI IMG/M metagenome (GOLD analysis project Ga0310811, IMG submission 207642) | Soil microbial communities from experimental microcosm in Duke University, North Carolina, United States - YC | ecosystem: Engineered > Artificial ecosystem > Soil microcosm > Unclassified ...
CGGCGATGGTGGCGCCGAACACGCCGGCCAGCGCAATGACGTCAGCACGCGTGGTGGTCTCGTCCAGGCTGACGCCGACGCTGTTCGCGTCGATCGCGCGCAGGTTGATGCCGGCGGCACGTGCCTTCGCATGCAGCGCGGCGGCATCCACACCGGTGACGTGCAGCGTGTCGAAGAAGTCGCTGCCGGCGGTCACGCCAGCCTGGCGCAATGCCACGAACAGGATCGAGGCCAGGCGATGCACGCGGCGGGCGATGCGGGTAAGGCCTTCCGGACCATGGTACACGGCGTACATGCTGGCCATCACGGCGAGCAGCACCTGCGCGGTACAGATGTTGGAGGTGGCCTTCTCGCGGCGGATGTGCTGCTCGCGGGTCTGCAGGGTGAGGCGATAGGCCGGCTTGCCCTCGGCGTCGATGGATACGCCGATCAGGCGGCCCGGCATCGAGCGCTTGTAGGAGTCACGGCAGGCCATGAAGGCGGCATGCGGGCCGCCAAAGCCGAACGGCACGCCGAAACGCTGCGTGTTGCCCACCACGATGTCGGCGCCCCATTCGCCGGGCGAGGCGATCAGGGTGAGCGCGAGCAGGTCGGTGGCCACGCAGACCACGCCGTGGCGCGCGTGCACCGCGTCGGCCAGGGCCTTGTAGTCGTTGATGCGGCCGAAGGTGTTGGGGTACTGCAGCAGCACGCCGTAGCTTTCGACCGTGGTGGCTTCGCTGTCGTCGCCGATATGCAGGTCGATGCCCATCGCCTCGGCGCGGGTCTTGATCACTTCCAGCGTCTGCGGATGCACGGCGTTGGAGACGAAGAACACGTTGGACTTGGACTTGGCCGAACGCTTGGCCAGCGTCATCGCCTCGGCGGCGGCGGTGCCTTCATCGAGCAGGGACGCGTTGGCGATCTCCATGCCGGTGAGGTCGGCGCACATGGTCTGGAAGTTGATGAGCGCTTCCATGCGGCCCTGCGAGATTTCCGCCTGGTACGGCGTATAGGCCGTGTACCACGCCGGGTTCTCCAGGATGTTGCGCAGGATGACGTTGGGCGTGTGCGTGCCGTAGTAGCCCTGGCCGATGAAGCTCTTGAACACCTGGTTCTTGTCGGCGATGGCGCGGATCTTGGCGATCGCTTCGACTTCGGTGATCGGTGCCGGCAAGGCGAGCGGAGCAGGTGACTTGATCTTGCCCGGCACGATGGCGTCGGTCATCGCTTCCAGCGAGTCGTAGCCGACCGCGCCAAGCATGGTGGCGATTTCCGCGTCGTTGGGGCCGATATGACGCTCGATGAAGGCGTCGTGGTGCTCGAGGTCGCGCAGCGAAGGATGGGCGTTCTGACTCATTGGCAGGGGCTTCCGGAAATGACCGATGACGGCCGGACGTGCAAGCCGCACGTGAAGCGCCCCTCTGTCCTTTTGCCTGAGAGTTTGGAAGCTTGCGCTTCGTGCCCCTTCGGCGCCGGATTCAACCGGTCTCTCCAGAGTGTTGGTGCGTGATGATGGTATGGGGCCTGAGCGATTACGGGCGTTGCGCCTTCGGCAGCGGTTCGCACCGCTTCTCCCACCACACGCTAAACCGCGATTATAAGGTGCCCGGGCGGGCTTTGCCTCCCTCCCCGGGCGGCGCTTCAGTCGCGGTGCGGTCCGAGTCTCACCCCGCGTAAGATGAGCGCCCCCAAACCCGGTTAACGCCATGACGCCTCCCTTCCAACTGGCCAGGATCGACCATGTGGTGCTGCGCGTGCACGATCTGCCCGCCATGCAGCGCTTCTATTGCGAAGTGCTCGGCTGCCGTGAGGAGCGTCGGCAGGACGAAATCGGCCTGGTCCAACTGCGGGCCGGGGATTCGCTGATCGATCTGGTCGCGCTGGACGGCAAGCTCGGACGGCTGGGCGGCGCCGGGCCGGCTGCCGAAGGACACAACATGGACCACCTGTGCCTGCAGGTGGAGAACTACGACGAGGCGACCATCATGGCTCACCTCAAGGCGCATGGCGTGCGCGTCGGCGAGATCGGCTCGCGCTATGGCGCCAAGGGCGAAGGTCCGTCGATCTACCTGTATGACCCGCAGGGGAACATGGTGGAATTGAAGGGGCCGCCGCTTCGGGGAGAGGGTTGAGGCTGGCCTTCCGTTTGTCTTCGGCCGCGTGAGGCCGAAGGCAGGGGCGCTGATCTTTTTTTGTGGGAGCGCACCCTGTGCGCGACCGCGGACTCTCACAGTCCAGCCTCAGTCGGCGGTTATCGCCGGAGTTCATGCATTCCTATGCGAGCACGCCTCGCCTTGTAGGAGCGCATCCAGTGCGCGATCGCGGAACGACAATTCAACCTTAGTCAGCGGTTGTCGCCAGAATTCATGCGTTCGTGCACGAGCATCTCCACGGCTTACCAGCACAACACGCCTCAACCTCCAACCGCTCACCCCTGCGGGATCTCCGCCATGTCGGGCAGGTGATGCGCGATGCCCTTATGGCAATCGATGCAGGTCTTCTCGCCCGAACCCAGCCAGCGTTTGTGGATTTCCGCGGCGCGGCTCGATTGCCGCGTGAGGTCCATGGACGTGTAGTTGTGGCAGTTGCGGCATTCGAGCGAATCGTTGGCCTTCAATCGCGCCCATTCGTGCTCGGCCAGTTCCAGGCGGTGATCGAGGAACTTTTCGCGCGTATCGATGGTGCCGAAGATCTTGCCCCAGACTTCCTTGGAGGCCTGCATCTTGCGCGCGATCTTATCGGTCCAGTCGTGCGGCACATGGCAGTTGGGGCAGGTGGCGCGCACGCCCGAGCGATTGGTGTAGTGGATCGTGGTCTTCAGCTCCTGGAACACGTTGTCGCGCATTTCATGGCAACCGGTGCAGAACGCCTCGGTGTTGGTCGCCTCGAGCGCGGTGTTGAACGCACCCCAGAAGATCACGCCGGCGATGAAACCGCCCAGCGTGAGAAAGCCCAGGCTGTAATGCACGCTGGGGCGGCGCATGGTCCGCCAGAAGGCGAAGGCCCACGACTTGATCCGTGTCCACATGGTCAGTTCGCCTTGTGCTCGGGCTGTTCGGACTGCTCTGACAGGATGGTGTCGATATCCTTGAAGTTGTTGGCGACCAGCGGCTGGGCGTCGGTCTGCACGACATGGCACTGGTTGCAGAAATAGCGACGCGGCGAAATGGTCGCGAGGAACTGGTCGTCGCGATCCATGTAGTGAGTCACGCTGACCGGCGGCGCCTGGAACTTGTCCGCATTCGCGCGTGCGTGGCACAGCAGGCAGCGGTTGGAGTTCTTGTCGACCTGGTAGTTGTCGATGGAGTGCGGGATGGTCGGCGGCTGCATGGGGTAGGCGCGATTGCGCTTGATGTCCGCGTTCTCCACATGGGCCAATGCGGGCGCCATGCCTTCCTGGTTGATCGGTACGCCGCGGCGGATGGCGTCGATCTGCTTGCCCTGTGGCGCCTCCTCAGTTGCAGGTTTGGTGGCGGGCGGGGGCAGGTTGGCCGATGTCGATGCGGTAGCGACCACGGGTGGTGGAGCACTGCCGGCTTTTCGGCCCGCCACGAAGGCAACCGCGGCCACGACGATGACCACCAGCAGGCCGATGGCGATGAGAGGCTTGTCGCGCATATCGATGTCCCCTTATTTAGACGGCCACGACCTTGACGGCGCACTTCTTGTAGTCGGTCTGCTTCGAGATGGGATCGGTGGCGTCCAGCGTGACCTTGTTGATCAGCTGCCCCGCATCGAACCACGGCACGAACACCACGCCGGGAGGCATGCGATTGCGTCCGCGCGTTTCGATGCGTGATCGCATGTCGCCACGGCGCGACACCACGCGCACCTCGTCGCCGCGCTTGAAACCACGCGCTTTCGCATCGTCGGGATTCATGAACACCACGGCCTGCGGAAACGCCCGGTAAAGTTCGGGCACGCGCATCGTCATCGAGCCCGAATGCCAGTGCTCGAGCACGCGGCCGGTCACCAGCCACAGGTCGAACTCCTTGTCCGGGCTTTCTGCTGGCGGCTCATAAGGCAAGGCCCAGATGACCGCGCGACCATCCTTGTTGCCATAGAACTGGAAGCCGGTGCCGGCCTTGACGTAGGGGTCGGTGCCTTCGCGATAACGCCACCGCGTTTCATGGCCATCCACCACCGGCCAGCGCAGGCCGCGTGCCTGGTGATAGGCGTCAAAGGGCGCCAGGTCGTGGCCGTGGCCGCGACCGAATTCGGCGTATTCCTCAAACAGGCCCTTCTGTACGTAGAAACCGAAGGCCGTCGATTCGTCGTTGTCATAACCCGCTTCGACCTGCGAGGTGGGGAACTTGTCCACCTTGCCGTTCTTGAACAACACCTCGAACAAGGTCTTGCCCTTGTATTGCGGATTGGCCGCGAGGATGTCCGCCGGCCAGCATTCGTCGGTGGTGAAGCGCTTGGAGAACTCCATCAGCTGCCACAGGTCCGACTTCGCTTCACCGGGTGCCTTCACCAGCTGGTGCCAGAACTGCGTGCGCCGTTCGGCGTTGCCGTACGCGCCTTCCTTCTCGACCCACATGGCCGCTGGCAGAATGAGATCCGCAGCCTGGGCCGTGACCGTGGGGTAGGCGTCCGACACGACGATGAAATTGCGCGGATCGCGATAACCCGGATACGTCTCCTGCATCAGGTTCGCGCCGGCCTGCATGTTGTTGTTTACCTGCACCCAGTAGGCGTTGAGCACGCCGTCGCGCAACTTGCGGTTCTGTTCCACCGCGTGGAAACCGGGCTTGGGCTGGATGATGCCGTGCGGAATGTTCCAGATTTCCTCCGCATGCTTGCGATGCTCGGGATTGGCCACGAGCATGTCCGCCGGAAGGCGATGGCTGAACGTGCCCACTTCGCGCGCGGTGCCGCAAGCGGAAGGTTGCCCCGTCAGCGAGAACGGGCTGTTGCCCGGCGTGGAGATCTTGCCGGTCAGCAGGTGCAGATTGTAGACCATGTTGTTGGCCCATACGCCGCGCGTATGCTGGTTGAAACCCATGGTCCAGAAAGAAACGACCTTGGTTTTCGGGTCCGCATAGAGTTCGGCGAGTTGTTCCAACCAACCCTTTTCGACGCCCGTCATCTCGACGGCCTTCTCCAGCGTGTACGGCGCCACGAACGCGGCGAATTGCTCGAAGTCGATGGGGTCGCTGGCCGTCGGGTCCTTCGCGTTCTTGGCATTCACTTCCAGCGGGTTGTCCGGGCGAAGGCCATAGCCGATATCGGTGACGCCGCGCTTGAAGCTGGTGTGCTGGTTGACGAAATCCTTGTTGACTTTGCCGCTCTTGATGATGTGGTTGGCGATGTAGTTGAGGATCACCAGGTCGGTCTGCGGCTTGAACACGATCGGGATATCGGCCAGCTCGAAACTGCGATGTTCGAACGTCGACAGCACCGCCACCTTCACCTGCGGGTTCGACAGGCGCCGGTCGGTGACGCGCGTCCACAGGATCGGATGCATCTCGGCCATGTTCGAGCCCCACAACACGAACGCATCCGTGGCCTCGATGTCGTCGTAGCAGCCCATCGGCTCATCCATGCCGAACGTGCGCATGAAGCCCATGACAGCGGATGCCATGCAGTGCCGCGCGTTGGGATCGAGGTTGTTGCTGCGGAAGCCTGCCTTGTAGAGCTTGTTGGCCGCGTAGCCTTCCCACACGGTCCACTGGCCGGAGCCGAACATGCCGACCGAGCCGGGGCCTTTTTCCTTGAGCACGCGCTTGAACTGCGCGGCCATGACATCGAACGCCTCGTCCCAGGACACCGGCGTGAACTCGCCATCTTTCGCATAGGCACCGTCTTTCTTGCGCAGCAGTGGCTGCGTCAACCGATCGGTGCCGTACATGATCTTGGAGAGGAAGTAACCCTTGATGCAGTTGAGGCCGCGATTGACCTCCGCATGCACATCGCCGTGCGTCGCCACCACGCGCCCGTTCTTGACGGCAACGTTCACGCCGCAACCCGTGCCGCAGAAGCGGCAAGGTGCCTTGCTCCACTTGAGCTGCGTGAGGTCCCCTTCCAACAGCACATTGGTGGCGCTGGCGGGGAGGGCAATGCCGGCGACGTTGGCGGCAATGGCGACGGCCGTGTTGCGGATGAACTCGCGTCGCGTCATCTGGGCGGTCATGCGTCGGCTCCCTGATGCGATGCCATGATGATGGCGGGTTGATCGAGCTCGTCGGTGGGCTCGACGTGGTGATAGACCAGCGACACGTTGATCACGCCCGGAAGCAGTGACAGGGCATCGATGTGATCGACGATGGCGCGTTGATTCGCTGTCTCGCACAACAGCACGCAGCGGCAATCGCCTTCGGCGGCGAGGGTCAGTGCGTCATGCGCTGCCGCGAAGCCGCGCACGATCGCCGCGCCATCCGGGCGGTGGAGCACAACCAGGCTTGAAATGTGCTGCTCGTCTTTCATGGTGTCCCCTTTTGCAGACAGGCAACCAGCCGAACGCCGTCGCGTCAGTGCCCGGGCGGGCCGCTGACGAACATCTGCCAAAACCAGACGATGAACCCGTAGCTGGCCACGAAGATCACAGCCAGCACGGGAAAAAGAACCACGGCAAGCAGCAGGAAGGTGTTCCTCTCCTGGCGCTTAAGACCCGCTTTCGGTGATGTTTCCATGCACACCTCTCGAGCAGGAGTTTTCCCCACGATCTCCGGCATTCAAGCCTGGCGCCTCACGTGCACTGCTTCGGACGTATAGCAGGCCAGCGTCATGATGGACGTGTGCGCTGCACTGGACGATGCATGTGGACGTCGGCAAGTTTACGCAGCAGACGGAGCCATGCAGTGAAGGTCATGTGAAATCAGTCAGGGAGTGACGCATGTTGAGTCGATTCGGAACGCTTCGCCGTTGCCTGCTGATGTGTCTCCTCGGTCTTCCTGTTCTGCCGATTCACGCCGCGGACGTCGCGGTAGATACGACGTCGAACGTGCAAATCCGTGTGGCGGGGAAAGTCACGTCACTGAGCGCATCCGTGCTGGCGGGCATGCCCCATGTCGATGTCACGGCGGCGGCGTATGACGAAGCGCCCAGTGCATGGCGAGGCGTGCCGTTGACCGACCTGCTGGTGCGCACAGGGGGGTCCTGGACAAGCCGTTACTGGGCAGGGATCTTGCTTCGTTTGTCCGCGTCACCGCGGCGGACCGCTATCAGGTCGTATTTGCCTTGTCCGACCTGGACCCGACGCTGGGCCACAACCAGGTGGTGTTGGTGGACCAGCGCAACGGCAAGTCGTTGGACAGGGATGGCCCACCGGTTGCTGGTTCCGGCGGACGAGCGGCCGGCTCGCTGGTTCGCAAGGTCACCGTTATCGAAGTGGTCGATGGAGCGACGTCGACGCGTCCTTGACGCGTGCTCAGGCGGCGTCGACGGGCGGTACTTCCAGGTCGACGATCGCCTCTTTGGCCAGCGGTATCAGGCCCTCGCCGCCCTCCGCGAGGTGCGCCTTGATCTGCCGGCGCATCGTGGGGTCCCAGAATCGCTTGAGGTGATCGCGCACACTGATCACGGCGGCAGCGTGATCGGGCTCGCTGGTGAAGTACGTCGCGATGTCATTGGCCATGGTGACCAGGCGTTCGATTCTCATGGCGTCTCCTGCGGTGCCGGCGGCTGCAGGCGGTGTGGATGGGTGTAGATATTGTGGCTGCCAGGCCGGGCGAAGCCCACCAAGGTGATGCCAGCGCTGCGTGCCAGTTCGATCGCCAGTGCCGTGGGTGCCGAAATCGCCGCCAGTACGGTGATGCCGGCGCTGGTCGCCTTGGTCACCATTTCGTAGCTGGCACGGCTAGTGACGAGCGCCATGCCGTCACCGGAGTCAAAGCCGCCACGACGCATTGCGCCGATCAGCTTGTCCAGCGCGTTGTGGCGACCGACGTCTTCGCGTACCAGCAGGATCTCGCCCTCGCGGTCGGCCCAGGCAGCCGCGTGCACGGCGCCGGTGGCGGCGTTCATCGGCTGGCGCGACTGAAGGTGTTGCAGTGCCCGTTCCAGCGCGTCGCGCGTCATGACCTGGCCCTCACCGACCGCTTCGCCGTGGCGGATGGCCTGCTCAAGCTCGCGCGTGCCGCAGATGCCGCAGCCGCTGCGACCGGGCAGCAGGCGCTGGCGCTCCTTCTCAAGATGTGCGCCGGCGGCGTTGTCGGTGACCCGGATGGCCAGTTCGATACCTTCGATAAGCGCATGACTTTCCAACTGCAGCAGCTGCGAAGGATCGTTGATCAGCCCTTCGCTGAGCGAGAAGCCGAGCGCGAAGTCATCGAGGTCATGCGGCGTCGCCATCATCACGGCAAAGGTCGCGCCGTTGTAGACCATGGCCACGGGCACTTCTTCGGCGACGAAATCGCTCTCGTGCGAGGACTCGCCATGTCGCCACCGGTCGACCGGCCGGGTCACGTAGCCCTTGGCGGGCTCCTCTTGCCCGGGAGCCGTCAAGCGGGCCTCACCGACGGGTCGAGCAGTGCCTCCTGGGCCTCGGTGAAGGCGCGGTAGCGGCGTTGCCATTCGGACGGCTGGGTGACACGGGTGACCTGTACAGCGGTCACCTTGTACTCGGGGCAATTGGTCGCCCAGTCCGAATTGTCCGTGGTGATCACGTTGGCGCCGGAGCCCGGGAAGTGGAATGTCGTATAGACCACGCCGGGCTGCATGCGCTCGGAAATCAGCGCGCGCAACACGGTTTCGCCCGAGCGGCTGTTAATGCCGACCCAGTCGCCGTCTTCCACGCCGCGTTCCTCGGCGTCGTGCGGATGGATCTCCAGCCGATCCTCGTCATGCCACATCACGTTGGCGGTACGTCGCGTCTGTGCACCCACGTTGTACTGGCTGAGGATGCGGCCCGTGGTGAGGATCAACGGATGTTCGGCGTTGACCTTCTCGGAGGTCGGCACGTACTCGGTCAGCATGAAGCGGCCCTTGCCGCGCACGAACTCGTCGACATGCATGACCGGCGTGCCGAACGGATGCTCGTCGTTGCAAGGCCACTGTACCGAGCCGAGCTCGTCGAGCTTGGCGAAGCTGATGCCATGGAAGGTCGGGGTGAGCCGCGCGATCTCATCCATGATTTCGGAGGCATGCGTGTACTGCATCGGGTAACCCATGGCCTGCGCCAGCAACTGGGTGACCTCCCAGTCCGCATAGCCGCCCTTGGGCTCCATCACCTTGCGCACGCGCGAAACACGCCGCTCTGCATTGGTGAAGGTGCCGTCCTTTTCCAGGAAGGAACTGCCCGGCAGGAACACATGCGCGAACTTGGCGGTTTCATTGAGGAACAGGTCCTGCACCACGATGCATTCCATCGAGGTGAGCGCCGCGGTGACGTGCTGCGTATCCGGATCGGACTGGGCGATGTCCTCGCCCTCGATGTAGAGCCCCTTGAACGTACCGTCCAGTGCGGCTTCGAACATGTTGGGAATGCGCAGGCCCGGTTCGGCCAGCAGCGGAACGCCCCAGGCTTCCTCGAAGCTGTGGCGCACGGTGTCGTCGCTCACATGCCGGTAAGCAGTGAACTCGTGCGGAAACGAACCCATGTCGCACGAACCCTGCACGTTGTTCTGCCCGCGCAGTGGATTCACGCCCACGCCTTCACGTCCGATGTTGCCGGTCGCCATGGCGAGATTGGCGATGCCCATGACGGCGGTGGAACCCTGGGCGTGTTCGGTGACGCCGAGGCCGTAGTAGATCGCGGCATTGCCCCCGCGTGCATACAGGCGCGCTGCGCCGCGCACGAGTTCCGCTGGCACGCCCGTGACTTCCTCCATCGCCTCGGGGCTGTACTTGTCCTGCGCGACAAAGTTGCGCCATTTGGCAAAGGCATCGGCCTCGCAGCGGCGGCTTACGAATTCCTCGTCGACCAGACCTTCGGTCACGATCACGTGGGCCACGCTGTTGAGCATGGCGACGTTCGTGCCGGGGCGCAGCTTGAGGTGGAAGTCCGCCGCCACATGCGGCGTGCGTACCAGGTCGATGCGGCGTGGATCGATCACGATCAACCGCGCGCCTTCACGCAGCCTGCGCTTCATCTGCGAGCCGAACACGGGGTGCGCATCCGTCGGGTTCGCGCCGATCACCAGCACCACATCCGTCGATTCGATCGAATCGAAATCCTGCGTACCCGCCGATTCGCCGATGGTGGACTTGAGTCCGTAGCCGGTCGGCGAGTGGCACACGCGCGCGCAGGTATCCACGTTGTTGTTGCCGAAGCCGGCGCGTACCAGCTTCTGCACGAGATAGGTTTCTTCGTTGGTGCAGCGCGATGACGTAATGCCGCCGATGGCGTGCTTGCCATAGGTCGACTGTAGCCGCTTGAACTCGCTGGCGACGTGGGTGATGGCTTCCTCCCAGCTCACCACGCGCCACGGGTCGGAGATCTTGGCGCGGATCATCGGTGTGGTGATGCGATCCGGATGCGAGGCGTAGCCGATGGCGAAGCGGCCCTTCACGCAGGAATGTCCGTGGTTCGCGTGGCCGTCCTTGTTCGGCACCATGCGCACGATGTCCTGGCCCTTCATCTCCGCGCGGAAACTGCAGCCGACGCCGCAGTAGGCGCAGGTGGTCACCACGCTGTGCTCGGCCTGGCCCTTGTCGATCAGGGACTTCTCCGACAGCGTGGCCGTGGGGCAGGCCTGTACGCAGGCGCCGCAGGATACGCATTCGGAATCGAGGAAGCGGTTGTCCTGGCTGGCCGATACCTTCGAGTCGAAGCCGCGATCCTGGATGGTCAGTGCAAACGTGCCTTGGACTTCCTCGCATGCGCGTACGCAGCGCGAGCAGACGATGCACTTGGAGGGATCGAAGGCGAAGTACGGGTTGGATTCGTCTTTGGCCGTGAAAAGGGGGTTGGCGGAACCGTCCTTCCGCGTCGGCGCGACATGATTGGCGCCGTCGTAGCCGTAGCGAACTTCGCGCAGGCCGACCACGCCGGCCATGTCCTGCAGCTCGCAATGCCCGTTGGCGGGGCAGGTGAGGCAGTCGAGCGGATGATCCGAGATGTACAGCTCCATCACGCCGCGACGGATCTCGGCCAGCTTCGGCGTCTGCGTGTGCACATGCATGCCCGCTGCAACGGGCGTGGTGCACGAGGCGGGATAACCCTTGCGTCCTTCGATCTCCACCAGGCACAGCCGACACGAGCCGAACGCCTCCAGCATGTCGGTGGCGCACAGCTTGGGTATGGCAATGCCGGCCTGCGCCGCGGCGCGCATCACCGACGTGCCTTCGGGCACGCGGATGCTGCGACCGTCGATGTGCAGTTCGACCAGGCTTTCGGATTTGGACTGGGGCGTGCCGTAGTCGATTTCGACGATGGATAGCATGGGGTTCTACCTCCTCAGGCGTTGGCCTTGTCGGCCGCGCCTGCGAAATCTTCGGGGAAATGATCGAGCACGCTGAGCACCGGAAACGGGGCCATGCCGCCGAGCGCGCACAGCGAACCGGCGATCATGGTCTGGCACAGGTCGCGCAGCAGTACTTCGTTGCGCTCGCGCGCATCGCCGGCGACGATGCGGTCGATGACTTCGACGCCACGCGTGGAGCCGATCCGGCATGGCGTGCATTTGCCGCACGATTCGATGGCGCAGAACTCCATTGCATAGCGCGCCTGGGCCGCCATGTCGACCGTGTCGTCGAACACCACCACGCCGCCGTGGCCGAGCATGCCGCCAACGGCGACGAATGCCTCGTAATCAATGGGCGTGTCCAGTTGCGAGGCGGGAATATACGCGCCGAGCGGACCGCCGACCTGCACGGTGCGGATCGGTCGACCGCTGGCCGTGCCGCCGCCGTAGCCTTCGACCAGGTCGCGTAGGGTGAGTCCGAACGCGTGCTCGACCAGCCCGGGGCGCTTGAGGTTGCCGGCAAGCTGGATGGGCAGGGTGCCGCGCGACTTGCCGGAGCCGTAATCGCGGTAGTAGCCGGCGCCCCGATCGAGGATGATCGGCACGGAGGCGAGCGTGACCACGTTGTTGATGACCGTGGGCTTGCCGAACAGACCCTCGATGGCCGGTAGCGGCGGCTTGAAGCGCACCTGCCCGCGATTGCCTTCCAGCGATTCCAGCAATGAGGTTTCCTCGCCGCAGATATAGGCGCCGCCGCCCATGCGCACTTCGAGACGGAACGCCTTGTCGCTGCCGCAGACGTTGTCGCCGAGATAGCCCGCTGCTTCGGCGGTGGCGATCGCGGCTTCCATGGCGCGCTGGGCATGCGGATATTCGACGCGCAGGTAGATGTAGCCCTGCGTGGCGCCCACGGCGAGGCCGGCGATGGTCATGCCTTCGATCAGCACGAAGGGGTCGCCTTCCATGATCATGCGGTCGGCGAACGTACCGGAGTCGCCTTCGTCGGCGTTGCACACCACGTACTTGCGCAGCGATGACGCATCCAGACAGGTTTTCCACTTGATGCCGGCGGGGAATGCGGCGCCGCCGCGTCCTCGCAAACCGGAATCGAGCACGGTCTGCACGATCTCCTCGCCGCTCATGTGCAGGGCGGCCGCAAGGCCGCGATAGCCGCCATGCGCGCGGTAGTCTTCCAGGCTTCGCGGATCGACCACGCCCACGCGCTCGAAGGTGAGGCGCTGCTGGCTCTTCAGGTAGTGGATGTCGGCGGTCGGGCCATGCGCGAGCGCGTGCTTGCCACCATGCAGGAAATCCGCATCGAACAGCGATGGCACGTCCTCCGCCTGCACGGGGCCATAGGCGACGCGGCCCATGGATGTCTCGACTTCAATCAGTGGCTCCAGCCAGTACAGGCCGCGCGAGCCGTTGCGCACGACGCGCACGTCGGCATGTCGCCGGCGGGCCTCGCTGGCAATGGCGCTGGCCACGGCTTCCGCGCCGAGCGAAAGCGCGCCGGCATCGCGCGGCACGTAGACGGTGACGCTCATGGTGCCTCCGCCTCCAGCCATGCATCGAAACGCTCAGGGGTCATGCGACCCTTGAGCTCGCCATCCACCATCATCGCCGGCGAACATGCGCAGTTGCCGAGGCAATAGACCGGCTCCAGCGTATAGGCGCCATCGGCCGTGGTCTCGTGGAAATCGATGTCCAGTCGACGCTTGATATGTTGCTCCAGCGTGACAGCGCCCATCGCCTGGCAGGATTCCGCACGGCACAGATGGATAACTCGCCGCCCCGCGGGCCGCTGCCGGAAGTAATGATAGAAAGTAATAACGCCGTGGACATCGGCGCGCGAGAGGTTCATCTCGCGCGCGATGAGGGGAACAGCTTCTTCCGGCACATAACCCAGCGCGTCCTGCACTCCATGGAGTATGGGGAGCAGGGCGCCGGGCATGTCCTTGAGCCGAGCGGTCACTTCGAGCACCGCGACGCGGATGTGCTCGGGAATGGCCGGGAGCACGGCGATGTCTATCGCTCGTTTCATGTTTTGGTGGATCCCTTCAGAACAGTGCGGCAGCCTTGGCAATGGCTATCCATACACCGATCAGGAAGGGAATGCCAACCGCCGCCCAGGCGAGCAGGCCCACCAGGCCGAAACCACCGCGCGCCGCGTTTTGGACGTTGCCCGAGGCGACCGCCGCTTCGTGCTGCAGCGACCGCTCGCGCTCCAGCTCCTCGTCTGTCATCAAGACACTTTCCTTCACCGGCTTGACCAGCAGGTTGCAGATCATGCCGACGAGCAGGAGCCCGGCGAGGATGTAGAGCGTGCGATCGTAGACCAGGTTCTTGGCGACACCGGCGTTGAGCTGCGCTTCACGTACCGCTGCAATGAGAAACGGCCCAACGATGCCCGCCACCGACCACGCCGTCAGCAGGCGGCCATGGATCGCGCCCACCATCTGCGTGCCGAAGATGTCCGACAGATAAGCCGGCACGGTGGAGAAGCCGCCGCCATACATCGACAGGATGATGCAGACCGCGATCACGAATGCACCGGCCAACCCCATGTGGCCCAGCGTGGGCAGCGTGCAGTACAGCGCGATGCCGAGCGCGAAGAAGATGAAATAGGTGGTCTTGCGGCCGATGAAGTCCGAGGTCGAGGCCCAGAAGATGCGGCCCAGGCTGTTGAACAGGCTGATCAGACCGACCAGGCCGGCTGCCGACGCGGCGATCGCAGCTTTTTGCGCCGCGGTGAGTTCGACGGCGCTATCCAGGCCGAGCAGCTTGCCGCCGAATACGTCCTGGAACATGGGGCTCGCCATCGACAGCACGCCGATACCCGCCGTGACGTTCACGCACAGCACGGTCCAGATCAGCCAGAACTGCGGCGTCTTCCACGCCTTGCGCAAATGCACATGGCGATGCGTGATGAGCTTGTTCGCCGATTCGGCCGGCGGTGTCCAACCCAGCGGTCGCCAACCCGTGGGCGGCACGCGGAAACCAAATGCGCCCGCCGACATCGCGACGAAGTAGAGCAGACCCATGCAGATCAGCGTGGACGACACGCCTGGCACGCCGTTCGTGGTGAATTTCTGCATCAGCGCCACCGCGATCGGCGCACCGATCATCGCGCCACCGCCATAGCCCATGATGGCGAAGCCCGTGGCCAACCCTCGTCGGTCCGGAAACCATTTGATCAACGTCGATACCGGCGATATGTAACCCAGGCCCTGTCCTATGCCTCCCAACACACCCGCGCCGAGATAGACCAGCCACAACTGGTGCATCGACACGCCGATGCCGCCGATCACCAGGCCGCCGCCCCAGCACAGCGCCGCGATGAAACCCGCCTTGCGAGGGCCTGCATGTTCGAGCCATGCACCCCAGATCGCCGCCGAGATGCCAAGCATCGCGATGAAGGTTTCGAAGATGTGATTGACCGCAGGCACCGTCCAGTTGCAGCCGGTAGCGAACAGCTGGGCAAGGAAGCCAAGCTTTGCGCAAGCGGCCGGATCGGCCTCGGTGATCAGTTTGGTCATCGGCAGCCAGAACACGGAGAATCCGTAGGCCATGCCGATGCTGAGGTGGATGGCCAGCGCCGCGGGCGGCACCAGCCAGCGATTGAAGCGTGGTCCAGCAATGGTGCGTTCCCTGGCAAGTACTCCCGGCGACCCTCCCTTCGCCGTCGTAAGGACATCTGCTTCCGGCACGCTCACCATAAGCACTCCCCATGGTCGCCAGGCCAGCGGGCCGGGCATCAGGCGCGATCTTCAAGCGGGCGCCCTTGGCAGTGCCACCCGACTTAAGTCGAATAGGCTGTTGTCATAGAGGCGAGTGGTGATGAAGCGGCCGGCTTTTGCTGCACTGCAGTGGGCTGCAGTGCGAGTCACCATCCGATGGTCGACGCCTTGATTGCGGCGATGCGCGCAACAAGACGGTGGATGAATCTGCCGAATAGGCGGGGGTAGGCGGCTCGATCGCTATCGCGATCCGCGGCGGTGCTCGCGAGGCTGCGGCGGACGCAACGGCAACCCTGACGATTTTCAGTCCGTGTCTTCGTCATGCAGGCCGCGTTCAACCGCATAGACGGCCATTTGCACGCGGCTGCTGAGGTTGAGTTTCTTGAGGATGTTCTGCACATGGGCCTTGACCGTGCTCTCAGCGACGTTGAGCCCTCGCGCAAGCTCCTTGTTGCTCTCGCCACGCGCGACACCTCGGACGATGAGGCGCTCGCGAGCGGTCAGGCGGTCACCTGCATCCGAAGGCTGGGCTGCAGGCGACGGCTTTGCCGCGGCGCGGAGCTTGCCCACGAGCTTGGCGGTCATGTCCTCTGCGATTACTGACGCGCCCGTGGCGACCTTGCGGATGCCTGCGACCAGAGTTTCGGTCTCGACGTTCTTGACCAGGTAGCCGCTTGCCCCCGTGCGCAAGGCGGTGACCAGTTCCTCGGCGTCTTCGGACACCGTAAGGATCACCACGGCAGCATCGGGCACATCCTGGATGAGCAACTGCAGGGTTTCGATGCCGGACAGGCCCGGCATGTTGAGATCCAGCAGGATCACGTCCGGGCGATGCCGCTTGGCGCGCTTGATGCCCTCCAGGCCATCCGCGGCTTCGTCCACGACGTTGATATCCGCCTGTCGCTCCAGCAGCAGGCGGATGCCTGAGCGGAAGAGGGCATGGTCATCGATCAGTAGCACGCGAATGGTCATGGCTGGATTCGTCCATCAATGGAAGGCATCAGGCGGGTTGCCGACGGTCGGCAGGAAGCATCAGGCGTACCGAGGCACCACGTCCCGGAGCACCGTGGAGGTGCAACTGGGCATGTAATCGGGCGGCACGCTCGCGCATGATGCTCAGGCCCACGTGCAGCTGATCGGTTGCGAGCATCTGCACAGGGTCGTAGCCACGGCCGTCGTCTTCGACGGCAAGCGTGAAGTCCGCCCCGTCGTGTACATCGACGATGACCTGATGGGCCATAGCGTGCTTCCGGACATTGGAAAGCGCTTCCTGCAGAATGAACAACACCTGCAGCTGCTGTTCGAGCGCCATCGGCGTGCCATCGGCATCGTTGAAGCGAAGCGTCACCTTGACGTTGCTCTGATGCTGGAATCGCTCGACGGTATCCCTGATCGCCAGCTTCAGGTCGCCGTGACCGAGCTTGGTGCGGAAATTCGCGAGCAGTTCGCGTACGTCCTGGTAGCTCTCCTCGACGCCTCGGCGCAGCCTGGGCACCACGGCGCGCACGTCATTCAGCTGTTCTGCCGCAACGGCGTCGGCGAGCATCTGGATCTGCAGGTTCAGGTAGTTGAGCGCCTGCGCGATGCTGTCGTGCAGGCCCTGCGCAACCAGGTTGCGCTCCTCGACGACGGCGAGCTGACGAGCACTTGCCGAAAGCCGCAGCTGGTTGATCGCCACGCCCAGGTGCTGGCCCAGCGTTTCCAGCAGATCCGATTCCGCAGGCGGCAGGTTGCGCGGTGCATGGAAGTGCAAGGAGAACGATCCCATGACATCGTGCTGCGCTCCGATCCGAAATACCCACAAGCCAGCAAGGCCAAGGCGCAGACAGGGAAAGTTCGCTGGCTCCCGGTGAGGCGTCTCAGCATGGAGGTCATGCGACGATGGCACACCCAGCCGCACTGGATCGCCACAGAAGCAGGCATCCACCGTCATGCAATGCTCGGCCGCATGCCATGCGGGCGGAAAGCCTTCCGATACCACCAGGTGAAGTTTGTCTTCACTCGGGTTGAGCACGCGCAGGCTGCCGCCATCGGCGTTGAATTGGCCCATGACACGCTGCAGGAATCCGCGGCACATCGATTCCACGTCGTTGGGCTGGCTGAGGAATGTGGTCATGTCATAGAGGGAAGCCAGAGCCCGATGGCGTGACGCCAGCTCCGCGGTCTTGTCCTCCACCCGCCGCTCCAGGTCGAAATAGAGTCCCTGCAGCTCTCCCGCCATGCGATTGAAGCCACGCACGAGCTGACCGAATTCGTCGCGCGTCTCTACCGGCAGGCGCACGGAGAAATCACGCGCGGCCATGCGATGCAGGCCGCCCTGCAGATTTCGCACGGGATGAATGATCCACAGGTAGAGCAGGTGAATCATGGCTGCGGTGCCGATGCAGGCGAGAAACGCAAGCAGGATCTGCGACAGCCGCAGCAGCGCGGTCTTCTGGGTGTTGTCCTGCTCGATCATCCGGACAAGCGCATCGGCTTCGCCGACGAAGTCCGGCAGCATCGCCAGGTAGCCGACCGGGTCGCCGGGCCGGCCTTGTGCATCGGCGACTAGGACCGGTCGGACCGTGTGACGCCACTGGTTCGTCACGCGCGCAAGCTGCTCGCGTATCGCCGGCTCATTGGGAAGAAACAGCGGACGAGCTGGGTTGCCCTCACGCAGCCGCGCCAGCGTGTCTTCGAACTGGGCCATCTGCTCCCGCAATCCGTCGGACCGACCGGCGCGGACGGCCTCCAGCTCGATGGCCATGCGATTGGCGCGCATGCGCAGGCTGCCGGCGTCATTGATCGCGGCGCCGGCCCCCTCGAGTTTCCACGACAGCAGGAGCGTGCTGAAGATCATGCCCAGTACCAGCGCCAACGCCGCCAGCGAGACAGCGATGATGCGGGTGGCCAATCGGTCGCGCAGGACAGGCGTGCCGGCGGCCGGCCCGGCGACATCGGTGGGCTTGACCGTTGTGTGGACAGACCTATCAGTCACTGCGTTCTACCTGTGGCGGCCAACATCGCCCGAGTCCGTGGTGATGGGGCGGGGACCTGGTGCAATGGAAGCGTCCGTTTCGCTGCCAGGCTGAGGGCTCCGCGCCGACCGCTCGGTCCGGCCTGCGCCAGGCTCGGCTCGATGACCGGCTGCCGCTGGAACTTCTTCCGCTCGCGCGCCATCGCCGCGCGAGCGATAGCAGCGTGAATGCAGAGGAGGACGTCCGGTTTCTCGGACCTTGCGCGAGATTACGTGACCTTGCCCATTTTATGGATGCGACACGGCGTCACTGCAGCCGCGCGATCGCAACGCGATCGGAAGCTCCGTGGAGATCTATTTGAAGGCTGCTCTGACAGTCGAGGTGCTCAGCGCGATCGCACCAGCTGCCATGCGCGAGCCAGATACGTCACCGAGGCCAGGCCGCTCCAGACGTGGACCAACCGCGTGAAAGGAAAGATCAGGAACAGCGTGATGCCCATGAACAGGTGGGCCTTGTAGAGCAGTGGAACGTCGACTAGATAGCCGGTTGCATCGGCGCGGAACGTCATGATGTGCTGGGCCCAGGCCATCAGTTGCAGCATGACATGACCGTCGAGGTGTCCCGCCGAGGTGACGATGGTCGACAAGCCAAGCAGCAGCGTCATCAGCAACCAGGCCAGCAGGAGCCTGTCGCCCGGCGTCGTTACTGTCGCCAGGCGCGGCTGAGCGAGGCGGCGCTGCAGCAGGATCAGCAAGCCAAGCAGGCAAAGCACGCCCATGATGCCGCCCGCCACCATCGCAACCTGCTGCTTGAAGCCATGCGATACGCCTAGGGCATCCCAGACGGTCACGGGCGTCAGGAGTCCGACCAGATGGCCGAGGAACAGGCCAAGGACGCCGAGGTGGAAGAGAATGCTGCCGAGCCGCAGATTTCCGCGGTACAGCAGCTGCGAGCTATCGCTTTTCCAGGTGTATTGCTCGCGCTCGAAGCGAACCAGGCTGCCCAGGAGGAACACTGTCGCGGCGATGTAGGGGTAGATACCGAACAGGAACAGATGGAGGAGAGACATGGCGGGGCCTCGCTACGGCGAAGGGGTGCGGGTATGGGGGCGGTACCGGCCTGCCTGGCACGTTGCGGGCGTCGTCAATGGCTCCACGCCATCGATGCCGGGGCCGAAACGCTCCATGGCTTCATCCATGTCGCGGACGGGTGGCTCGGGTTGTTGCCGTGGCTGAACCGGCGTCAGCGTGCGCAGGACCGTGAACACTGCGGCGTAAGGATTGCCTTCCTTGGCCAGCCGGTCGCCAATGGCGGCGAGGATATGGATCGCTTCCCCAAGCCACCGTTCGGCGTTGCCATGGACACCCTGCGCCGACAGCACGCCAAGGAATTCGAGAAAGACCGGGATATGGTCCGGTAGCTCGTGTGTCCGGGGCGCCCAGCCATGGCGACGATATTCGTTGAGCAGGTCGACCATGGCCTGGCCGCGATCCCGGCTTTCACCGTGGATGTGCTCGAAGAGATACAAGGCACATCCCGGGCGCCGGTCGAACGTGGCGACGTAGCGCTCCTGCAGGTCGATGAGGTCATCGTCATGCAAGAGGGTCAGCAACGGCGCCAGTGTTTCGCGTACGAAAGGCAGCTCAGCCAGGTACGCCTCAATGTCGGAAAGCCCGTCGATCAGTGGTGGCTGCGGATAATCGAGCAGGGCGGACATGAGACGGTATATGCGCGCGTCCGGTGACGACGCGATCGTTTGATTGACGGTGCTCATGCGGAGGGCTCCGACTTTTTCGCAGGTCGGGTGGCGCTTTCGCCGCGCGACACATTACGCGCGCGCTGGGCGAACAGTGAGCTGGGGGACGTGCCTCCCGAGCAGCCATTGCCGAAGGTGAATCCGCAGCTTCCTTTCTCGTTGAAGCTGTCCTCGACGGTTTCCTTGTGGGATGAGGGCACGACGAAGCGGTCCTCGTAGTTGGCGATGGCCATGGTCTGGTACATGTCTTCAACCTGCGCCGCAGTCAGGCCGACCTGTTCGAGCACCGAATGGTCACGAGTGCCATGGACGTGCTGGGCGCGCTTGTAAGCACGCATGGCCAGCATGCGCTCCAGCGCGCTGACGACCGGCGCTTCATTTCCGGCGGTCAGCAGGTTGGCGAGATAGCGCAAGGGAATGCGCAGGCTGGCCACGTCCGGAAGAATGCCGTTCAGGCCCATGTGCCCGGCCTTCGCAGCCGTCTGGATGGGAGACAACGGCGGCACGTACCACACCATCGGCAACGTGCGGTATTCGGGATGCAGGGGAAAGGCGACCTTCCATTCGCAGGCCATGCGATACACCGGCGAGCGCTTAGCGGCATCGATCCAGCCTTGGGAAATGCCTTGCCGCAGTGCTTCCGCCTCCAGCTCGGGCGCATGCGGGTCTAGGAACACATCCAACTGCGCCTGGTAAAGGTCGCGTTCGTCGCGCGTGGCGGCCGCGTCGGCGATGCGATCCGCGTCGTACAGCATGACGCCGAGATAGCGTATGCGCCCCACGCAGGTCTCGGAGCAGACCGTCGGTTGGCCTGCTTCCAGGCGCGGGAAGCAGAACGTGCATTTCTCAGCCTTGCCGCTTCTCCAGTTGTAATAGATCTTCTTGTAGGGACAACCGCTGATGCACATGCGCCAGCCCCTGCATTTGTCCTGGTCCACCAGCACGATGCCGTCCTCTTCGCGCTTGTAGACGGAGCCCGAAGGGCAGGATGCGACGCAGGTGGGATTGAGACAGTGCTCGCACAGTCGCGGCAGGTACATCATGAAGGTGTTTTCGAAGGTGGCGTACATGTCTTTCTGCACGTCTTCGAACAAGGGATCGCGGCCGCGCGATTCGAATTCGCCGCCGAGATCGTCCTCCCAGTTAGGGCCCCATTCGATCTTCTCCATCTTCTTGCCGGTGATGGCCGATACGGGGCGTGCCGTCGGAGGTGTCTGCGAGAGGGGCGCGTTCTGCAGGCGCTCGTAGTCGTAGGTGAACGGCTCGTAGTAGTCGTCGATCTGGGGCAGGTTGGGATTGGCGAACAGATTGCCGAGTATCTTCAGCTTGCCCCCTTGGCGCGGGCGCAATGTGCCATCGGTATCCCGGGCCCAACCGCCTTGCCATTTGTGCTGGTTTTCCCACTGCCTGGGATAGCCGACACCTGGCTTGGTCTCCACGTTGTTGAACCACGCGTATTCGACGCCCTCGCGGGACGTCCAGACGTTCTTGCAGGTGACGGAACAGGTGTGGCAGCCGATGCATTTGTCCAGATTGAGCACCATGGCGACCTGCGCACGAATCTTCATTGGCCTGCCTCCCCGGCGATGGCGTTCTCGAGCCAGTCCACCCGGCTCATCTTGCGAAGGATCACGAATTCGTCGCGGTTGCTGCCGACCGTGCCGTAGTAGTTGAAGCCGTACGCCTGCTGCGCGTAGCCACCGATCATGTGGGTGGGTTTGATCACGGTTCGGGTCACCGAGTTGTGGATGCCGCCGCGCATGCCCGAAGTCTCGGCGCCCGGGACGTTCACGATCTTTTCCTGGGCGTGGTACATCAGGCACATGCCTCGTGGCACGCGCTGGCTCACCACGAGGCGCGCGGTGAGCGTGCCGTTGAGGTTGAATATTTCGACCCAGTCGTTGTCCTTGAGGCCTGCTTCCTTCGCTTCCGCCTCGGATATCCAGACGTGCGGGCCGCCACGCGAGAGCGTGAGCATGCGCAGGTTGTCCGAGTAGGTGGAATGGATGCCCCATTTCTGGTGCGGCGTGATCCAGTTGAGCACGAGTTCCGGATGGCCGTTGGGCTTGCGCGCCAGCATGGGCGCGACGGTCTTGGTATCGATGGCGGGCTTGTAGGTGCAGCAACCTTCGCCGAAGTCCAGCATCCAGCGATGGTCCTGGTAGAACTGCTGGCGACCGGTCAGCGTGCGCCACGGGATCAGCTCGTGGACGTTGGTGTAGCCGGCGTTGTAGCTCACTTCCTCGGACTCGAGGCCGGACCATGTCGGTGCGGAAATGATCTTGCGCGGCTGCGCCTGCACATCGCGGAAGCGGATCCGGTCGTGTTCACGGCCCGCCGCGAGATGGCTGTGTTCACGCCCGGTGATCCTGGACAGCGCCTGCCATGCTTTCACCGCCACGTGTCCATTGGTCTCCGGGGCCAGGGTGAGAATCATCTCCGCAGCATCGATGGCCGTGTCCAGTCGCGGGCGCCCACGGGACACGCCTTCTTCGGTCACCACGCGGGTGAGTCCGGCGATGTCGCGCACCTCGTGTCGCGTATCCCAGCTGATCCCCTTGCCGCCATTGCCCAGCGTGTCGAGCAGGGGGCCGACGGCAGTGAACTTGCGGTAGATGTCGGCATAGTTGCGCTCGACCACGGTCATGGTCGGCGCGGTCTTGCCGGGTATGAGCTCGCATTCCCCGAGCCGCCAGTCGTGTGGCTCAAAGGCCTGACCAAGTTCACCGGGGGTGTCGTGCAGCAGCGGCGTGCAGACCAGGTCCTTGCGGACGCCCAGGCAAGGGCCGGCCAGCTCGCTGAACTTGCGGGCGATGCTCTTGTAGATTTCCCAGTCGGTGCGGCTTTCCCACAACGGTTGCACGGCTTCGCTCAACGGATGGATGAACGGGTGCATGTCGGACGTGTTGAGATCGTCCTTCTCGTACCAGGTCGCCGTGGGCAGCACGATGTCGGCGTACAGACAGGTGGTGCTCATGCGGAAATCGAGCACGGTCAGCAGGTCGAGCTTGCCCTCGGCGGCGTCACGTACTTCGACCTGAGACGGCTTGATCGCGCTGTTCTCGTTGCTGAAGACCGCGTTCTGCGTGCCCAGCAGGTATTTCAGGAAGTACTCGTGGCCCTTGCCGGCGCTGCCGAGGATGTTGGAGCGCCACACGAACATGTTTCGTGGGAAGTTCGCCGGGTTGTCCGGCTCGTCGCACGCGAACTTCAGCGTACCCGACGTCAGGCGCTCCACCACGTGGGCAATCGGCTCCGTGCCCGCTTCCTCTGCCTCGGTCACCAGGTCCAGTGGATTGGCGCCCAGCTGGGGTGCGGAGGGCAGCCAACCCATGCGCTCGGATTTGGCGTTGAGGTCGAGCAGTGAGAGGTTCTCATAGCGCGCACGGTCGGCCGTCGGCGCGAGGATCTCGTCCAGCGAAAGCTTTTCGTGTCGCCACTGGCTGGTGTGGTTGTAGAAGAACGAGGTTCCGTTCATCTGCCGTGGCGGCCGCGACCAGTCCAGCGCGAATGCCAGCGGCGCCCAGCCGAATTGCGGACGGAGTTTCTCCTGTCCCACGTAGTGCGCCCAGCCGCCACCGCTCTGGCCCACGCAGCCGCACATCACCAGGAGGTTGATGATGCCGCGATAGATCATGTCGTTGTGGTACCAGTGGTTGAGCGCAGCACCGACGATCACCATGCTCTTGCCGTGGGTACGGTCGGCGTTGTCGGCGAATTCGCGGGCGACCTGGATGACGAGGTGCCGGGGCACGCCGGTATGTTTCTCCTGCCAGGCTGGCGTGCAGGGCACATCGTCGTCGTACGACGACGCGACGTTGTCGCCTCCCAGGCCCTGGTCGACGCCGTAATTCGCCATCTGCAGGTCGTACACGGTAGCCACGAAGCAGGTGCTGCCATCGCCAAGCGTCACATGACGCACCGGCACGCGGCGCGAGAGCAGGGCCTCGTGGTCGCCGGCGAAATAGGGGAAGCCCACATCCGCCACGCCGTCATGGCGGTCCATCACCGAAAGCTGCGGATCTATGTCTGCGCCGTGCACGCCGTCCTTCAGCTCAAGGTTCCAGCGGCCGGGCGAGGCGCCGTCAGCCGCGGTCTTTTCCCAGCGGAAGCCGATGGTGCCGTTGGGGACGACGAGCCGGTCGGTCTTTGCGTCGATCAGCAGCGTTTTCCAGTCCGGATGTGCAGCGGCGGCATGGTCGCCCAATTGCGATGCCCGCAGGTATTGGTCGGGCACCAGGCATGATCCGTGTGGTTTCAGCACCACCAGCATCGGCAGGTCGGTGTAACGCTTGGCGTAGTCCCTGAAATAGGCCGACTTGCCCGAGGCGTGGAACTCCTTGAGCACCACGTGGCCCAGGGCCATGGCGAGGGCTGCATCGGTGCCTTGCTTGGGCGCGAGCCAGATGTCGCCGAACTTCACCATCTCGCCGAAATCGCTGGAGATGGCTACGGTCTTGGTGCCCTTGTAACGCACCTCCGTATAGAAGTGCGCATCCGGAGTGCGCGTCTGCGGAACGTTGGAACCCCACACCATGAGGTAGGTGGAGTTGTACCAGTCCGCCGACTCGGGAACGTCGGTCTGCTCGCCCCATATCTGGGGGCTGGCCGGCGGGAGATCGCAATACCAGTCGTAGAACGACAGGCAGACACCGCCGATGAGGCTGAGATAGCGCGCTCCCGCCGCATACGAGACCATCGACATGGCGGGGATCGGCGAGAAGCCGATAACGCGGTCCGGGCCGTAGGTCTTGATCGTATGGGCGTTGGCGGCCGCGATGATTTCGGTGGCGGTTTCCCAATCGGCCCGGACGAAGCCGCCCTGGCCTCGCGCACTCTTGTAATGGCGGGCACTGTCGGGGTTCTGGGTGATCGAAGCCCAGGCGGCGATGGGATCCAGCGTCTTGCGCGCTTCGCGCCACAGGCGCATCAGGCGCCCGCGCACCAACGGGTGCTTTACCCGCTGGGACGAATAGACATACCAGCTGTAGGAGGCGCCGCGAGCGCATCCGCGTGGCTCATGGTTGGGCAGGTCGGGCCGCGTGCGCGGGTAGTCGGTCTGTTGCGTTTCCCAGGTGATCAGGCCGCTCTTGACGTAGACCTTCCACGAACACGAACCCGTGCAGTTCACGCCATGCGTCGATCGAACCACTTTGTCGTGTTGCCATCGATGGCGATAGCCGTCCTCCCAGCGTCGATCCTCGTCGACCACGGCGCCATGGCCGCCGGCGAAGGTCGACGTCACGCGGGAAAGGAATTTCAGGCGGTCAAGAAAATGGCTCATCGGGTTCTCCTGTGACGGCTGGCGCTGTAGCGCGTGAGCTCGGCGGCATCACTTGACGAAAAGGTAGGAAGCTGCGGGCGTAGCGCCAATTCGTCGAAGGAAGGTCTGCGCCTGGGTAGTCCGGCGTAGGCCGGGCTGCCAGCCGGCTGAAGCGCGTCTTGTCCAGATGGCGGATGCCCCCTTCCGTGCCGGGACCATGCGGACGGCCGGCAGCAGGGTCGAAAGCGGCGAAGGACGACAATCAACACGGCATGCCCGCCGCCTTGCGCGAATAGCACCACCAGGTGATCGCAACGCAGCTCACGTAGAACGCGACGAAACAGTAGAGCGCGGCATCAGGCGCGCCGGTCAGGCGCAGGGCCGTGCCGAAGCTCTTGGGAATGAAGAAGCCGCCATAAGCGCCAATGGCACCGGAGAACCCGAGCACGGCGGCCGATTCCTTGCCTGCATCCAGCACGGCCTGCTTCTGGGCAGCGATGCTCTGGCCCATCGTGGCGCGCTGCCGGTCGGTGAGGAAGATGATCGGAATCATGCGGAAGGTCGATCCGTTACCTATGCCCGTCAGCGCGAACAGCACGATGAACATGGTCAGGAACCCGTCGAAATTGCCGCCTTGTCCCTGATGCGGCAGGCAAGCAAGTACCCCGAATACGGCGAGGATCATGCCCAGGAAAGTCCAGAACGTGACGCGTGCGCCACCGATCTTGTCCGAGATCCAACCGCCGATGGGGCGGGCGAGGGCGCCGGCGAGCGGGCCAAGAAAGGCGTAAGCCGTCGGGTTCACATCGGGGAACTGCGATTTTGTGAGCAGAGGGAGGCCCGCGGAAAAGCCGATGAACGAGCCGAACGTGCCCACGTACAGCCAGCACATCAACCAATTGTGCTTGCGGCGGAAGATGATCGCCTGGTCGGCGAACGAAGCCTTGGCATCGGCGATGTCGTTCATGCCGAACCATGCGGCCAGCGCCGCTGCGGCGATGAAGGGCACCCAGATGAATCCGGCATTCTGCAGCCAGATGTGCTGAACCGTGCCGTTGCTGATGAATTCGCGTGGTTCGCCGGTGAGCGCGCCGAACACGCCGGCAGAGATGGCCAGCGGTGCGACGAATTGCACGACAGACACGCCGAGATTGCCGAGGCCAGCGTTCAAGCCCGTCGCCATGCCTTTCTTGGACTTGGGAAAGAAGAAGCTGATGTTCGACATGGACGAGGAGAAATTGCCTCCGCCAAGTCCGCAGAGCACGGAGAGCACCAGCAGGGTGGGGTACCCGGTGCTGGAGTCGCGCAACGCGAAGCCCATGCCCAGCGCTGGAATCAGCAGGCTCGCCGTCGACAGCGCCGTCCAGCGACGCCCGCCGAAGATCGGCACCATGAAGGAATAGAACAGGCGAAGCGTGGCGCCCGACAGGGCGGGAAGCGCCGTCAGCCAGAACAGCTGGTCCTTGCTGAAACGGAAGCCGGCCTTGTCGAGGTTGACGACGGTAACGCTCCACAAGGACCAGATGATGAAGGCGAGCATCAATGCGGGTATCGAAATCCACAGATTGCGATGGGCGACGCGTTCGCCTGACGACTGCCAGAAAGCCGGGTTCTCCGGCTCCCAGCGGGAGAGGACGTGCGATGACATGACGGATGGCTCCGGTGTGATTGCCGGGCGTGGCCGGCGCTAAGCGAAACGAAGGGAAAAGCGGCGCGCTAGGGCGTCTGGCTCTTCAGGGAGTGCGCGATGCGCTCGGCTCGGAAGCTGTAGTGCATGCAGACGAGGCTGATACAGACGGTGCCGTACATCAGCATGAAACAGGTCGAGCGCACGCCAGTGATGTCCGAAAGCGCGCCGAACATGATTGGAAGAAGGAACCCCGCCATGCCCCCGGCCAGTCCGACCACGCCGGACACCGCACCGATGTTGTCTGTGTAGTCGTCGGAGATGAACTTGAACACCGAAGCCTTGCCTACGGCCATCGCAATGCCGACCACGAACATCAGCACGGTGAATGCCGTGGGAGACAGGCCGACATGGAAGTTCTTGGGGCCCCCCATCGATTGCACGATGAGCGTGGTCTGCGGGTAACTGAGGATGAAGAAGGTGACCCAGCACAGCCACATGACCCACCATGTCGTGCGGTAGGCGCCGTATCGGTCGGAGATCCAGCCTCCGATGGCGCGCAGCACGCCGCCAGGCAGCGAGAAGCAGGCCGCGAGGAAAGCCGCGACCTTCATGTCGAAGCCGTATTCGCCGACGTAGTACTTGGTCATCCACAACGCCAGCGCGACATAACCGCCGAACACCACCGAGTAGTACTGCGAGTAGCGCCAGACGCGCGGATCCTTCATCACCGCCAGCTGCTCGCGGAATCCGGAGGACGTGCCGGCGAGGTGCGCGGGGTTCGTGGCGGAAAACAGCCAGAACACGAGCGCGGTGGCCAGCATCGCGACCGAATACACCTTCGGCACGATGGTCCAGGTGCCGGCCGCCGCGATCAGGGCGGGCGCCACGAACTTTGTCAGTGCCGAGCCGGAGTTGCCCGCACCGAAGATGCCCATGGCCAGGCCTTGCCGCGCTTTGGGAAACCAGCGCGCCACATAAGGTGTACCCACCGAGAACGATCCGCCCGCGAGGCCGACAAACAGCCCCAGCACGAGGAACTGCCACAGCTGGGTCGCATAGGACAGCAGCCAGATGGGAGCGACGGTCGCCAGCATGAGTACGAAGAAGACGATGCGTCCGCCGTAACGGTCGGTCCAGATGCCGAGCGGGACGCGGATCAGCGAGCCGGTGAGCACGGGCGTGGCTGCTATCAGGCCGAACTCGGTGTCGCTGAGCCCGAGCTGGGCCTTCAGGGGAATGCCGAGGATGGCGAACATCATCCAGACGGCAAAGCAGATGGTGAAGGCGAACGTGCTGGAGAAGAGCACCGAATAGGCCTGCCGGCCCAGTGGCGGATGACGGTCGGATGCGAGGTTCATGGATGCCTGCCTTTCGCTGGGGAAGCGCGAAGCCCTTTGGCTCCGTGAAAGGCTAGGAAGTGACGATGGACGTGCCTATTCGCCGATCGAAGGGCGTGGGCAGGCGTCTAGCCGGCATAGTGATTAGTTCGACCGACCCATGGGCGATCGCCCGCCCGCGGACATATGCTTGCCCAGCGGCCATCGGTGTGCGTGGATATACATCCACTGGACCTTCACCACGACCCCCATAGCGTTCACGTCACATGATCAGTTACGCCCAGGCATTGGAACGGCTTTGCGCGGATGTCCGGCCGTTGGCCGGCGAGGCTTGCCCGCTGTCGGCGGCATCTGGTCGCGTGCTCGCCCGCGACGTGGCCAGTCCCATGGATTTGCCTTCGTTCGATCATGCGGCCATGGATGGCTATGCCTTGTCGGCGAAGGGTGCCCTGGGGGCCGGGGCGGAGCACGACGTTGGCGGTTCGCAGGCCGCCGGTGACGCGACGACCGGGACACATCGATCTGCCTGGGAAATCATGACGGGGGCCCAGCTACCCGAGGGGCTGGACACGGTGGTTCCCGTGGAACGTACGCAACTGCTCAGCCAGGGCGATGATGGCATGCCGGCGCGCATCCGCCTGCTGGAGCCGGTCGAACCCGGCGCCAATGTGCGCCTGGCCGGGAGTGATGTCGCAAGAAGCACACGCGTGCTGCCCGCGGGTGTTCGCATCGAGCCCGCCCACGTCATGTTGCTGGCGGCCTTGGGCATCACGCACGCCGAGGTGGTGCGCATGCCGCGTGTGGCCATCATCTGCACGGGCAAGGAGCTTCAGCCCGATCCAACGCAGCCGCTGGCGGCGGGGCAGATCCACAATTCCAATGGTCCGTATCTGGGCGCTGCATTGGCGGTGATGGGCGTGCAGGTCGTGTCGTGCGAGACGGTGGACGACACGGCGGACAACTACGCACGGGCCGTGCAGGCGGCATGTGCCGCGGGTGCCGACCTCATCGTCAGTACCGGCGCTGTGTCGATGGGGCGCTACGATTTCGTGCCGGAGACCTTGCGCGAACTCGGCGCGGAAGTGCTGTTCCACAAGGTCGCGATGCGGCCAGGCAAGCCGCTGCTGGCGGCGCGCATGCGTGATGGCGCTTTGGTCCTGGCGTTGCCGGGCACGCCGATGGCCGTCGCGGTGGGTTTCAGATTCTTCATCGTCCCGGTGCTTCGCAGGATGCAGCGATTGAGCGGCGAGCCGATGGTGCACGCATGCCTCGATACAGCCCAACAGCCGAAGCAGGGCCTGCGGCATTTCCTGCGCGCGACGTTGTTCCAGGATGGAGAAGGGCGCCTGCATGCGATCGTGCAAGGTCCGCAGCATCCCTTCCGCATCCGACCCTTCGCCGAAGCGGATGCCTGGATCGTTCTTCCCGAGACGGCCGGCGACTGCCCCGCCGGTACGCTGGTTCAGATTGTCGGCATGCAAGCCTTTCCGGCTTTCCCGCTGACGCCTATGCACGCCCCAGGAGCCATGGCATGAAGCTGCAGATTGAAGGACAGAGCCTGCGCGTGCGTATCGGCGAGGCCGAGCTGGCGCAGTTGCTCGCGGGTCATGCCGTTGAATCGCACACCCATCTTGCCCTCGGGTTATCCATGGGTTGCGCGCTGCGTCTTGTGGCAGGCAACGTGGCGCAGCTGTCGGGGCGCCCCGATGCATGGCAGATCGAGCTGCCCGGGAGTGCGGTACGCGAACACGCGGCACGGCTTCCCACGCGCGAAGGGCTGACGTTCGCGCTGCCGACCGGGCACGGTGGCGACACGCTCGAACTGCTGTTCGACGTGGACGTGCGCGACAGCGTCAGGCAGCGTCGTTCATCCTGAGATCGTGTTCCGATACAGCTCCCGCTACATCGCCCCGCACGCAGACGAAAGGAGACGCGACGAATGAAACGCCAGCTTGCCTCGTATTGGCTCCTGCTGGGGATGCTGTTGGCGCCGTGGTCCGTGTCTGCGACGCAAACGCGGCACATCACGATTGCCGCGGCGGCCGACCTGCACGAGGCCATGGGCAAACTGGTCGAGGCGTATCGGCACGATCATCCGGATGCCGTGCTTGACGTGGTCTTCGGCGCTTCGGGCATGTTGCTGACGCAGATCGAGCAGGGCGCGCCGTTCGAGCTGTTCTTCTCGGCCGACAGTAGCTACCCGCAGCAGCTCGTGGATCACGGCAAGGCCGGTGGCAAGCCCATCCCGTATGCGGTGGGGCACCTGGTGATGTGGAGCGCGAGCATCGACATGCGAAACGTGCAGGTCGCCGATCTGGTACAGGCACGCTTCGGGCGCATCGCCATCGCCAACCCGCAGCATGCGCCGTACGGCAAGCGGGCGGAGCAGGCTTTGCGTGCCGCGGGTATCTGGGAGCAGGTGCAGCCGCGACTGGTGTTTGGCGAGAATATCGCGCAGACCGCTCAGTTCGCGCAGAGCGGCAACGTGCAGGTAGGGCTGGTCGCCGAATCGCTGGTGCTGGCGTCTCCGGACAAGGGAAGTTACGCGCCGGTGCCGGCGTCGTTGCACGAGCCGCTGCGCCAGAGTTTCGTGCTGACCAGGCGAGGCATCGGCAATATGCTGGCCGAGGATTTCGCCCGCTACGTCCAGCAGGCGCCGGCGCGTGCCATCCTGGCCCGGTACGGCTTCAGCCTGCCCGATGGCGCTGATCACTGACTACGCCCATGGCCTTGCTTTCCGACCAGGACCTGCAGGCGCTTGCGCTGACCCTTCGACTCGCCGGCGTCGTCACCGCGTTCCTGCTGTTGCTCGGCACGCCGCTGGCCTGGTGGCTGGCTCACACGACGTCGCGATGGCGGCGGCCGATCGCGGCCGTGGTGGCCTTGCCTCTGGTATTGCCGCCAACCGTGCTGGGTTTCTATCTGTTGATGATGCTGGGCCCTGACGGTGTGGTGGGCCGTACCATCGCGGCCCTTGGCCTCGCTGCGCTTCCTTTCACCTTCAAGGGCCTGGTGGTGGCATCCATGTTGTATTCGCTGCCCTTCGTGGTGCAGCCGTTGACCAATGCCTTCGAATCGATCGGCGATCGTCCGCTGGAAGTTGCCGCTTGCCTGGGAGCAGGCCCGATGGACCGCTTCTTCACGGTGGCCTTGCCCCTGGCCTGGCCGGGCGTGGTTACCGCGGCAGTGCTTGGCTTTGCGCACACCGTGGGCGAGTTCGGCGTGGTGCTGATGATCGGCGGCAATATCCCCGGGCAGACGCGCGTTCTGTCCATGCGCATCTACGATCACGTACAGGCGGGCGAATACCACCAGGCCAACGTTTTGTCGCTGTGCCTGCTGGTGGTTTCGTTTGCCGCGCTGCTGGCCATGTCGCTGCTTCGGCCGCGCAGGTACCTGCGTGACTGATTCAATGCGCGGGCTCGATGCGAAATTCGCCCTGCGCCGGGGCCCCTTGGTGCTGGATGTCGACATGGCTTTGCCCGCACGCGGCATCACGGCGTTGTTCGGGCCTTCCGGTGCCGGCAAATCCACCTGCCTGCGCGCGATCGCGGGCCTCGAACCGGACAGCACCGGCAGGGTCTCGTTCGGCCACGAGCTGTGGCAGGACTCGGCGCGGCGCGTCTTCATGCCCACGCACAAGCGGCGGCTCGGTTATGTGTTCCAGGAACCCAGCCTGTTCAACCACCACTCGGTCGCCGGCAACCTCGACTATGGTTTCCGGCGTGCGAAGCGTCCGGCCCATCTGGACCGCGACGGCATGATCGACCGGTTCGGCTTGCGCACCCTGCTCGATCGCCGGGTGGGTACGCTGTCCGGCGGCGAACGCCAGCGCGTCTCCATGGTGAGGGCCTTGTTGTCCGATCCCTCCCTGCTGCTGTTCGACGAGCCGCTGTCCGCGCTCGATGGCGCGGCGCGCGCCGACCTGCTGGGTTGCCTGGAGCGTCTGCACGGTACGTTGCAGGTCCCCATGGTTTACGTCAGCCACAACATCGACGAGGTGGCGCGACTGGCCGACCATATCGTGCTGCTGGACGGTGGTCATGTGATCGCCCAGGGCAGCCTGCAGGAAACCCTGACCAGGCTGGATCTTCCGCCCGCGCTTGGCGAGGCCTTGGGAACGATCATCGAGGGTACGGTATGCGGCATCGATACGCATGACCAGCTCATCGAGCTGGCGTTTCCGGGCGGAACGCTCTCGCTTCCCCACCATGACGAAAGGGTGGGACAACCCATACGTTGCCGCATCGCGGCGCGCGACGTCGTATTGGCCCGGGAAAGGCAGGTGTCCACCAGCGCGTTGAATCAGGTCGCGTGCCGTATCGTCGCCATGGCTGATGCGGGCGCGTCTTCGCAGTGCCTGGTGCAACTCGACGCCGCCGGCTCGACCGTGCTGGCGCGCATCACGCGCCGTTCATGGCACGCCCTGGGACTATCGCCAGGCGACGAGGTGTGGGCGCAGGTCAAGGCCGTGGCGCTGGGCGCGTGATAGAAATCACCGCCTTGATTGTGCATCGCCGGTGCGCACACCATAATCGTTGCCAGCGCCTTGAATGGGTTGCCACCGTGCCATGTCCATGAGCGAGTTGATCAGCGTCGCGCAGGCCGAGTCCCTTATTGCCGAACACCTGCCGTCGTTCGGGAGCGAACAGGTGCCGCTGCATCAGGCTGCCGGCCGCATCCTGCGCCAACCCGTCTATGCCGAGCACGATCACCCACCGTTCGATCGCGTGATGATGGATGGCATTGCCATCCGCTGGCATGAAGCGCCGCCCGGCG
>Ga0310811_10001237_pt1 | contig 32737 bp, 27 predicted proteins | sample YCmetagenome_FD_207642 | JGI IMG/M metagenome (GOLD analysis project Ga0310811, IMG submission 207642) | Soil microbial communities from experimental microcosm in Duke University, North Carolina, United States - YC | ecosystem: Engineered > Artificial ecosystem > Soil microcosm > Unclassified ...
GCCATCGGTATTCGCGACGGTCATGAGTTTCATAAGATTGCGATAGCCAGTATTATTGCGAGCTAGTAATAATAAATGATAATAGCGTTTATCGCCCTGTTTAAAATGTGGTTTTTCCAGATGATCAGGAACAAGATAACTTTCGACGCCCAGGATCGGGTTAATACCGCCCGCTTTGCAGGCTTTATAAAATTCTAGCGCCCCGTACATAGCACCATGGTCAGTAATTGCCAGGTGTTTCATACCCAATCGATCAGCTTCTTTGACCAGCTTTTTGATACGACTAAAGCCATCGAGCAGCGAATATTCGGTATGAACATGTAAATGGGCAAAATCAGCCCCCATAAGGTGCCCTCCGTCAAGAATGAAATAGACAAATATCAGCTATAAGGTATAGATCTTTCCTCAGTAGGGGTCAACTCTATAAGCCTTTTGGCTATCAGGTTGTCTGGTTAGTACTGTGTTGTAGTACAGGGTGATCCCCGCATTACTTTATTGTACTGTTTAGTGGCAAGAAAAAAAGTCTTCCATATATATACTATTATATACTTATCAGTTCGCAGATCTGTAACACCAGGGCCGGATTTTCTGGCTTGCAAAATCCTGTAGATGGCGCTGTTTAGCTGGTAAAAAGAAGACTAAATGGATAGAATATGTATCTGTAGTCGCCAATATATTTTTATGTGTAGTTCGTTACGATGAGATAAAAGAATAGAATTTTCTGGCTATCTCTCATACTATTTATCTGAAGGAAAGGGCTATGTCTGGCACTGCTCATCTTGCGGAGCATAATGAAGCGTTGCTGGTGCATATTGCTGACGCTCGATCGCCTTTGCGTATTGCTGAAACCCTGCTTAAAGCAGGGGATGCCGTTTCTATTGGACGCCAGGCAGGCGTTGATCTTTTGCTCGATGAGGGTTCGGTGTCGCGTATGCATGCACAGATCTGCCATCTGAATGGACGGTTTATGGTTTGTGATCTTCATAGTAGCAATGGCACATTTTTGAATGATGTCCGCGTGGAAGCTGATTATTTTTACGCGTTGAAGCCCTATGATGTATTACGTTTTGGCAGCATTGTGTCATTCCGTTTTTTGTCACGTTCCACGGCAGGAACGCAACCAAAACAACCCACTGCGCAACTAGCCGATCCGCCCGCGAATGTAATTGAACCCGCAATGACGGTGAAGACTCCTGTACCGCACATGGTTCAGCCAGCGCAGGTCGTACCAGAGTCTGGTGCTACGGTGAAGGTTCCTGCGTCTAAGCCTGAGTCTGAAAAGGAGCCTTCATTGCAAGCTCTGCCTGCTCTGATTGTGCTGGCAACAGCACAACTGCAGCGGTTACAAGAGCCACCAGGCGTCTATTTATTGCGCTCTGAGCAGAATCTTACTATTGGTGATCGCAATGGTGGTTTTGATATCGAAATGGACGCCACTACTGCCACTCCTCGTTTACAGGCGCGGATTCGCGCGTACAAGGGCAATTTTTATGTCTGTAATGAGAGCAAGACATATGAAATCTCTGTGAACAAGAAAATTGTTCAACAACCCTATCGCCTCTCCTTTGGCGATCGTATTGTACTCGGCAATCTCCTTTTGTTCTTTGTCGATTTAGTACATCAAGGACAGACCGCAAAGGTACCTGTGGCTTTACCCAGAATGAATCAACCGGCAGAGCAAAGTGTACGTGATCGGCGTAATGTGCCGCTTGATCCTGAACAATCTGCCTCGCTACCTGTGCAGCGCAGTTCCATTCCTGTGGTCACCTGTGAAAAGTGTGGCGTTATGAACATGCCTGTCGCTCGCTTTTGTGCTGGCTGTAGTGCGCCTCTACGTACACGTACTGGTGACTTATGAGCTATGCACTGAAAGCTCTGCATTAAAAACCTATTATAAATGATTAGTAATTTAATCCTGACATTTGTTATTTGCTCGTAAAATAGTATATACTGTTCTTTGTTCCCATGATATGCTGTTGTTGTTGAAGCCTGTTAGTAGACTGATAGGATGCAGGCAAAAAGTACTGGTTAGTTAGAGCGTTGTGGCTTACTACTCTGATACTCCGTCATAAAGTCTATCGAACTGATACAAAATGCATCATCCTGAATAATTGATGCTCATCAATTTGTTGCCTGCGATTTGCTTCTCAGATGTGCGATGCACAGTCTCTTGTGTAATGGGAGACCGTGGCGTGATAGTCCACTATACAGGGGTTGTATGCAGGTTTTGCGTGAGAACTCAATCTCCTTTTGTTTATGGTGAGTGTCCAGGATATATGTGGAAGGAAATTTGAGGAATATAATGGTCTATTGCCCAAAATGTCATACGCCTGTTGAAGCAGGGTCTATATTTTGTGGTCAATGTGGTTTACAACTCTCTTCTGTCCCAGTCGCGCCCTCGATGGTTCAACCTTCGCAACCGATGCCATCGATACAGCAGATGCCGCCGCAGCATTCACAGGAAATGAGTCCAGTGCAGCAACTTTCACCGATCCATGTGGAATATGATATGAGGACGCCAGTGCCATATCTGTCGTCAACACGTCGTAGCGGTCGACCTCTGATCGTTGTTGGTATTATGCTGGCTTTATTGGGTCTAAGCATTGTTGCGGGTATTTTCATTATGTGGAATGATCCAGCTCTTCTGTCATCAATAGGAACTTCAGAAGCGACGTCGCAGACGCTGGCAGGGCAGGTGACATTTCAGAATACGCAGGGGCATTTAGGCTATACAGACAGTTTAGCGATTGATATCACTGGTCTGGTTCCTCTTGTATCCAGTGACCATTATGCGGCATGGATGGTTGATAGTACAACGGGGCGGATTTCATCTTTAGGAGTATTGAAGCTTCAGGGTCAGCAGGGGAGTTTGACATTTGCGACACCTGGGAAAAGTGTCTTGTCCCTGGGGAATGAAGTAGAAGTGACCAGAGAGCCAACCAGTGAAGCCCTTCCTACGGGCAATGTGATACTACGGGCTTCTATCCCTGTTCATTCCTTTTCGCACATAAAAAATCTCCTGGTCGCGTATCCGACAACGCCTGCGAATGTAAGCTTACTTGCTGCTCTGCAAACACAGTCCCAGTCATTAACAGTATATACTGGAACGTTGGGGGGTTGGCATAATCAAGATCAGGTTAGTTGTCGTGCCCAGAACATTGTAAATATGTTGGAAGGGCAACATGGAGCGCATTATCATTCATTGTCAGCACTGTGCCAGAAAGCACATGTACAGGCAATGCCAGATGTTAATCTGGGATTACTTGGGACCAATAATGATGGGTATGTGATGCTGATTACCCATGAAGCGCAGATGACAATGATGCAAGCAGACGCAACTGCCGTTATTCGCAATCATGCACAACAGATTATTCTGGCGACTACAGATTTACAACAGTGGTACACAGAGCTGGATCGTGATGCTGTTGCGCTGGTACAACATCCTCAGAATACCTCTGAGATTGCTGAGATGCAGACGCTGGCACAAAATGCGTTGGATGGGGTGGATACTAATCACAATGGCGTTATCGACCCAATACAGGGCGAGGCAGGGGTATTGACTGCTTGCACCACTGCTGAAGCAATGGTACGCCTGAACTTCTAAGTGAAGTGGCTGTGGTTGGTGGCGATTCTATGCAGTACGAGGTATATTCATATGTATAATGTATATGAATATACCTTTTGTATAGAAGGTATAAATTTCCTATTGAGATGTTGATTATGTTCTATTTATCTGTTTGTGTATCTCTGGTGGTGGATGTTTCTACCTTTGGTGATGGCTGTACTTTGCCATTCGCGGATGACTGTCGCGGCTGTTTCGCCTGGATTTCCTGTATCTCTCGTTCAAAGATGCGACGCACAATGGCGACAGTGCTGGCATAGGTTGAATCCATCCCAAAGTAGGAGAGGCTACCGGCACCGAGATTTTTGCCACGGGTGAAAGGGGTATCTGAACTATAGTGGAGGATACCCAGTTCATAGGGAATGCGCACAAGATTGATATTATCGTTCGTTGGATAGCGTGTCAGGTATTGATCCTCATAGATCGCGTTGAGGTAGGGGCCGCTCTCCATTTCCACAACCGTATAATTGGCCTGATAATAGAAATCCAGGTAGTGACGGTTTTGTAAGAACGTACCTTTAGCGGAAATGGCCTTTTGATTATCCAGTACTGAGCCATAAATGAGGTATGGTCGTACATTCTGAGCCGTGAATGCATTATCCAACCAGTAGGTATTCTGGCTATGTTCGTCCATAATGACGTTTGAAATCATGACATCGCCGATGCTGCCATTGAGTGTGGCGGCTTTCCCCAGAATATAGATACCTCTGATTTGTGACAGATTTTCCATGATTTCGCGCATCATGCGGTATGCTGCCATACCTAAAGGATAATCAATATTGAGGATGACGGCATCACTTTTGGTGAGTAGATCAAGATGATTCATGCGGCTCCGAGGATCAATGTCGTTGGCCTGTAACTTTGAGAGTTCAAAGATTTGCGCGTCAATCTCCAGACCATGACGTGCGCCAACGTGCCAGATACCTCGATCCTGCGCTTCCTGCATGCGTGTGCGGGCCGCCTCTTTCCCGTCCTGTGTGCGTATCCACTCGCGAGCAGCGAAGTACAGAAAGTTATGCCAGTTGCCGGGTACCGTACCCTCCTGTATCTTCGATGCCTCCTCGGTCAGATAGGCATCGCTGCCACTCCTGGCAAAATCTGTTAAGACTTTCTCGTGACGGAGTGTAAAACCGGACAGCAGATTTACCAGACTATGTGTATTGCTGGAGACAAAGTAGACCGGACGATCTTGTAGATTGAGCGAGTCAAGCAGTTGTTTGACCGGGTACCACCACTGATGAGTCGCTTTGACAAAGCCAACATGGGAGCCACCCAGCATCCGCAGATTATAGTCTTTCTTTTGCTGCCCGATCTCATGCAGTTTTTCCCAGAGCGTGTTGCCCCAGATGACTTCCAGTCGATCCCAGTCATCATGTGCGATGTGTAACCGATGACGCAGGACTTTGCTAATCTCTGCGTAGACCGTCGAATTATGCTCAACCCTCGTCTCAAGCAGTTCCATAGTCGTAGGATCAGCTTTGAGCAGGTAATAGATCTTATTCCATTCAATCTGGAATGCGACCAGCGTTGGGACAATATCATCGGTATCACTGACACTGGCAACGTAGGCTGCCAGTGTTTCTTTACCGTCATAAAACCACTTACGGCGTCGGGCCGAGGCGGTGACTGCCTGCCATTGATCAACATGATAGCCCTGTTGCTGAAAGACTTCCTCTGATTGTCCCAGTAATACGCGTTTACATTGACTGACAGCGTCGGGCAGGCGCAATACGCTATAAATGAAGGCGGACATATCTGGATAGGGTTGACGTGCATCTGGATGCAGACTTGAACCAATATTATAGTGAGCCTGGACAAGTGCTTTCAGACTGATTTCACCTGAACTGCGTAGAAGCGTGTTATACGTCCGGATATAGAGTTCTACATCGCGTTTACCTGCTTCATGATATCTCTCTCCATATTCCATGGCAGGAGACATTGTGGTAGGATTTTCTGCCTCATCATCAACCAGTTCGTCATCGAAGTTATCAATGGAAGGATGTTCTGTTTCGTATGATGCTTGCTTGTTTTGATACGTACGATGGTTAGATTGAGTATGAAATGACTGATTATGTTTTTGTTTATGTGGCATAGTAGTTATCCTCTTTTGAGGTGTAGTAGACCTGGGCTGCTCACAGTTTTATCTATCATATCACAGCCTCGTTAATACAATCCTAAGAACCAGGACAAACTTTGCCCCTGGCTGGTTTCTGGAGCACAACGATATATTGATGTGTAATGTTGGGGATATAGGCAACAGGATAGCCATAAGGCCGGAGACGCGTTCCTGCCTGGTACCAGATGATTTCCCCCTTGGGAATAAAGCCATGGAGTTTGGCACGACGCGCCAGATCAACATGGGTAAACATGTATTCTCCATGCTGATACGCGTTTCTGACAATAATTGCCATGTATTTCTGTGGTTTGAGCAATTTGATACATGAACTGAATACCTGCTCCATTGCATTAAGATAATCGTCGTAGCTTGAGAGATTCGCGAGATCCGATGGATCTTCTGAACGCATATCATAGTCAGTACGCCGATTCGTGTAAAGATCTGCGTAACGGTTATTACTCATTGTTTTCGCAAGGTGGATGTTGTAGGGTGGATCAGTGACAATAAAGTCAAATGATTCTGGTTCCATCCCTGGCAACATATCCAGGCAATCACCTTGAAGGAGTTGTTGGGGTTGAAGTTGACCTTTTTCCTCACGCAAGACTTGGTTATAGATGGCGATCCATTTTGGGTTGATCTCAATGCCAACGGCGTTACGTGGTTTCTTGCAAATGGATGCTCCGATTAAGGTACCGCCAACTCCTGCGAAAGGATCAAGAACACGTCCTCCTGCTTTGGTAAAGAATTCAATTAACTGACTCATGAGTTGTGGTGGCTTGTTCGCCCCATGCGCTTTGCGCAGTTGATGACCATATTCAGAAGGATATGTGGTTGTCAGAATACTTTTCGTAAAATAGAGCCATTCGGCACCTGTTAATTCATTTAATGTGTTCTTTGCTGAGATATCTTCATGCTCCACGATACCACTCCCAATTAAACTATCCGGTGTTTCCTTTTTAGTAATTCTATGAAGATTGTAACTTTTTGCGAAATTTATGGTACAAAACCGACCTTTCTAACGTACACTATTGATAGGAGGCGTTACTAAAATGTCAGGTGTCCCCATGCCTGCCATTTCCCCCTGGTAATACCTCCTCATTCAATTTCTAATCTAATCCCTCAGGTGGTATACGCTGTGAAGGCTGATTTGGCGGCAAGGTAAATCTCTGTTGGTAGAGGTAGTGTTACCATTGCAGGGTGTCATAGTTATCAGGGATACGTACCTGAATATCTTTTTTCTGCTGCCAGATGCAATGTACCTCTTGATTAGATAATAACTGTTGTATAAGCATATCGTATTCTTGTTGGGTGAATTTCCCAAACTGTTTGAGTACAAATTGTTGTCGCAGGTCAGGCCAGCGCCGTGCTCGCTGTTTTTCGCCTTGCTGTTTGATCTGTTTTGTTAACTGTTGCAGAGCCAGGGTGTGGCGCTGCTCTTCCTGTTGCGCAAACCATTCCTCGCTTAATACACCATGATAGCTGTGCTGATAAAGCTGTCGTTGGTAGCGACAGAGCACATCGTTCATTAAGAGCAGACTATCCTGTCTACGTGTGGCGTAGATGAGGCTGTATGGTGCTGTGTTCAGGCTGACGGGTCCACTGATCAGGGGCAATGTGATCTCCTGGGGGGGATATTGGAAGTGGCGTTGCATCGCGGTGCGGAGCAATGTGATGAAGGTTGTGACTGTTTCTGTGCGTTGCTCTTCTCTGGTTGAGAGTGTTTTCCAGCGATTCGTGCGCAGCAATGAGGTGAGTGCTGTTGCTTGTGTACTGTTTTTTTGTGCTTCTTGTAAGCAGAGACTAATCTGTTTGTGATTCAGGAAGAGAAATATCTCGGTTGGTGCTGTTCGTCGATAGAGCGGAGTCATGTAATCATTATCAAGAATGATCGGGCTGAGTGGATTGAGCAGAAAAGTGGCTGGTGCTGGTTCGATGGCTTTGAGCAGTGGCGCAGCAATATCGGACCAGTTGGTGGGTAAGATACTGCTCTCTTTGATCTGTGCTAGATCATGGGTTATCTGCCCTCCTTTTATCCCTCCTGTTGTGTTTGTCTGCCGTTTGCTGTTGCTGCCGATGAGGAGAATGCCATAGAATGTCACCGGAGCCTGCTCCTGTAGTAGCGTCCGGGTTAATGTTTGAAATGGTTGCAATGCTTCCGGACGTGGTTGCGGGGAGTCGAACTGTTTCTTCTGTTTATGACGACGGTTGTTTTTTGTTTCCTCTGCTTGTGTCGTTAGTGCTATATTTAGAGAGGTTTTAGGGTAACCTCGGAGCGCGTCGACCCAGTAGTAGCGACGAAAGATACGTGTCGTTGCCAGTATGTTACAGTAGGTTGGAACGTAATCCTGAAGTAGCCATTGTCGTACCAACGCTAAAAATGCTCGTTCTGTTGGGCGGCGTGAACTGGCAGCCGTGATAATCTGGTCACGTGCTGGCACTCTTGCTGCTGTTACATGTATATCTGTGTTGTTTGTATCATCCCATACGTCCATCTTGTGCTTATTTTATCATAAGTGCCTGCCCTTGTTGACCCGTAATTTTGCTATATACGTATAAAATGAGTATTTGCTTAATATGATCTATGAGTATAGTTTTGCATTTATTGACATGCTCCCTGTTTTATGGTATAGTACTAAACTAATAAGGCAAGCGTAGTTGTGGGAACGTATTTACAGCATGTTGTTGTGCCAGTACATTTTTTGTGGAGTAACGCTTTCCATAACATGATTATTCTTTGATCAGCATGATCAGAAAGTATAAGAAGAAGACCATGACACTTGATTATATCCATCGCTTTGTCCCTGCGCGAAATCAGGGCGAGCAGCTTCCAACATTGCTCTTGTTACATGGAACCGGAGGAAATGAAGAGGATCTTCTGGGTCTTGGGAGTCAACTATTACCAGGAGCCGCGTTGTTAAGTCCACGTGGAAAGATACTTGAGAACGGCATGCCACGTTTCTTTCGGCGTCTTGCTGAAGGGGTTTTTGATGTTGAAGATTTGCAACAACGCACAGAGGAACTGGCGGATTTCATTCTCGCTGCCAGCCAGGAATATCATTTTGACCCTGCGCGGGTAATTGCGGCTGGTTTTTCAAATGGTGCCAACATTGCTGCCAGCATGATGTTGTTACGACCAGATGCGTTATATGCGGCTGTATTGTACCATCCAATGGTTCCACTGATTCCTGATCCTTTACCTGATCTGACTGGTGTCGACATTTTTATTACGGCTGGTCGTAATGATCCGCTGATTCCTGTACCGGAGACAGAGCGACTTGAGCAATTATTGCAACAGACAGGGGCTACCGTCGAGACACATTGGAGTGAAAGTGGTCATTCTCTCAGCAATAGTGAATTTCGTAGCTCCAAAGAATGGCTTGAGCGTGTCTTATCCGCTAAAAAGATGTAGTTACATACCACGATGTGTATTGTGGAGAGAACAGCGAGAAGCCAGCATAGAATAGTTGTATATGTATATTCTATACTGGCTTTTTTATTTGGATAAAAGATAGTATTTATTGCTATTGAACTTGTGCGATATCGTACATATGTTATTTCCATACCTTGATATTCTGGAAAACAACAACTGTGGGTTGGCTCTCTCCGGTTGTGGTATCATATCCGGCAGTTGCCATTACACCGATATTGCCGCTATTAAGCGTATTATTGGTATCAGAAACCTGTGTAACCAGTTGTTTGTTGACATACAGCTTGAATGAATTATTTTGAGCTACTACCGCCAATGTATTGGTAACTCCTTCACCTTGTTGGAAAGAAGGCAGTACGCGATTATCATTGGGTTGACCAGCGAGAGGTGTACAGGAGGTGGAGGTACTACAAACATCGAGATTGTAACGACCACTTCTGAATATCTCAAAATAATAGTATTGATTTGTAGAGGGGTTTGCGCGAAAAACGAGTCCTGCACCACTATAGTCCAGTGCGACAGATGTAAAATTCATATCGGCCTGATACGTGAAGTTTGTATAATTTTCGGTATCGGTCAGACAGATGGCAGGCGGTATGGTCATAGTTGCAGACACCTGATAGCCATTCGTCGCAAATTGACACGAGCCGCTTGTGCTTGTGCTCGTCCCGGTCTGCCAGCCATGTTCATTGCTGATCAGAGGATCATTGAGTACAAGAGTCTTCTGCGAGGCCAGATACGGATTTGCGTTAACCTGGCTGGTAGGAGTAGTTCCAACGTGAGTTGTTACCGTTGCCTGTACGTTGCCTGTATTTGTAGAACTGGAAATTCCCATGTGGGTATTGAGTACCAGAGTCGCTATTGCTCCGATGATCACAAGAACTACAACAATGACTAATAGCAGTTTGTAAATATTCGGACCGCGTTTTTTAGAAATTGATGATCTATTTGTGGCAGTTCCAATCGTTGACTGTATAGCAGGCTGGATTTCTTGGCCGGGTACCATACGATCCCTTGTATTCATGGGGGGCGTCTCAGGTAGTTGAGTTGCCGGGAAAGGTGGATGTACCTGTGAGTTGGGTGGTGATGGTATGGTATAGTGCTCTGCTTGTGATAAATGGCGTGCATACATGACTGTTTCTGCATGTGAAAGTGGTTTGGATTCGAGCCGTGCGGATTGGGGCATTTGTGCCCTGGCATCAGGTTGCGGAATTGGTTGATTTGATGTTGGGGTTTGCGATTTGAAATCGTTGCCTGCCTGTATGGCAGGTGTGAGTTGTGGTGTTTCCGGTTCCTGGTTCGCAAAAAACTTCTCAACGGGCTTTTTAAAAGACGTATTTGCACCTGATGATACTGACATGTCAGGGGAAGAATTCGTACCCATCGCGTTATCAAACGATGCTGTTGGATAGATGGTGCTTTTGAGTGGCTTGTTACCATTGAGTATCGCGGATGGATCTTGCGCTGGCTCTGTGGCCTGCATGTCAAAACTGTATTGGCGTGCGATCAAGCAAGCTTCTTCCAGGGCGAGCGCGAAGTCGCGCACACTGGGATAGCGAAGCTTGGGATCTTTATCCAGTGCTTTGAGCACAACCTGTTCAATTCCGGCTGGAATGGTTGGCACTTTCTCACGAAGAGGTGGGATTGGGGCTACTATCTGTTGACTGGCAATTTCAAAAAAAGATCCCTGGAAAGGGCATTGTCCGGTAAGCCATTCATACGCGATCGTCGCCAGTGAATATTGATCACTGGCAGGGCGGGGTTTGCCTTGTAGTTGCTCAGGGGCCATATAGGCAGCAGTGCCAGCGGCTTCGGTTGGTGAACGAGAGATAGAGTTGTGGGCAATAAGAGCCAGTCCGAAGTCACTGAGAAGCACTTCGTCGTTTGGTCCAAGCAGCATGTTTTCTGGTTTGACGTCGCGGTGAATGAGCTTTTTGTCATGTCCATATTGGAGCGCTGCGGCTGTCTGTTTAATATAAGGAATGAGTGGTGCAGGAGGTAACGGTTTTCCTTGAAGGAAGCGTTGGCGGAATGTGCCCTTGGGCGCATAGTCCATAACAAGGTAGGGAACATTATCTTCAACGCCAAAATCCAGGACGCGAATAATATATGGGTGGACCAGGTGTGCTATCGTGCGTGCCTCGTTCAGGAAGTTTTGGACATTATTTTGTACCAGGCGCATCTGCATGACTTTGATGGCTGCCTGTGTACCCAGGTGAATATGTTCACCAAGGTAAACGTCCGCAAATCCTCCCTGTCCGACCAGGCGCAACAAGCGATAATTTCCGAGTTGTTGACCGATACGGCCTCCCATTGTTATCTCCTTTGGCACGGTGGTGTCTGGTATAGTTATATCTCGTCCTAATGTACAACGAGGAACCTATGAAGAAGTATTCCGTAGGTTTTTAAGACAGTACGTTCAGGCTATCTCTTTTGTTTAGCTGGTACCTGTCTTTCAGGTCGATAGATAACATGAATGTCTGGTACACTCTAACTGAATAGCATAGTACGGATTTTCATACTTCAGCACTAAATACCAAATTTTTGCTTTACATAACATTTTTATATGATCAAACGTAATTATATATGCTAATAGAGTGTTGACAGTATTCATCTTCTTCCGTACACTACTTTCATAGGAAACGTATGCCAATTCGGCTTAAGGTAAGGGAGAGAACCATTGGAAGCGACATATTGTCCACATTGTGAGCAACCATTACCTGAGAAGTCGTATTACTGTGCACGTTGTGGCATAGCAATTCCGGTATCGATCCCTTCTTCTGGCGCGAATGCGCAGGAGAAAGGTTCGTTTTTTTGGGATAATCAGTTTGATGAAGATCATTCTCAGGAAGCTAGAAGTTCAGCACAGTCCGCTGTTACCGAGAAACGTTCTCTAACCTGGCAAAAGGTCGTTGAAAGTCCTTCGCGCCCTCCTATTACGCACCCTCCACGCCCACCACGACCGTTACAGTCGTTGCCGGTGTTGCGTTTTGTTCCTTTCTGGCGCTTTCGTGTACCGCCAGTCTTTTTCTTCTGGCTCAGTTTTATTGTGTTGGTCAGTTTTGTTGTCAGTGGGTTGTTTGGTATTCTCCCCACCTTTGGCAATGAGCAGGTATTTCATAATGATGCTACTTTTGACATCACTCCGCATGCGGTTTCTCTTGGGGCGACGATCACGCTACGTGGTTCCCATTTCACACCACATACACGTATTGGCCTGAGTCGAGATAATGCTGTACCTGTAGTTGATACACATGATTTGACACAATTAACGACCGATGCTGCTGGTAACTTTTCTGATACTGTGGTTGTTGATCCCGATTGGGGCGATGGTCAACATACGGTGACTGTTGAAGATGCCTCTACCCATAAGCGGGCATCATTTCCGGTCCTGGTAACTGGAACAAGTGGCCCTTATCGTCCTCCTCATCTGAGGCTTTCGACGACGAATCTGGATATGGGCACTGGTGATCAGGCGACGAATAGTTTTCATACCGTGACGCTGATGAATATTGGGGCCGGGCAGATTACCTGGCAGTCTTCCACGACACAACCGTGGTTGATGGTCAGTCCACGGAGTGGCGTGTTTTCTCAACGGGTCGATGATAAAGTGACTGTTGCTGTGAATCGGAATAATCTACAGCCGGGCAATTATTCTGCTAAAGTCCTTTTTTCTTCAGATGCTGGTTATGTAACGCTTGTTGTCAATATGACAGTATTACCACTATCAGGTGCGCAGGGGGCTGTGATGCAATTGTCCCCTGCTGTCCTCTCTTTTACTGGCGCGGATAATGGCTCTTCACCTCCATCTCAAGTGTTGACGGTAAGTAATCCTGGTTCTTTGCCATTGCAGTGGTCTGCGATGAGTGATTCGTCATGGTTGACGCTTTCGACACAAGCCGGCACCGTTCCTGTCTCCGGACATATGCCTGTGGCTGTACAGGTACAGAGTAGAAATCTGTTACCGGGTACATATAGTGGTAAATTGACATTTACAAGTGCTGGTGCAAATGATCCTCATAGTCTGCAAAATATTTATGTAAGTGTGACTATTACTCCACCGTGCTCTTTGCAAATATCTCCTTCTTTGTTATCTTTTACTTCTGTCTATCAGCAGGGGACTCCTGCCGGGCAAGAGGTGGATTTGACAAGCTCTGCGAATTGTCCTTCGACCCTGAATTGGAGTGTTAGTAGTAGCGCATCCTGGTTACATGTCAGTTCCTCTACAGGAATGGTGCCAGCACATCCAGTTGTCAGTGTGAACCCTGCTCATTTGGAACCGGGGGTGTATACAGGTTCAGTGACGTTCTCTTCTTCTGCCATGACACAGGTTGTGCCTGTTACCTATACATTAGGTCAGGATGCGCAACCATTGATGAGCACAGGGGTAAATCTCCTCTCATTTTCTGGCCTTGCTGGACAGGTTGGTACTTTCACCAAAACGTTGACGTTGAGTAATATTGGTGGCGGTAGCCTTTCATGGCGAGCGTCTTCTACGGAGAATCAGGGAAGTTGGTTGACTGTTACCCCTGCGACGGGACAATTAGCGGCGCATCAATCTGTATTGTTGCAGGTGACTGCGAGTACTCCTGCGGCGTTCAGTGCAGGGACATATGGGGGCATCATTACTATTACCGGTCAGAATGGGAGTGGCGGCGCGAATGTTGCCAACGCACAGGCGATACCAGTAAGCCTGATGTTAAAACCGCCATGTACGTTGACTGCTTCCAGTACACAGACAACGCTGAGTGCGGTGAGTGGACAAACAACGTCTGCAACGCGGGCGATCACGCTTGGTACGGCTGGTGTTTGCACGCATGCGTTGAATTGGACTGCGACAACTACGGGGGCTTGGCTTGCTACTGCCGCAGATCATGGTTCACTGAGTTCAGGACCCACTGGCACATTGACGCTGAATGCATTGCCTGGTTCGCTTGCTGTGGGGCAGTATCAGGGTATGGTGACGATTGCTGCGGTTGATAGTGTGACTGGTGGTGCGGTGGGATCACCACTGCACATTGCTGTGACGTTGAGTATACAGCAAGCCGCTGTTCTCGGTGTGAGTTCTGATGCTCTGGATTTTTCTTTCGCGTCGGGGCAACATACATTGCCGTTGAAGATCACAAATACCGGTGGCTCTACTATGAACTGGCATGCTGCACTGCTGGCGGCCCCTGCATTTGTTACGTTGTCAGCCAGTTCTGGTACATCTCTGGCGGCAGGTGCAAGTACGACGATCTCTGTTAATGTGGATATGACAGGTCTTCAGGGAGGAAATTCATACACGACTTCTGTGGTGGTAAGCGCGACTGATGGTGACACTGGAGCAACTGCTCGGAACAGTTCTGCCAATGTTCCTGTAAATATTCATGTAGCGGCTCCTGCCATGCAAGTGAGTGTTTCCTCATTGAACTATACCGTAGGTGAAGGAGGCAGTACTGTTTCACAGGCATTCACTATTACTAATACTGGTGGTGATGGTTTAGGCTGGCAGATCGGAACGCCTTCACAGTCCTGGGTAACGGTATCACCATCGCAGGGAAGTGTTGTAGCGGGAGCTACAGCGAGTATCGATGTGAGTGTTGATCCCATTGGTCTGGCTGCAAGTTCTATCCCTTATCTGGCATCTGTGACGATTACACCATCTACTGGTTCTGCGATGACGCTTACTATATCGCTACTGGTGACGTCTGGGATTGATAGAACACCAACTGTATCACCATCTGTTGTTACAACTACGCCGACGGTAGCAGCGTCTTCAACGGCGGTGAATATCTTTTCAACGCCGACGATTATCGCGCTACCAACCGCCGTCGTAACACGCGTTGTGCCAACCGTGACAGCCACGGCAAGCGTGACGGTAACACCAGCACCTACAGCAGATTATCAGGAGCAAGCGCAGGATTCTGAATAGTTGTGCTGATGAGCGTGGTTGTGGGAGTTTGTGTTTCATATAAAGCTCTGGCTTTCACAATTTCTTCCGCGTCACGCTCCCAGTCTTCTTTGCCTTTTTCGTTGGTGTGAATCGGTGTTTCCATCAATACTGCGACGTGTGCCAGTCGTGGGTCCTGTAGCAATGTTCGTAGACCTTCGGCACTGATAAGACCCTCACCCAGGCGGGCGTGAACGTCACGATGGCTCCCCAGGGCTTTCTCCGTGTCATTCAGATGCAGGATATGCAGGCGGTTCAATCCGAAGGTATCATCACATTGTTGCAATACCTGTAGAGTGGACTCTCTGGTTGAAATATCATGTCCGGCTCCCCAGAGATGAGCGGTATCAAGACAGATACCCAGACGATCCTGATAATGAGGAAGTTGTTCCAGAATGGCTGCCAGATGCTCAAAACGATTTCCGATTGTATGTCCGGCTCCCACATCGTTTTCCAGGAGCAGCATTACCTCCGCGGGGGTGTTCGGCAAAATACGTTCTATTGCCTGCACTATGCGTGTAATTCCTGCCTCGACACCTGCTCCAAGATGGCTGCCTGTATGGAAAACAACGTAATTTGCTCCCAGCACTGCACCACGTTGTAATGTCCAGGTAAGTAACGCGATAGATTTTTCCCATGTCTCATCCTTCGCTGATCCCAGATTGATCAGATAAGGAGCATGGAGCACAACTGGATAGAGATCACATTCGCGTGCGGCCTGAGCAAATGCTGCGCTTCCTTCCGGGTCCATTGCTGGAGGTTGCCATCCGGTCGGGTTGCTGGCGAAGATCTGAATTGCATTGCAGCCTATCTTTTGCGCAAGTTGTGCAGTTTTGACTAATTTAGAGCCTGTGGGCATGTGGCGGCCTATACGCATAACGCTTTTTCCTCATTTGTATTCTTTTTGCACCATGTTGCTAGGTATGTGATATTTTTACATGGTTTCGTCTGCTGATTTTGTCTGCTGGCTTATGTAGGGCAGTTGTTCCAGCGCTGTGAGACCGAATTGTTGTAGAAATTCGGCGGTAGTCGCAAAGAGTGCCGGACGCCCGACAGTCGGTGCGCGACCGATTTCAGCAACCAGACCGTGTTGGAGCAGACTTGTCAATGCTCGGTCGCTGTTCACTCCGCGTATCGCTTCAATCTGGCTGCGTGTCAGTGGTTGTCGATATGCAACGACTGCTAGCGTTTCCATGGCTGCTGTGGTCAGGCGAGCAGTCGTAGGCAGATCTAAAAGCGCTGCGACATAGTGGGCATATTCAGGCGCTGTGACCAGTTGTACTTGCTCTCCCAGACGCTGTAAGCGGATACCGCGTTCTCGGCTGATAAACTCCTGCTCTAAAAGCTGAAGTGCCAGCGTCAGGCGCTCTTCGTTGATATGTAACAGTTTGCGTAACTCGTTGCGCTCTAATGGTCGACCAGAGACAAAAAGGAGACTTTCGATGGCTGCGGCTAGCTGTTGATCCTCTTTTGAGACGACTGGCTGCCGCGATTGTTCATCTTGTACATGTTCTTTCATGACGAAGAGAGTATATCATGCTTGCAGCCGGAACTCTACATTGTGGTTGTAGGATTACAATGTTTTCATGCTTTTTGTTTGGTGAAAAATAGTATTGACCCTGAAATGTATTCATGATATATATATCAATAGTGTTTTCGTATGCTTTTATTACTAAAAGTATACAATTGTGAATAGAGTATAGATGAGCTATCTGCTGGTATGAAAAGCTATGCAGAGCATACTTTTTCTAGAAATGCAGATAGTTTGGTGTAGGTAGTAGTGTTGGATGAGGCAGGTGAACTATGTCAATAACACCTTTGTTACAGAGTACCGGCTCCTTAAACGTCCTCGATTTGTCTAATGTCACATCTTTGCTCCCGGTTGTTTCGAATGCTCAGGATACAGTGCAGAGTTTGATGAGCATTTTATCTAGCTTGAATTGTGCCGTGAATAACACATTGAATGGGTCGGCAGTTCAGCCTTTTGCCGATTGCTATCCTGTCTGGTCACAATCGCTTAATAACCTTCATTCGGACCTTGAGGGCCTGAACCAATTGATCGCACAGATTTCCAATATCAATCTACGTTAATAGCACACCACTGGCTATTTTTTCACAGATGAGAGATGGCAGCCAATAAGCAGGTTCACTATGTACCTGCTTATGATTGCCATCTCATTTTTTATTGCAGCAGTTGCATGACATTTTTTAGTTGTTCGTAGCGTTCGTGTTCACTATTCCCATGCATGGGTAATGCTAACTGCACCTGATTAATCTGATGTTCTGGCGTGATCAGCAGACCACGTCCGGGGATCGAGTCCATCGGATAAATGCGACCGCTGAAGAAGTCAGCACGTTGTTGTTCGCTCAGGAAAAGACTGATACGTGTCCCGATCTTACTCATGATGTCTGTCGAGAGATGTCGTATGCTGACCTCCGTGCTGGTAATGACCAGATAGACGCCCAGAAAACGAGATTCGGCTATGGAGAACATCATCTTTTTGAGCGTCTGTTGTGCTTGTAGACGATCCGTGAAGCGATGATATTGACTGACGACCAGGAGCAGCAAAGGAATATCATTGCCTGTGAGCCAGAGTCGTGCCAGCGTGTCGTCATGCCAATGTTGTTGTGGTAGCATTTTCTGACGTTGACCTAGTATCTGTGATACACGTTGTGCTGTGCGTTGAAGCTCTTCGTCTGTTGTTCCACTGGTCCAGAGTGAGTTGCCATCGTTGTCATAAAAATGTGGGAGTGAGCGAAAAAGTGAAAGTTCGTGTGTGGGATCAATGACAATACATTTGAATTGAGCTGGCAGATAGCGGGCAGTCAACCAGAGGAGAATCGTCTGAAGGGCGGTTGCTTTGCCGCTATTTTGCGCCCCCACCAGTAAGAGTGGTCCACCAGTTAAAGCTCCGCTTGTACCGTGCAGATCAATCAGGCAGGTATCCCGCTGTTGCAATTCTGGCTTGTCAATCAAACCCAATGGGATTTGCATTGATGGTTTCTGTTTTTCATAGCTGCGCCTTGATAGGACTTCAGGGAGCGATAAAGGGACAAGGGCAAGTTGAGAAGTTGTCTCTTCCGGTTGGAAGAGCACCAGTGGATCTGGTGATAGGTGGGGGTCTGGTGTTGGTAATGGATCGGGCCAGTAGTAGATGCCATCTCTTCTGGCGTTTTCAGGTGTATAGGCCATACAGATACGATCAACAATGACATCCGACATCGTTAATGGTTTTTGTCCAGATAGCCGTAAGGGAACAGATATTGACGGCAGGTGTTTAGTTGTGTGGCTCATGTGTGTTCTGGCTCCTTTTTATAAGGCATCTCCTTGCTTTCGGCGCAGTTGTAGCAGGCTTGAGGTGAACGTTAGTTTCGGTATCGTCACGCGTGCGGCCTGAAAGAGGTCTAATTGATTATCGCCATGCAGCAGATAGCCACGTCCGGGAATACTTGCAGGCAGTGAGGCGGCATCGACGCGGCGTAATACTTCACGACTATCTTCAGGTGAGGCACAGCGCAGACAGAGGCGATATTGCACATAGTCACGGACTTTGTTGCCGATAATGCCTTCTGGTCGTTGCGCTGATAGGAGCAGATGCATGCCAATTTCGCGCCCGACGCGAGTGATCGTAAAAAGTTCATCGAGGACACTCTCTGTGCGTTTTGCCATCTCCGCGAACTCATCGATGATGATGACAAGCCGTGGAATGGCTCTGCCCTCTTTGATATAAATTTCTCTCCTCATTGCCTCTGCCCGCAGCATTGTAATGAAACGGTCAATCAGAGCGGTTGATGAGACATTGGAGAGGAAGCCAATAGTATGGGGCAGGCGTCTAAATGGTTCGAGCGCTAATCCAGCTTTATAGTCAATCAGCAAGAAATTGACTTCGCCTGGATGATACAGGACCGCAAGCGAGGTAATAATCGTTTGTAGGAGTTCGCTCTTCCCTGAGCCTGTTTGACCGATTAACAGACCATGTGGCCCATCTTTACGCAGGTCCAGATATTGGACTTCATCCCCAATTTTCAGCCCAATGGGTATCCGCATCAATGGTTGGGCGTCGGTCATCCGTAGCTCCGTATCTTTCCAATAAATATAAGGGTCATACTGGGTGAGATCGAGCCGTGGTTCGAACAGCGTACTGAGATCAACCTGGGTACGTAACTCCAATCTTTTGGTCGTCATTGGACGTAGCGGTTGCTGTCGATTAGCAAAATAACAGAGTGCTTCGTGTGATACCTCATCCAACCATTCACAGGGTCGGCATGGTGGTGCGTCTGCTTGTAAGTAGCGCAGACGTGCTCTGGTCCTATCTTGTTGCTTCTGCGCTGTGACCCCATCGGGGTCCAGATCGATAAGTTGCCCGGCTGCTGCGGGAATATCGCTACGCTGCCCACAGACAGCCAGGACCGATACGCCAATTGTGCTGCTGGCATTGAGGGCGCGTGTCATCTCCGCTCTTCTTAGTGGCGATACCGTGAGACGTGGACGATTGAATTGCGTTGTGCGTTGCTGACGTGTGGGGACACGAACGGCTGGCAAGAATTGTGTTGGACCATCCAGATCATGTAACTCATCGAAATGATCAATGACAATAAACAAACGTGGCAGTATGGGTCTGGCTTTTGGTTGCAAGGAAGGATGGATATCTCCAAGCAGCAATTCTCTTCGACTGACCTCGCGTGAGATAAACGGTAGCAGTTGCAGAATCGTTTCATTGTTGAGCGCGACCGCGTGCTCCGTCTGTTGCTCATTATTTTTCACGCTCATGCGAGGGTCATAGAGCAGTGTATGGGGAAGTTGTAGCGTCCATTCCCACTGTTCGCGTTTCGACTCCGGAGCCAGAATAATGATGCGCACATCTTCGGGTGAATGATGATAGGAGAGGTACGCGATCATCGTCATCGCTAAGTGTCGTGCCTGCTCTACGCGCTTTTCGCTCCCAACAATGGCGGTTGTGCTATAGGCATCTAATGTCACTGTTACCGGTAAGAGTAGCGTCTTATGAGCATGGACATGGTTCTGTAACTGTTCCATTGCCAGTTGTAATTGGGAAGAAACTATGGAACTGATGGATTGTTGTTCTGTAATGGAAAACCCGCCTGGCTGCTGGCCCATACCGATGCGCACAGAGAAAAAATCAGGATCATCGGGACGTCGGGACCAGAGATGCACGTCCTGATTGTCAAAACTACGTTGTAAGATTGGTTCAATGTTCAACCGGGCGCTGGCTGTAGCTGGTAGGGCGGGAAACGCAATAAGTGGTGGATCAAGCTCACCTTTCCCCTGGCGTTCTTGCAGGCTTAATGTCTCTATGTGAGCCATGATCTCCGCGACCTGTTGCAGATAGTGTCGGATTTGTTTGTGTTTACGCCGTTGGGCTGGTATCCATTGCAGAAAGAAGTTGAGTAAAGATCCTAAAAACAGGCAACTGCTCATCACAAAAATGCCAGTGAAAAAGGGAGAATGTGCATCATTGTGAGAAAGAAACATAGTGTATGTACAGACACCCGCGACACTGAAGAGTGTGGTAATTAATATGGTCGGGTTGGCTGTACTCTGAATGTGTAAGGGTTGAGGAATGTGAATAGTCTCTTTTGGCAGCTCAGGCCAGATACGCGCTTTGCGTATAATTGTATGGAAGCGTTGATCAGACAAGTGTACCACCCCTCTTCGACTTATTCCAACGTTCTTTCTTGTCTTTTTGTATTTGTAGTATCATAGCGGTAGAAGAGAATGATACCATAGTTATAGTACTTTTGGGAGTATTGAAAGTAGGAATGATAGATGGCATCACAGGCAGAGATATTCGCACACTATGGCTGGCGGGACCAACAGAATTTGCTTAACCTGATGACTATTGATCGCTGCGATTATATCGAGTCACGGATTGAGCGTGTGCTGGGAAAATATGCGTTACAGCAGCAGGAGGCACTGGAAGTTGGTTGTGGTGGAGGATTAATCTGTGAAGAATTGGCTCATCGAGGGGTATTAATGACGGGCATTGATCCTTCGGAGGCGGCCTTGCAAGATGCTAGACGTGCCGTTATACAGCGTAACCTTGGGCAGCAATGTTATTTTGTGCAGGGGCTTGCGGAGTCACTACCATTCGCTGATGGCAGCTTCTCGGTGATCGTGTGTCTGGACGTCTTAGAGCATGTGCAAGACCTGCGAGCAACGATACAGGAGGTCGTGCGGGTGCTCGCTCCTGGCGGCATTTTCATCTTTGATACGATCAACCGTACGTTGTTTGCTCGCCTGGCACTGATCTGGATTGGTGAGCGCTTTTTTGCCCGGCAAGGTCTGGTTCCAGGGCTTCATTCCTATGATGCGTTTATCAAGCCTGCCGAATTACGAACGTTACTCACACAAAACAATATGGTTGTACAGGAAATGGTTGGTTTTATGCCACGTATAAAAGAGCGGCGTTTTAGCCTGGGTCCAGGCTGGTTTATGGGTGTCTCTTATATTGGCTACGCTACAAAATCACGTTAAGGTTTTGATTACTGGCATTCTCCTTTATGTTGTTATTCATCTAGCCAGAAATGTTTATCTTCAGTTGACATTGTGCTGCGATTGATCGCTTCCGTAAAGCTTTGCTTTTGTGGACCCTGCTGGCTCTGGCGTGCTGCGTTCGCTGATTGGCGACGATTCAGTGTTACGGTTGGTTGACTGGCATCAAGCAGCGAATTGAATTGATCCAGCGTGATCGAGAAAAATTGAGCCAGATGTGCTAATTGACGCTGACTCAAACTGACCAGTTCAATCGCGCCGGACTCGAACTTATTCCAGACATCAATACCCAATCGTAACCCACGTGCCGCTTCCACTTTGCTCATATTATGGCTTTTGCGTAATTCAGTCAGATTTGCAAAAGCCAGTTCGGATTGCGCGGGGAAAACGCGCTCTAATGCAGCCTGATACGCACGTTGTGTGATAGGCAGCAGAGGTTCGTCATCAGTAATGACATCGTCTCCACCTGTTGCGTGATAGGCCGCAATGAAATCAATCAGTGCATCCTGAGCATCAGGGTATTGCTGTAACAGATTTTTCTGTGTTTGTGTGTCACCAGCCTCTTTAGCAGCCAGCCATTCCATCTTTAATCGTCGTAATTCGGGCGTATTCATGCGTGAATCCCTTTCTGTTTCCCTGACCTTATTGGTGTTGTTGAAACGCAGGTGAGTGTGATAGTGTTTGTTCTCTCATCATACAATCGCGTAAGTAACCACGGGCGCGTTCATACCGCAGACGTACAGTGCGTTCTGTCTTTTGGCAGAGTAGAGCGATATCATCCCATTTCATACTCTCAAGTGCGCGTAAGGTCATAATTTTGCGATCAAGTGGATCGCGCAGGTAATTTAATATACGCTGGCTCTCATCCTTTGCGTGCAGATCCTCAAATTGATCACGTGGATCTGCGACATCTGACGCAGGTTGATGCTCATCTTCAGCATTTGTTGTACGTAAGGTTTCAACAAGTGAGCGTGGTACATGCTGCGGACGACCCGAAGGGCGACCTTCAGCATCTCGTCGATAGATTAAACCTTCCTGACGTAGCAAGCGGTTGAATTCATCGGCGCAAAGGCAGCGTAAATAATGGATAAAATTCTGTGTAATAAATAATTCGTTGGGGTCCTGTGCCTCACGCAATACTTGCTCTGCCATATTGGCAATCGCTTCTTCCCGCAAATCTGGTCGGTGACGTAGGCCCTGGCTATGACGTTGAAATGTGGGCATACAGCGTTGTAATAGTATTTCACAGAGACGACGTACACCTTCTCTATTGCCAGCAGCGTTCTGGCTGCGAATATTGATAACTAGCTCGCTTTCGCTAATTTCATAACGCCCTTCAGTTGTTCGACGACGTAAACGCTCATCGAGCGTTGGATCACTTAGATCGATCATGCAATCCCCCACAACAAGGTAGTACTAACTTCGCAGTGGTTGTACTTTGTGATTCCTACTATCTCTATCTTTCTGGTTGCTGTAAAAGCGGAAATGTTTTTGTTTTAGGCCGAGTAAAAGTGGTTCATGACAGCTTTTGCCCGCTCTCATAGAAAGGAGCATTGCTATATATGGAAAAACAATAGTAGCATCATAACAGAAAAGTGTGATGCTGGGAATGGGGGGATGGTTTGATATGTTCATTGATAGTTGTTCGGATGTTTATCTGGGAAGGGCGAGGGAGATATGCTCTTCCACATAAAACAACAGGTTTCGTGCTTTTTTCTTGCGTGGAACCTGTTGCCACATAAACAGCAGAGAAGAGGTGAAAGGATAGAGGGGTTCTGATGCACGTCTGTGTTTCAGACAGAGAGCACGTTTTCTATCTATCCTCACTCAGTAACTTTTGGTCGGGATACATATGAAACGTGCTCTCAATGGATGATGTCAAAACTCATTGCATTGTCAACGAGCCTGCTTACTGACAGCTCACAACAACAAGTATTCTCTCATATAGATGAACATGAATAAGTTGCTGGTATAGTGCCTATGGATAGACTTCAAATAAACTGCTTACTGATTCACCGTTGTGATTACGACGGATTGTTTCAGCAATTAATGGTGCGATAGACAAAACTTTCATGTTAGGTAACAGTTTATCCTGTGGAATGGGCACGGTATTGGTTGTAACGATTTCTTCAATATCCGGTTGTGCTCCCAGACGCTCAATCGCCTTACCTGTAAAAAGTCCATGCGTACAGGCAACATAGATCTTGCGTACACCACGTTCGCGCAGGCGTTCCAGAATTTCGACAATGGTGCCACCATTTGCGATTTCGTCATCAATCACAATCGCATCACGACCTTCAACATCACCAACAATAGTATCAATGATAACTTTGTCATCTGCCACACGCTTCTTACTACCAGCTGCGACAGGTACATCGAGGAGGCGTGCGAATTGTGATGCAGCTTTGGCGTTTCCTAGATCAGGTGAGACGACGATAGCATTACTTAGATCTTTGGTATGGAAATGGTTTGCCAGGACATTGAGCGCGTTCAGGTGATCTGCCGGGACACTGAAGAATCCGTGGACCTGTGGGGCATGCAATGTCATAGTAATAATACGGTTGGCTCCGGCAGTCTGCAACAGGTCGGCGACCAGTCTGCCAGCGATAGAGATGCGCGGCGCATCCTTTTTGTCTGAACGTGCGTATGCATAGTATGGAATGACGGCGGTTAAACGAGCTGCGGATGCGCCGCGTGCTGCATCCAGCATAAATAAGAGCTGCATGAGATGTTCTTGTACTGGTGTAACCAGTGGTTGCACAATATAGACATCACTCTCACGGCAGTTTTCATTCATTTGCACATAGAGACAATCATTACTGAAATGCTGAATAGTTGTTGGGCGTAGTGGTAGATCGAGATATTCGCTAATTTCTTTTGCTAAGTCTTGATGTGCTGTTCCGCTAAATATAGTAATTTCACGCATAGCCTGGTCCTTTGGTCCTCTTCTTGCATTGTGATCATTTTTTTGAGGTTTTTCAGGAAGAAAAGGCAGCCCTTCCCCCTCTACTTAAGATGCAGGATTTTCTCCTCTGCTATTGTGACACTTCACTTATTAGAGCGTCAAGCCTGGCTGAATTTGTACCATTTGGTCTTATGCCGTTCGGTCATATAGGATAATTTCTGCTGCATTGAGGATTGAAGAAGTGCCTTTGCTGGGAGCGATGCTTTTACAGTAAAAGCATCGCATCACCAAAACTAAAGAAACGATATCGTTCGTGGATCGCCTCTTGATATGCGCGTTCCATGAACTCTTTGCCCATGAATGCACTGACTAAAAGGAGCAGGGTTGAACGAGGAAGATGGAAATTCGTGATCATTGCATCAACAACCTGATAGTGACGACCTGGAGTGATGAAGAGTCGTGTATTCCCTTTATAGGCTTCAATTTGCCCTTCGTTGAAGCTCGCGACGCTTTCCAGCACACGTACTGAGGTTGTCCCAACCGCGACCACCCGTTTACCTGCGGCTTTTGTGGCGCGAATTAATTCGGCTGTTTCCGCGTTCAATTCAATCTCTTCACTATGCATCTTATGCTCGCTGACATTCTCATGTTCAACTGGTCGGAAGGTATCAAGTCCGACATGCAGGGTCACAAAACCAACCTGCACACCCTGTTGCTGTAATTGTGAGAGTAACGTAGATGTAAAGTGTAGTCCAGCGGTGGGGGCCGCTGCCGATCCCCTGATACGGGCATAAACCGTTTGATAACGTTCGGGATTATCGAGCGATTCATGAATATAAGGAGGAAGTGGCATTTTGCCTATTTCATCGATGCGTTCACGTACATGGAGCATTTGATAGGGATCTTGCAGATCATTGTTTGCTATTTGCTCTATTTCTGGGAGCGAGAGACGGACGACACGTCCACCCGCCACTGTACGCGTCAGAATCTCAGCGAGGAGTCTGGGTGGTTCTCCCTCTGGCCCAAATTCGATGCGTGCTCCTTCACGCAGGCGTCGGCCCGGACGAACCAGTGCCTCCCAACAATTATGGCCCAGATCAGGGCGCTCTGAGAGCAGCAGGACTTCGACTGCGCCTCCTGTTTCTGCTCGTCTGCCGAGGAGCCTTGCAGGGATCACGCGGCTCTGATTCGCGATCAATAGATCGCCTGGTTGCAGGTAGTCACCGATATCACGAAAATGGCGATGTTCAAACGTCTGGCTCTGTCGATTGGCGACAAGTAAACGTGAAGCATCGCGTGGTTCAATCGGTGTCTGTGCTATAAGCTCTGCTGGTAACTCGTAATCAAAATCACTTATCTTTAAGATGTTGTCCACAAATTCAAACCGCCTTCACCTCCTGATGGTGTGATGCCCAGGTGTTCATATGCTGCACGCATAGCAACACGACCACGCGGAGTGCGTGCAATAAAACCTAATTGTAACAGATATGGCTCGTAGACATCCTCGATTGTCTCGGTATCTTCGCTGGTGCTGGCCGCAAGGGTATCCAGACCAACGGGACCACCATTAAATTTCTGGATGATTGTGAGCAGCATGTTACGATCTGTCTGATCTAACCCTATCTCATCGACCTCCATCGCATCAAGTGCCTGTCGTGCGACCTCTCTGGTAATGATCCCATCTGCACGTACCTGTGCATAGTCGCGTACACGCTTGAGGAGCCGATTGACGATACGGGGCGTGCCACGTGCGCGTCCAGCAATCTCTGCAATCCCATCTTCCTGCGCCTTGACTCTCAAAATATGGGCTGAACGTGCCACGATTTGATGTAGAGCGTCAGTATCATAATATTCCAATCGATAGATGGCACCAAAGCGATCACGGAGTGGTGCGGTTAACGAGCCAACACGTGTGGTTGCTCCTACGACTGTAAATGCTGGCAACGAGAGACGCAGGGAACGAGCACCAGGCCCTTTTCCAATCATGACGTCAATCGCGAAGTCTTCCATCGCGGAATATAACCGCTCTTCTACCGCACGTGGCAAGCGGTGAATCTCGTCGATGAATAATACTTCTCCGGGTTCTAAGGATGTGAGAATGGATGCCAGGTCGCCTGCGTGTTCAATGGTCGGGCCGGACGTGGTACGTAGATTGACACCCATTTCGGCTGCGATAATATTGCATAGCGTTGTCTTTCCCAGTCCCGGTGGACCATACAGTAAGATATGGTCAACTGACTCGTTTCGACGCCGTGCCGCTTCCAACAAAATACTCAGATTGGCTTTGATCTTCTCCTGACCGATATATTCAGCCAGATGATGAGGGCGTAAACTGCCTTCTAGAATTTGTTCCTCTTCGCTAATGTTTGGCGAAACGAGGCGGTCTTCCATTGCTTACATCCAATCAATCTGAAACTAGTGTTCTATACTCTGTTTTTTTGATTATATCAGAGTTTAGGCTTTGCGTCGAGTAACATCAAACAGGCATACATGAGATATTTTGTTGAGAAATCTTAACTATAAATGTATGATATTAACCTTCTGTTAACCTTGTGTTGTTATGTTTGTGCTTGTGTTTACTTTACAATAATTCTAATTTCATACCATTTTTCCTCTATCCTTATGGTTAGAGAAGTAAATGTTTACTATTGTTATGTAGTGTCTACAAATGGAAAAAGAGGTTTAATTTGTATTGATGAGAGGATATTTTCGGCTATGGAGGTATATATATGCCTGTTCAGGATTTTGCGTTAGATACGACTGCAACTAATCGATTGCAAGTGAAGTGGGATACTCAAAATGATCCTGTGTCTGTGCGTTTCAATGCCAGTTCATTAGGAATATTGATATCTGTAAATGAACGGGTCATTGGAAAAACTTTTGCTCTGCCGAATGGATCGGCTGTTTTTATCCGTTTTGTGAACGGAATGCCTCAGGCTTTTTTGAACGGTTATCAGTTAATGGCCGTTGAGGCCAGGGTTGATCCAAAACCAGGGCGCTTTCGTAAGCGCGGTGGATATTTGTCGATCTGGATTATTGCCAACATTGTGTTAGTCGTGGTATCGACATTACTCATCTCTCGTTTCTTTTTGTTTAGCCTGATTGCTGCGATTGGGATTGTGGGTCTGGTGGCTTTGTGGGCGTGGAAGAAGTGGGGTTTTTATTTACTGATTGGCTACGTTGCTTTAAATTTTGTCATGGCATTAATTCTTGGCCTGACCAGAACTCTCCCATTTGTTTTTTTGCCCATGGTTTCTCTGGGTCTCTTCTATTTCTGGCTATGGCGTAGCAATACCTGGAATTTGATGAATTAGTGTATTTATTGCTGTAAATATGTTGAAATCATTGTTAAATATGCTATTGCTGTAATATTGAAATATATCGTCAATATTGCTATACTGAAAGAAAGGGGGATTGACTTTTTAGGAAAGGATAGTGTGTGATGGGTTCCTGGGATGGAAAAGTCAAACGGTTGGTAGGGGAAGCTCCACAGGATTTTGTTAGCTGGTTGGTCAAGGGTGGTATCTATGTGAGTGATGCCTCACCTGAGTTACAGAGCCGTAACATTCATGCCGATATACTTCTCAATGTAGATATAGGCGCGCAAGAAGCTTTACTGCATATTGAATTTCAGAGGCGGAGTGATCGCGATATGGCCTGGCGTCTCTGGGAATATAATGTGCTGGCAACCTGTCAGTTACGCGTACCTGTGCTCTCGTATATAATATACTTGAAAGAGGATAAGGGAACGGTTAGCTCTCCCTTTGTTGCTGCAGAAGCTGATCAATTGGTGCATCAGTTTCATTTTGGTGTTATTCGTTTATGGGATATTCCTACTGAGTCATTTTTCGCATCTGATCGTAAAGGCTTATTGCCATTAGCTGTCTTGTCTCGTGATGGGAAGAACCGTGATGTTGTTGAGCGAATTATTGATGGGCTTTATCTTGATGGTGTTGAGCCGATGTCTGAACTGCTCTCATTGACCTATGGTCTGGCGGCGTTGACGTTTGATGGTGAACATGATCAAGGATGGTTACGGAGGAGGTTCTCGATGTTAGAAGATATCTTGATGGATACATGGGCCTACAAAGAGTTGATGCAACGAGGCGAAGAAAAGGGGATTGAGAAAGGGATCGAGCAAGAGAAAAAGGATGTTTTGCATAAGTGGCAGGAGATGCTTCTTTCGATTGTACAGGCAAAATTTCCTGATCAGGTTGAGTTCACACAGAAATATATTCGGGATGTTGAAGGCCAGGAAGTATTCCAACAGTTGATTATTCAAGCGGGTGTGGCTCAACACGCTGATGAGTATCACCAACAGTTTCTTGACATCATGGCATCTTTATAGATAAGAGACGAAAAGAGAGAAAACAGGTTGGACATTTCCCCGCATGATATATTCATGTTTTGTCAATCTGTTTTCTCTCTGGCTCTCAAAAAAGCTTATCTTCTCTTTGTAAGTTCTTCTATGTGTTGTACCAGGGTTGTATTCTGGTTCGTGACGCGTTTTTTACGTTTTTCCGCGTATGTCTGCAAACGTTCTTTGATCGCTGGTTCTCCAATTGCAACTTCTTTCGCGGCATGAATAGCCGCATTGATTGCGCCCGCAGTGCCAATAGCCATTACCGCCACAGGAGCACCTTCAGGCATCTGGACCATCGAAAGTAGTGCGTCGATGCCGTTGAGCGCACCCAGATCACGAGGTACGCCGATAACAGGAAGATCCGCTCTCAGATCGGCGATATTGCCCGGTAGATGGGCCGCGCCACCAGCACAGGCAATCACGACCTGAATTGATGCAGGTAGATTATCAATATGGCGTACAACCGTGCGCAGATCACGATGTACCGAGTTAATTTGTACGAGGCAAGGAATGCCAAACTCATAGCGTAATGTGTCGATAGCTTTGATCATCAGGGGCAGATCTGAATCACTTCCCATTGTGACCAGCACTTTGGGTTCACCTTTTGCGGCATTTCCTACGCCTTCAGGTGAAACCAGTACACCGTGTTCTTCGCTGATGGCAGCGAGGATGGTATTTTGATCGTCTGTCATAGTTGTTCTTATATCGAGAGCGATGCTCTCGCCTCCTTTGCCTGGGCATAGACTGTGTTCAGGTCATCGCCAACGACTGTGATATGGCCCATCTTACGATCAATTTTTGTTTCGCGTTTGCCGTAGATATGTGGAAAGATATGGGTGTGATCATAGTCATGGGTCCATTTTACTTCGGCTGGTCCATTGCGTTCACCAAGGATATTTTCCATGACTGCTGCTGGATAGAGCATCGTTGTCGGTGTCAGTGAAAGGTTGGTGATCGCTCGTAAGTGTTGTTCAAATTGGGAGGTCTGACAGGCTTCGATAGAATAATGGCCCGAATTATGGGTACGTGGCGCGATCTCGTTCAACCAGATTTTGCCCTGTTTGTCCAGGAACATCTCTACACCAAAGATACCTATGCCTTCGAATGCGTCGATGGCTTTCAGTGCGATTGCCTGTGCTTCGGTCTGCGTTTCTGCATTAATCGCCGCAGGTGCCAGTACAGAGAGGCAGATATCACGAGCATGTATCATCTCGACCACCGGGAATGTAGTTGTTTCACCACGTGCGTTGCGTGCGATCATGATGCCCAACTCTTTGTCCAGATCGATACGCTGCTCGACATAGAGTTCGCGATCTCCAAGTTTTTTGCGTGCAGATGCAATGTCTTCGGGTCCGTTGATACGAGCATTGCCACGACCATCATAGGCATCCTTTCTGGCTTTGAGGACCAGTGGGTAGCCAAACTGTTGGACTGCTTTTTCAATGTCAGCATCTGTTTCGATGGGGAGATAGGGGGCGACGGGAATACCACGCTGCGCTAAGAATACCTTTTGCTCATATTTATTCTGAATGATGCTGAGCAGGTCCGGCGCTGGATAAATGGAGACACCTTCCTGTTGTAATCCTTTGAGTGCTTGCGTATTGATATGTTCAATTTCATAGGTCAGGATATCGGATGTTGCGGCTAATTGACGCAAGGCTGCTGGATCTTTCAGGCTACCGATAATCTGTTTGGCGACGGTTGAGGCGGGGCTTTGTGGTGTTGGATCCAGGACCGTAACCTCGGCATATCCCATTTTACGGGCGGCTTCGCTGAGCATTAAGCCAAGTTGTCCACCACCAATGATGCCGAGCCGAGTGCGGGCAATGATATCTGCTTCCTGTTGGGCTGTATTCACGAACCTGCTTCTCTCCTTTGGGGCCATTGCTAAAAGTGATTGATTATTACTACTTGTTGATAGTTGTTGAAATTTGTATCTACTTTATAAAGTTAGTAGCTACTTTATGAAGTTATGGCATTATTGTAAAACGTATCCACAGGTATGACAATGATGATACCTGTAGATACATTATTCTTTATACATTGATTCCTTGGTCTGGTGCTGTTTGCTTGATGATTTCTGCGCTTGTCAGGACGGTGGCAAATCCAGTCATAATCCCAAGCGTTGTCTCATGAACAGATTGGTGAGAGAGTTTTTTACCATCCAGCAAGATGTCGCGGGTCGCGGTCGCATCAGAGGAGAAGAGTACTTTAAAACCACGTGCACTGGCCTGACGTGTAGTTGTATCGCAACACATATGCGTCATGTAGCCACTGATCACAAGTGTATCAATGTTCGCTGCTCGTAGATACATCTCCAGTGGTGTCTGATAAAATGCTCCCGGCACATGTTTGGTGACAATCTCTTCACTTGTTTGCACTGTGATTGCTGGATGGATCTCTGCCCCGATGCTACCACGGCGAAAGACAGCGGCATCTGCTTCCAGACGTTCATGTACAACATGGAAGATTGGCTGGTTGTTGGTACGAAACGCCTGTAACAATTCCTGAATATGTGCCAGTGCTTGCTCTCCATCTGGTAATATCGATTTGCCATGCGGGGCAAAGTATTCATTCTGTGCATCTATGATGATCAGGGCTGGATTCATGTACTCGCTCCTTTGGATATAATAGTGTATCAGCTTTTCGTCTTTCACTATATCTCAAATCGATGCTTTTGTGCATGGTACAATTGCATGTGTGTCTGGCTTTTGATCTGATAACAAATAATACTTCTCTACGGTAATGCTGACTGTCATTTGTGGTGCATATTAGACAGAATATGATGTGTTATGTTGCACGATAACGATATTTTTTCATAGAATATGAAAAACATTGTGTCATATCTGATGGGAAGAGAGTATATGCATGGCACGTATCCCACCCGATGACTCGGTTCAGTTACCAGCAGAAGTAGAATATGCCAGTTTCTCAACGATGACGAAACTTTTCCGTACGATGGCATTGCGTCCGCAGATTATGCAGCATACAATGCAATTACTTCAAGAAGCAATGCGTGAAGGCACAGTAGAGCCTGAGTTGAAAGAGTTGCTTGCAATCCGCGTCTCGCAGGTGAACAACTGTTTCTATTGACAGGAGGCTCATACTGCCTTGGCAAGGCAGATGGGGGTGAGCGATGCTCTGTTAGACGCGCTCTATCATATTGACCAGCATCGTCATTTGTTTACAGAACGTGAACTGGTCGCATTGCGCTATGCTGAAATTGTGACCACCAGTGCGCGTGATGTTGATGAAGCATTATGGGATGAACTCCAGTTGTATTTTGAGGATGGCGAAATCGTCGAACTTACAACTGTAATTGGCCTGTTTAACTTTTTCAACCGTTACGCGGATGCTTTACATCTGGATGAGCGCTCTGGGTAATAATGAAACAAGTAAACGCTGTTGGATGAGCAAGGAGTCCAGGGATGCCTACGAATGAACCTACAAAAGAAGAAAAATTGTATGCGCTGTTAGATGATTTGCGTGAGATGAGTGTCTATCTGCATGGACGTGGTGATAAAACGCGTGCGCTCTCATTGCAGTTTGCCGAGAATGCCCAAAAAGATAGGTCCAATCGAGAGTTTGATTTAAATCAATCTAAAATGTTGGATTATCAACACCACCTGTGGCACGAAATTGGCAATTTGGTGGATAAACTGATCAAACAGTATGATGAATAATATGAGAATAGTGTAAAGCAGGCACGGGATGAGTTGATCAACTCATCCCGTGCCTGCTTTTTGTCGGTTCTCTACTCTTAATATAATTTATTTTGTTGCGATTGCGAAGATGTGTAGATGCGAGTTTGTTGGTAGAACGACAGTGATCTGGGTTGCACCATTGAGTGGTGGAAGT
>Ga0310811_10001238_pt1 | contig 32701 bp, 27 predicted proteins | sample YCmetagenome_FD_207642 | JGI IMG/M metagenome (GOLD analysis project Ga0310811, IMG submission 207642) | Soil microbial communities from experimental microcosm in Duke University, North Carolina, United States - YC | ecosystem: Engineered > Artificial ecosystem > Soil microcosm > Unclassified ...
GTGACTAAGTGGAACTTCTTATCGTCCTTGTGAAAATAACGTGAAAGTTGGATCACGCATTGCCACTGATCGTTCTTGGTGACCAGTGTCTCCAATTGCAGTTGCGGCGGAGCTTCCTCGATCACGCTCATGGTAAATCCACGCATGGACAGGACATGGCCGATATAGCCGTCCTTGCCGCCATAGTACTTGATCACGCTCGCAGGGGCGAGATTGGCATAAGTGGACCAGTCATTGTAAGCATCGGTTTTTACAAGACTGTCGGCAAATAGTAAAGCTTTCTGAGAGATCTTGGAGGTATCCGGCTGCGCCTGTGTGACCATAGCGGCCAAAAGAAATAGCCCTCCGGAGAAGAGTTTTCGGATGTTCATGGGTATCGAATTTGGGAACAAGATACGCATCGAGTAGCATATAGTCAATATGTTAGCTTTTTTTAGTATTTTCACCACTGTTGTATAAATCACCGCTTTATTATTACTATGTCACAGAGATCTGATTTTGTTCACTCCGTAAAACCCGAGCCCCACCGGCTCCGTACCAAGCAAATCCTTCAGCAGCATCCGGAGATCAGAAAGCTTATCGGGAAGAATAAGTATACGTTCTTCGCTGTCCTGGGTCTCGTAGGGTTCCAGGTGGCCATGGCCTGGTTGGTAAAGGACAGTGCCTGGTGGATCGTGTTCGGCGCAGCTTACCTGCTGGGCGCATTTGCCGACCACTCCCTCTTTGTGATGATCCACGAATGCGCGCACCACCTGCTTTTCAAAAGCCGCGCTGCCAACCGGCTATCCGGCATCCTGGCCAACCTCCCCCAACTGTTCCCCAGCTCCGTTTCTTTCGAAAGATATCATATCAAGCACCATTCCTTCCAGGGCGTTCATGAGCTCGACGCCGACCTGCCCAACCGCTGGGAGGCTAAGCTGATCAATAACTTCTTCATCGGCAAGATCATCTGGCTGCTGTTCTACCCCCTTTTCCAGGTGTTTCGCATCTCCCGGCTTCGCGAGATAAAGCCCTTCGATAAATGGGTGGCCATCAACTGGGGCGCCGAAGCTCTCTTTATCGCCGCTATCTGGTTCTTCCTCGGGCCCAAGGCCATCATCTACCTGCTGGCCAGCTTCTTTTTCTCCGTCGGATTGCACCCCCTCGGCGCCCGCTGGATCCAGGAACACTATCTTACCCATGACGAAGTGCAGGAAACCTTTAGCTATTATGGCGTGCTCAACGCAGTCGCTTTCAACGTGGGCTATCATAACGAACACCACGATTTTCCCTCCATCCCCTGGAACAAGCTGCCCAGGATAAAAAAGACAGCCCCCGGCTACTACGACAGCCTCGTGTCGCATAAGTCCTGGACCGTCCTCTTCTTCCGTTTTTTGTTCGATAAGGAGATCTCCCTCTATTCCCGCGTCGTTCGTAAGGATAGAGGCAAGGTGGCGCTCACCGATGAGTCACGACCCGACGCGGACCTTGTCGCCCAGGGAGTGCACGCCAAAGCCACAGCAGCCGTCCAGGCTTAAATAAACACTCTTGTCCCGGAATTGAAATTTTCCCTGAACTCCTTCGGGGTGCAAGTCTTTTTCTTCTTGAAGATGCGGTTGAAATTGGAGATATTATTGAACCCGCAGTGATAGGAGATCTCCGAAATGCTATGCGTCGTGTCGATCAGCATCCTCGACGCGTGTCCCAGCCTGATCTCGTTCAGGCTGTCGATAAAGGTGTTCCCCGTCCGTTTTTTGATAAATCGGCTGAAGCTCACTTCCGTCATGCTCACCAGCCGGGCTACCTCGCCCAGTGTGATCGGCTTGTCATAGTTATTGTTCATGTATTCGAAGGCCTTCTCGATCCGCCGGCTATTGTAGGTGAAATGCTGATTGGTAAAGGAGGCGTCCGACAGGGTCCGCATATTCTTCGAGATCGACAGATCATGCAGGATCGACAGCAGCTCCAGCACCGAATCGAACCCCTTCTTCTGGTTCAGCGAAAGGATGCGCGGCGCCAGGTTCAGCGCAGCTTCGCGGGAGAACAGGATGCCCTTCTGGCTCCGGTCCATCATGTTGCGGATAAAGCTAAGCTGATTGCGACGAAGCATGCTTTCCTCGAAAAGGTCCTTATGCCACTGGATCGTCACCTCCTGGATCTCCTCGCTCCTGCACTGATGCGTGAACCAGGCATGATAAAGATTGGGCCCCACCAGGACCAGCTCGACATCGTCGATCGTATCGATATGATCGCCGACAATCCGTCTGGCGCCTTTTGCATTGATTATCAGGTTTAACTCAAGTTCTTCGTGATAGTGTAAAGGGAAGCTGAACTCTCTTTTGACGCGCGAGAATATGGTAAAGCAGTCGTTTTGAGTGAGCGGGGTAATCTCGCGGATAATGTTCGCACTCATATGGCAACTAGTTCGTTTGAAGGTTGGTTAACTAAAGATACAACATATGGCCAGTCAAAAATGAACAAACACGGATAATAAAGTAGTACTGTGGCCGCTGAAAATGGGATAACTTACCTTCCATGAGACAGTTTTTTTTGTGCATCTGCTGCTTACCCCTGGTCGTGAAAATCTATGCACAGGACCTGCCCGTCGACAAAAAGGCCACCGCCGAAACGGTCCATCTCTACCGCCATCTGAAAAGCCTTCCGCAAAAAGGCTTTCTTTTTGGCCACCAGGATGATCTGGCTTATGGGGTCGGTTGGAAAAATATTCCCGGTCGCAGCGATGTCCGGGATGTCACCGGCGACTATCCCGGTCTCTATGGGTGGGAGCTTGGTCGCATCGAGCTCGATCACCCCGTCAACCTCGACGGCGTGCCCTTTGATAAGATGCGGGAGTTCATTCGGTTAGCCTATCAGCGTGGTGGGGTAATTACCATCAGCTGGCATCTCAACAACCCGCTCACGGGTGGCACGGCCTGGCAACCCGCGCCCGGAACGGTAGCCTCCCTTCTTCCCGGCGGCGAAAAGAACGCGCTCTACAAAAGCTGGCTCGATAAGGTCGCCCTCTTTCTGCAAAGTCTGAAGGGCGATCATGGCGAAAACATCCCGGTGATCCTCCGGCTCTTTCACGAATTGAACGGCAGCTGGTTCTGGTGGGGCGCAAACCATTGCACACCCGACGAACTCCACCGGCTCTGGCGATTTACCGTGTCTTATCTCCGCGATGAAAAACAGCTGCATCACCTGCTCTATGCCTACAACACCGACAACTTTTCGACCCCCGAAGCCTGGCTCGAAAGATATCCCGGCGACGAATGGGTCGACATCGCCGGCTTCGATACTTACCAGCGGAAGACCAATGCGGAGTTCGCTGCGGCATTCGACAAAATGCTCACGATGCTGGAGACCATCGCCGCGCAACATGGCAAGATCCCTGCGCTGACCGAGTTTGGCTACAACGGATTGCCGGATAGCAGCTGGTGGACCGGCACCTTGCTACCCGTGCTGCAGAAGCATCGCCTTGCCTATATCATGGCCTGGCGGAATGCCGGTGAAGAGCCCCGCGGTCATCGGGAGTTCTATGTTCCGTTCGCCGGTCAGGCTTCCGCTCCCGACTTTGTCCGATTTCACGCCTCACCCCGCGCCCTGTTCCAGCAGGCAGCGACAAAGGAAAAGCTTTATCAATAATAAATGAAACTGCGATCACCGGATCTTGCCATCCTCGTTGCTTACCTGGTCACCATGGTGGTGATAGGCTGGATGCTGCGTAAGAAAGCCCGTCAGAACAAGGTCAATTATTTGCTGGGCGGAAAATCCCTTCCATGGTATATGCTTGGCCTTAGCGATGCCTCCGACATGTTTGATATTTCGGGAACGATGTGGATGGTCAGCCTTTGTTTTGTTTATGGGTTGAAGAGCATCTGGATACCCTGGCTCTGGCCGGTGTTCAACCAGGTATTTCTCATGGTCTATCTGTCCCGCTGGCTTCGCCGTTCCAACGCCACTACCGGCGCGGAATGGCTCGCCACCCGCTTTGGCCGTTCAGGACCTGGTGTACGATCCTCGCACAACATCGTCGTCGCCTTCGCATTGCTCAGCTGCCTTGGATTCATGGCCTATGGATTCGTGGGCCTGGGTAAGTTCATGCAGATCTTCATCCCCTGGGAGGCGGTCAAAGGCTATATTCCCTTCGCGGTCCCGCCGCAATACGTCCCGCATTTTTATGGCATCGTCTTTACTCTTTTCGCGACGTTCTATTCCGTTCTCGGCGGTATGCACAGCATCGTGCTGGGGGACGTCATCAAATATGTTCTGATGACCGTGGCTTGTGTCAGCATCGCTATCATTGCGATGCAGCGGCTGCATCAATCGGGCAATACCCTCGCCGTTCCCCGGGGCTGGCTCGATCCCTTCTTTGGCTGGCGGCTCGGCCTCGACTGGAAAGGGCTTGTCGACGATGCCAATAAAAAGATAGCCGATGATGGCTTCTCGCTCTTCGGGATCTTCTTTATGATGATGCTGTTCAAAGGGGTCTTTGCAAGTCTTGCAGGTCCTGCCCCCAACTACGATATGCAGAAGGTGCTCAGTACGCGCAGTCCCGAAGAGGCCAGCAAGATGAGCGGCTTCGTATCCATCATCCTGCTGCCCATCCGCTATTCCATGATCATCGGGCTTACCGTGCTGGCGCTCCTGTATTACCGCAATATCAGCGGCGATCTGCAAGCTCCCGGGGGAACGGATTTCGAAAAGATCTTACCGGCCACGATCAACAGCTTCCTCCCCGTCGGGTTGATGGGGATTGTCCTGACAGGATTGCTGGGCGCCTTCATGGGCACCTTCTCGGGAACCCTCAACGCGGCGCAGGCCTATCTTGTCAACGATATCTATTTAAAATATATCAACCCCGGGGCCTCGAACCGCCGGACCATCTATATGAACTACCTGGCCGGCACCGCGGTGGTCATCACCGGTATCGTCCTGGGTCTCTTCGTCCGCGATGTCAACACCGTTCTGCAATGGATCGTATCCGGGCTCTATGGCGGCTATATCGCCTCCAACCTCCTCAAATGGCATTGGTGGCGTTTCAACGCCCGAGGCTTCTATTGGGGTATGCTCGCCGGCATCCTGCCCGCCATCGCGCTGGCCGTGCTGAAGGCCTACGGCGTGCTCCATGGACTCGATCTGTATTACTGGCCGGTTCTCTTCTTCTTATCGCTTGCCGGCTCGATCATCGGCTCCTATGCCGCGCCGCCGACAGACTCCGATACGTTGAAGACCTTCTATCGGACCGTACGACCCTGGGGATTTTGGGGACCGATCCATCAGTCCGTGCTAAAGGATGATCCGGCCTTTGTCGGCAACCGGAACTTTCGCCGCAACGCTTTCAACATCGTCCTCGGGATGATCGCGCAGCTGTGCCTTACCCTCCTGCCCATGTATATCGTACTGGGACTGGGGCTGCCCCTGCTGATCAACACCGCGCTGCTGCTGATCATCATCATCATCCTTAAAAAGACCTGGTGGGACAGGCTCAACGAATACTAAATTATTAAATCCTCCAATTTAATAAATCGACCATAATGAATCATTTATTTAACGAACGACTTGCCTCGCTGAATCACCAGCACGCTTCGCTGGTCCGCCGGCCAAACGAGCCCGAACTTCCGGGGAACGGTATTTTCCTGCGATATAAACATCCCATCCTGACGGCCGCTCATACGCCCCTGTTCTGGCGCTATGACCTCGATGAACGCACGAATCCTTACCTGATGGAGCGGTTTGGCATCAACGGGGTCTTTAACGCCGGCGCGATCAAATGGAAAGACCGGTATGCCATCATGGCCCGGGTAGAAGGCCGGGACCGCAAATCTTTTTTCGCCATCGCCGATAGCCCCAACGGAGTCGACAGTTTCCGCTTCTGGGATTCCCCGGTCCACATGCCCGGCACGGGAAGTCCCGAGACCAATATCTACGATATCCGGCTCACACGACATGAGGACGGGTATATCTATGGACTCTTCTGCACCGAGCGACGGGATCCTTCCGCACCGTCCTCGGATCAGTCGGCGGCTATTGCCCAATGCGGTATCGCCCGGACCCACGATCTCATTAATTGGGAACGGCTGGCCGACCTCCGGACCCATTCGCCCCAGCAACGCAACGTAGTCTTACATCCTGAATTTGTCAATGGTAAATACGCCTTTTATACCCGGCCGCAGGACGGATTTATCAACACCGGCACCGGCAGCGGGGTGGGCTTTGGACTCTCCAACACCATCACCAAGGCCGTCATCGAGAGAGAGACCATCATAGATCCCCGCCTGTATCATACCATCAACGAAGCAAAGAACGGACTCGGGCCCGAACCGCTGAAGACCCGGTTGGGCTGGCTTCATCTCGCACACGGGGTTCGTAACACCGCCGCAGGTCTACGGTATACCCTTTATCTCTTTCTCACCGATCTGAACGATCTCACGCGGGTGCTCCACAAGCCCGGCGGCTACCTCATCGCACCGATAGGCGAAGAGCGGGTAGGGGACGTTTCCAACGTGGTCTTCTGCAACGGATGGATCGCTGATGAGGACGGCCATGTCTTTATCTACTATGCCTCCTCCGATACCCGGATGCACGTCGCCACCTCAACCATCGAACAGCTGCTCGACTATGTTGTAAACACTCCCGAAGACGAAGGGACCTCGGCCGGCTCCGTGACCGCCCTTCAACGCATCATCGATAAGAACAAAGCCTGGATATGACTGCCGCCACCTACCGGGAGGAAATGGACCGGGAACTGCGCTCCATCCTGCTTTACTGGATGCTCAATACCCCGGATGAAAAGCATGGCGGGTTTATCGGCCGGATAGACGGCGACGATCACCCGCATCCCGATGCGCCAAAGGGACTCGTGCTGAACAGCCGCATCCTCTGGTCCTTCAGCGCCGCCTGGCGCCATACCGGGCAAAGCATCTATCGGGCTGTCGCCACCCGGGCCTATGAATACCTCATCACCCGTTTCTTCGATCCAAAGTCGGGCGGCGCTTTCTGGAGCCTCGACGCCGCCGGGCAACCGCTCAATACCCGCAAACAGATCTATGGCCAGGCCTTCGCCCTTTATGGGCTCAGCGAATACTATCAGGCTATCGCTAACCCCGCCGTGCTGGACATAGCGATCGATCTTTACCGGCTCATCGAAGCGCAGAGCTTCGATCCGCAACAAGGCGGCTATTTCGAAGCGTATGACCGGGACTGGCAGCCTCTCGACGACCTCCGGCTCAGCGAGAAGGACGCCAACGAGAAAAAGACCACGAACACCCACCTCCATATCCTGGAGGCCTACACCACGCTATATCTCATTTGGCCGGATCAGCAGCTGCGTGGGAAGATCCGCCATCTCCTCGGCCTCTTCTACAGTCATATCGCCGACCCCGCCACGGGCCATCTCGGCCTGTTCTTTACCGCCGGCTGGCAACCCCGATCGGGGCTCATCTCCTACGGCCACGATATCGAAGCCGCCTGGCTGCTTCACGAGGCCGCTAAAGTCATAGAAGACCCTGAATGGACCGGCCGCATGGCAGAGCTTTGTTTACGCATCGCCGACCATACCCAGGAAGGGATTGACGAAGACGGCGGACTCTGGTACGAAAAGGAGGGCGCCCATTTTGTCCGGGAGAAGCACTGGTGGCCGCAGGCCGAAGCCATGGTCGGCTTCCTCCGGGCCTGGAGCATCAGCGGCGACCGGCGCTGGTGGGACCGCTCTGTCGGCGCCTGGACGTTTGTAAAGAACCATATCCGCGATCCACAGGGGAAGGAATGGTATTGGGGGGTCGACGCTGACCACCGCCCTATGCCCGGACAAGACAAGGCCGGATTCTGGAAATGTCCCTATCATAACAGCCGCGCCTGTATGGAGATCGTCCGGCAGCTTTCCAGAGAAAAATAAGCCGCCGGACGATCTCGGCTAATGATTGGCCTTCGGCCGAAAGGCCTCCGGCCTTTCCTGTAATACGCCTTTTAGAAAAAATGCCGTAGGTTTGAACAAAAGAAAACTCAATGCAACTACTTTTCCGCGCGGCGCTTATCATGACGCTCTTCACGGTTACCTCCTTCCGGCCCAGAACTCAAAAAGTCATCTTCTTTGGCGACTCGATCACGGCCCAGGGGGTAAAACCCGGCGGTTATATCGTAAAAATGAAGGAAGCCCTGACCCAGAAAGGCCTCGGCGATGACTACGATCTCGTCGGCGCCGGCATCGGCGGTAATAAGGTGTACGATCTCTATCTCCGTATGGATGACGACGTCCTGGCCCAGAACCCCGACATCGTCTTCATCTATATCGGCGTCAACGATGTCTGGCACAAAGTCAGCTATGGCACAGGAACCGACATCGACAAGTTCGAGAAGTTCTATACGGCGATCATCAATAAGCTGCTGGACAAGCACATCCGCGTGATCCTCTGCACCCCCGCCGTCATCGGCGAAAGAAATGATTTTACCAACCAGCAGGATGGTGACCTCAATGCCTATTCGCAGGTGATCCGCAACCTCGCCCAGAAATTCCACTGCGGCCTTGTTGATCTCCGCGAGACCTTCCATAACTATGAATTGAAGAACAATCCCGGTAATAAGGAATCCGGCATCCTCACACAGGACCGGGTTCATCTGAACGACACCGGCAATCAGCTGGTTGCTGATAAAATGTTGGAAGCGCTTTTGGCGAAATAACCGGAACTTTGATCTCTAAACATCCTTTATGCCAAAGACTATCCTCATCACCGGCGCCAATGGGGGACTCGGCGCCGCCACGGTAAAGAAATTCCTCGATAAAGGTTATAAAGTGATCGCGGTGGATCAGTCGGGAACGCACCTCGGCTTTGCTGCCGCCCACGACAATTTCGAGCTGAAGTCCGTCGATGCCACCGACGAAGCGGCGGTGTCGGCCTTCATGGAAGAGATCATCGAGCTCTATGACAATATCGACGGCGCCCTGTTGCTGGTAGGCGGATTCGAGATGGGCGATATCGGCGCCACGGATGGGGAGGCGTTGCGGAAGATGTTCGCCCTCAACTTCGAGACGGCCTATTTCTTTGCCCGGCCACTCTTCAGCCACATGCTGGAGAAAGGATATGGCCGCATCGTATTCATGGGCGCACGTCCCGCGTTGAAGCCCGAACAGGGGAAAGGCGCGCTGGCGTATTCGCTTACAAAATCCCTTCTTTTCCACCTGGCCGATCTGCTCAACGCCACAGCAAAGGGGAAGAATGTGGTCGCCTCCGTCGTAGCGCCTTCTACGATCGACACCGCGGTCAATCGCAAAAGCATGCCGGACGCGGATTTCTCCGCCTGGGTAAAAGCGGAGGATATCGCCGGTCTGCTCGAATTTATTTGCAGTGATGAAGGAAATGCCCTGCGCGAACCCATCTACAAGATCTATAACAACGCATAAGCGGCTCGTTAGAGCCGCTTACCCTTAAACAGTTAGTACACTGTTCCAACCCGTCGAACCGTCCGGCTCACGTAGCCGGTTCTCAATGTCTTCCATCCACATCTTGTCATCGATACAAAATTTGTAGTAGTACTTGCCCTTGGGCAGCATCGGGATCGATACTTTCCAGGAACCATCTTTTGCCGTCTGCATCTGCAACTCGTCCGGCGACCAATGGTTGAAGGATCCTGCAAGGGCGATGTGGGCTGCGGATGTGGCATTCAGATGGTGAATGTAGAACTCGATCGTTTTTTTCCGCCGGTTGATATACGGCGACTCGCGAAGTTTCATAGCAACCCCCTTTTTTTAGATTTTAAAATTGCTTTCGATAGGATACATTCAAAGTAGCCAGCAATCGGGAATTCTACGAGAATAGGAAATAGGGAAGAGTGTACAAAATTTACACTTTTTTTCGGCATATTGCAATAACTTCGGAAGTTTATTTTGCTAAATCGGTTTAATTTCTTTTTAATCGGCGAATGAGTAATCAGACGGGAGGAATGGATAAATTAGCACGCATTATGGCAGATACAAAGATCTTGTTGGTCGAGGATGAAAAGAAGATCGCGGAGTCCCTTCGCAAGGGCCTCACCGAGCAGCATTATGAAGTAGATGTAGCCTATGACGGCCTCAGCGGCCGGAAGCTCTTCGATACAAATGGCTATGATCTGGCCATTCTCGACATCAATCTCCCCCTTATGACCGGGTTTGAGCTGGCACGGCACATCCGCAGTGTCAACGAAGAGATCCTCGTGATCATGCTCACCGCGATGAACACGACGGAGGACAAGATCGAAGGGTTTGAGGCCGGAGCGGACGATTACATTGTAAAGCCCTTTGACTTCCAGGAGCTGCTGGTGCGAATCCGCGCGCTCCTGAAACGCCTCCACCACCAGCCCGCCGTCGGCGCCAATATCCTCCGGGTCGGCGACCTGATCATGAACCTCGACAGCAAGGAGGTCTCCCGGGAAGGCCGGAACATCCCCCTGACAGCAAAGGAATTTCAACTCCTGGAATATTTCATCCGCAACAAGAATAAGGTCGTTTCCCGTATCGACATCGCTATTAACGTATGGGACATTGATTTCGATACTAAAACAAATGTGATCGACGTCTATGTGAACTTCCTTCGGAAGAAAATAGAAAAGGATTTTTCATCCAAGCTCATTTATACCCAGGTCGGAATGGGCTATGTTCTAAAGGAAACCCCTTAAAGATTAATTGAAGATCCGCTATAAGATAATGCTGCTTTTTACGCTCCTGGTGACGGCGATCATCTCCCTGCTCACCGGATCGGTGTACTATTTCGCAAAACTGGAGCGGATACAGGTCTTTGAGAAACGATTGAAGGCCCGGGCCACCTACAATACCCAGCTATACGCTATCATGGGCGACAGCGGGCTCAATCTGCTCCGCCGCATCGACACCGCTTCCCTTCTCGGCGGCTCGGTATCCCGCAGCATCGGGATGTACACCGATGACGGCAAGGTGCTTTACAAATTCGACATGCCCGGCACGGCCCCGCTGAACATCGGCCGTCCCCTGCTCAACGAAGTGATCATGAAAGGGCAAAAGGCGTTTACCATCGATAACCGCGAAGCCGTAGCCATCCACCGAAATGCCGGTAAACGGGACTTTGTCGTCGTCGTGGCAGGCCATGACGACGACGGGATCGAACGGGTGGAGACCCTCAATAAGATCCTCGTCATCAGCCTCATCCTCGGCGTCTGCCTGACCGCGCTCGTCAGCTTCCTCTTTGCCCGGCAGCTACTGAATCCCATAACCCAGATCATCCGGGAGGTGAAACAGATCTCCTCCTTCGACCTTTCCCAGCGGATCCGCGCCGGTACCGGCCAGGACGAAATGAGCCAGCTGGGGAATACCTTTAACGATCTCCTTGGCCGCTTGCAGGAAGCCTTTGCGATCCAGCGCCGCTTCATCTCCAACGCCTCCCACGAGCTCTCGACCCCTCTGACCTCGGTCTCCAGCCAGGTGGAGGTGATCCTCCAGAAGGACCGTTCCGCGGACGAATACAAACAGGTGCTCTCCTCGGTCCGGGAAGACGTCCAGCAAATGCGGCAGCTGACCAAGAGCCTCCTCGAGATCGCAAAGACCGGCTCCCAGGGAGGGATCGAGCTCAACGAAGTACGGGTAGACGAGGTGCTGATGAAAGTCGTAGGCGAGGTTAAGAAAAGCAACACCCAGTACAACGTCGAGCTGGATTTTGGCGAATTCCCCGAGGACGAAAAAGACTTCGTGGTCTTTGGTAACACCGAGCTCCTGTATATCGCCATCCGCAACGTGGTGGAGAATGGCTGCAAATACTCTCCCGATCAACGCTCGCTCGTCGATCTGAGCTTTGCCTATCATAAGGTCTTTGTAAAGGTCGTCAACGGGGGGGCCGTTATCCCCGCCGAAGAGATCTCCCAGATCTTTCAACCCTTCTACCGGGGCGCGCAAACGGCAACCACCCGCGGCTTTGGCCTCGGCCTCGCCATGGCCGAACGTATCATCGCCCTGCACAAGGGCCATATCCATGTCGTTTCTGATCCCGCCAACGGCACCGTCTTCACCATCGAGCTCCCCGCGATCAAGATCTTCAATTAATAAGCATTATCTTCATAAATGCCGTGGCTGCAACCAACCAATCCCTGCCATAACCTGCCGGCCTCCCTCCTTGTGGCCCTGATCCCCATCGGGATCATCTTCTGGGCCCTCATCCTCCGTAAAATGAAGGGCTACCAGGCCGGCCTGCTGGCCATTGCCGCCGCGTTCCTGATCTCCACCCTCGTCTACGGAATGCCGGTAACACTGGCCCTGCTTTCGACCGGCAACGGAGCCCTTTATGGACTCTTTCCCATCTGCTGGATCATCGTCAGCGCCGTCTTCCTGTTCAATTGCACGATCCAAAGCGGCCAATTCGAGATCATCCGGCATTTCATGGCTTCCATAACGGCTGACCGCCGCATCCAGGCGCTGCTGATCGCCTTTTCCTTCGGCTCCTTCCTCGAAGGGACGGCTGGCTTCGGCGCTCCCGTAGCCATTACCGCGGCAATGCTTACGGGCTTGGGCTTTAACCCCCTGTATGCCGCCGGTCTTTGCCTCATCGCCAACACCGCTCCCGTCGCCTTTGGCTCCATCGGTATCCCGGTTACGGTTGCCGCACAGGTGACGGGCCTTCCCGAATCTGCGCTTTCGATGATGATCGGCCGCACGCTTCCCTTTCTCTCGGCCCTGCTCCCGTTCTATCTCGTGACCCTCATGGCGGGATTCAGACAGGCCCGGGAAGTGGCGCCGGCGGCGCTGGTATCAGGGCTCTCCTTCGCCCTCGTCCAATTCTTTTCTTCCAACTTCCTGGGTCCGGCGCTGCCCGACGTGCTCGCAGGCATCGGGTCCATCATCAGCCTGCTCATCCTTCTCCGGTTCTGGCGGCCTCGCACCGTCTGGCGTTTTCCGGAAGAGACCGGGACTGTGCAGTCTACCCAATCCCATTCTTCCCGCCGCCTGTTATGGGCCCTGAGTCCTTTTATCGCACTTACGGTCATGATCATCATCTGGGGTCTGGCGCCGGTGAAGACCTGGCTGACGGCCCACGGTACCTGGCAATTTGAAGTGCCCGCTCTTCACAATGCCATCCGCGACCCCGGCGGCAGCCTGCTTCCACACATCTATAAGCTCAATTACGGGTCGGCCGCCGGCACCGCCGTCCTCGTCGCGGCTTTGATCTCCCTGCCGCTATCGGGGCTGACGCTAAGACAGGGCATGCAGATCTTCCGCCAGACCCTTCATCAACTGCGCTTTCCCATCCTCACCATCGCGACCGTACTGGCCTTTGCCTACCTGGTCAACGACTCCGGTATCACCGGGACCATCGCCGGTGTCCTGGCCAACACCGGGCCGCTTTTTCCCTTCTTCGCTCCCATACTCGGCTGGCTGGGTGTCTTTATCACCGGATCGGATACCTCCTCCAACGCGCTTTTTGGTAAATTGCAGGCCACAACGGCGAGGTCCATCGGTGTCGACCCGGTCGTTACCGTCGGCGCCAATGTCTCCGGCGGGGTCATCGGCAAGATGATCTCTCCCCAGTCCATCGCCGTGGCTGCCGCCGCCGGTAACCTGGTCGGAAAAGAATCCGATCTCTTCCGGTTCACGGTCCGCCACAGCTTTATTTTATTATGCATCATCTGCTGCCTCGTCCTGGCCGAGGCCTATTGGATCAAGTGGATGGTACCCATATATGTACATCACCCATGAATCAAAAGATCATTGCTATCGACGGCTACACCCTCAACCCTGGCGATCTCTCCTGGGATCCCTGGCGCGAGTATGGTGAGCTCACCGTTTACGACCGTACGCCCTATACCACCGACGCCATCGCCGGACGTTGCACCCAAGCCGCCGCCGTCCTCACCAACAAGACGCCCTTTACAAGAGAAACCCTGGCGAGGCTCCCCGATCTAAAATATATCGGCGTAACGGCCACAGGCTATAATATGATCGATATCGCCGCGGCCAAAGAACAGGGCATCGTCGTCACGAACGTGCCGGGATATGGTACCCCTTCGGTGGTTCAAATGACCTTCGCCCTTCTGCTCGAGCTGACGCTTCGCGTCCAGCGGCACAGCGACGCGGTGATGGAAGGCAAATGGTCCCGCTGCCCCGACTTCAGCTTTTGGGACTATCCCCTCGTCGAGCTGTCGGGCAAGACCATGGGTATCATCGGCATGGGCCATATCGGCAGCAAAGTGGCGGACATCGCCGCAGCCTTTGGAATGACGGTCATCGGTAACAGCCGCACGCAAACCGATCAGTCCCATCGTCCCGGCTTCCGCTGGGTGACGATACCAGACCTGCTGGCCCAGTCAGACGTCGTCAGCATCCACTGCCCGCTCTTCCCCGAGACCCGGGGACTGATCAACAAGTCAACCCTGGCGCTGATGAAGCGGTCGGCCTTCCTCCTGAATACGTCCCGCGGCCCCATCATCCTGGAGCAGGACCTGGCCGATGCATTGAACAACGACCGGCTCGCGGGCGCAGGCCTCGATGTGCTCTCGACCGAACCGCCGCCTGCCCGCAACCCGCTCTTTACGGCAAAGAATTGTATCATCACCCCGCATATCTCCTGGGCTACAAAAGAAGCCAGGACCCGGCTGATGTCGGCGTCCCTGGCCAATTTTGCCGCCTGGCACTCGGGCAGGCCTACCAACTTGTTATGAAGATCGTCATCGCCCCAAATGCATTTAAGAACAGCCTCACCGCGGAAGCCGCGGCAGCAGCCATCCTCCAGGGCCTCGAAAAAAGCCGGCTGCGCTTCAACGGCGAATGTTTTCCCGTTGGGGACGGCGGCGACGGCACGGGCGACCTGCTGATCAAAAGGCTCGGCGCTACCCTCCTCGAGGCGCCTGCCGCCGACCCCCTTGGCCGGCCACGCAACGCTTTCTTCGGTCTTAGCGGCGACACGGCCATCATCGAAATGGCCAGCGCATCAGGCATTCACCTCCTTGCCCGCCACGAGCTAAACCCCCTTCAAGCTCTGTCTACCGGCACAGGCGATCTCATACGTGCCGCGCTCGACCATGGCGCCCGTCATATTATCCTTGGAATGGGCGGCTCCGCAACGGTCGACGGCGGCATGGGTATTCTAACGGCCCTGGGCGTCCGCTTTTCAGCGACGCATATCGACACTTCCCGTCTCGATCCCCGCCTCTCCACGGTACGCGTTACCGTCCTCTGCGACGTCAACAACCCCCTGCTTGGCCCCCACGGAGCGGCGACCGTCTTCGGCCCGCAAAAAGGCGCGACCCCCGAAGCAGTCGGGCAACTCGAAGCCCGCTTGCAAAGTCTTGCGGCGCTGATCCTGCAAACAACAGGAAAAGATATCGCGGACCTCCCGAGGGGCGGCACCGCGGGTGGCGCAGCCGCCGGCCTCTATGGTCTCATCGATGCCGAACTCGTAAATGGCATCGATTATTTCTTACAGCTCACCGCCTTTGACAAAACGCTCGAAGACGCCGACTGGGTCATCACCGGCGAAGGAAGCCTCGACGAACAAACGCTCCAGGGCAAGGCGCCCTATGGCGTAGCCATACACGCAAAGAAAATGGGAATACCCGTGATCGGTCTCGCCGGCCGGCTGCCGCAAAACACCGAAAAGCTGGACGAGTATTTCGACGCGCTGTTCCCCATCAACCACCGCCTGGTACACCCGGCAAAAGCGCTGAAACAAACCGCAGAAAATCTCGCCGCCACAGCAAAGGCTGTCGGCAACTTACTTGCGCGGCAACAATAATTTACTCACCAATCCTGTCCACCCCGTCTGATGCGACGCCCCCAACCCCTTACCGTTGTCGCCGTCAAAATATTCAAAGAAAAGGATATAGTCCTTGAAATGCGGGTCGTGCTGCATCTTCTCATTATTCCCAAACACCGGCCGCCGCCCTTTTTCATCCCGTAAAAAGATCTTCGACAATCGCAACGACAGCTCCGTGCTGATCTCATCCAATGTTTTCATCTGCCCCGAATGCGTCGGGTACTCGATCTTGAAATCCTCGCCATAATAATGATGGAATCGCTGCAGGGCTTCGATCAGCAGGAAATTCATCGGCATCCAGACCGGCCCCCGCCAATTGGAATTGCCGCCGAACAAAGCCACATTGGATTCCGCCGGCGTATACTTCACCGTCACCACCTGCCCATCCACCTGGAACTGGTAAGGATGCCGCTCATACTCTTTCGAAAGCGATCGGATGCCATGATCACTCAGGAATTCCGTCTCGTCGAGCATCCGGTAAAGAATGCGTTTGATCCGGTGTCCCCTCAACAGGGACAGCAGGTGCTTCTGATCCGAGCCTTTCTCATGCCAGCGGGATACCAGCGCCGCCAGGTCGGGCCGGTTGTCGAGCAACCATTGCAGCCGCTTGGCAAACTCGGGTAATTTGGTCAGGATATCGTCGTCGATCACTTCCACGGCAAACAACGGGATCAATCCCACCATCGACCGCATCTTCATCCGGATGACGGCGTCTCCCGGCATCTTCACCGTGTCATAGAAGAACTCGTCCTCCGCGTCCCAAAGCCCGGTATTGGTGGTCCCCATGCTCGCCATCGCCGCGGCAATATGCAGGAAGTGCTCGAAGAATTTGTTGGCCATGTCCTGGTACACGGGGTTCTCCATCGAAAGCTCCAGCGCGATCCGCATCAGGTTCAGCGAATAGGACGCCATCCAGCTGGTGCCGTCCGCCTGCTCCAACCTGCCGCCATCCGGAAGCCGGCTGTTGTTGCGGTCAAAGACCCCGATATTATCCATCCCCAGGAAGCCGCCCTCGAAGATATTGTTCCCCTCTTCATCCTTGCGATTGACCCACCAGGTAAAGTTCAGCAGCAGCTTATGAAACACCGTCTCGAGAAAGGCGATATCTCCTTTGCCGCCATTCTGATGTTTCTCGATCTCATACACCCGGTAGGCGGCCCAGGCATGCACCGGCGGATTCGTATCGCTGAAGGACCATTCGTAGGCAGGCAACTGACCGTTGGGATGCATATACCAGTCATGCGTCAGCAACAGCAGCTGGTGCTTGGCGAAGTCCACATCGATCAACGCAAAGACGATACAATGAAAGGCGAGGTCCCAGGCCGCATACCAGGGATACTCCCATTTGTCCGGCATCGAGATGATATTGCTGTTCTTGAGGTGGAACCAGTCATAGTTCCTGCCTTTTAACCGCTGTTTCGGCGGAGGCGGCTGACCCGGATCGCCCTTCAGCCAGTCCTCGACATTATAGATATAAAGCTGCTTGTTCCAAAGCATCCCGGCAAAGGCCTGCCGCTGTACGCGGCGGTGATCGTCATCGGGCATGTCCTTTTGTACCTCGGCATAAAATTCGTCCGTCTCCCGGATGCGGCTGGCAAATACCTCCTCGAAGTGCTCGAAGGGTGCGGTGGCGCAGACCTTCGAAAGTCGCAGCCGGATGGTCGTGCTGCCGCCGCCGGGTATCAGGCGCTCGTAGTGAAAGGCGGCCTTGGTACCTCTGAAATAGTTGATGGCCTGGCTATTGCCATGGACGATAAATTCCTGGATACCGTCCTTATAATAACAGCCGGCCCTGTCCGTCCCATAGAAGCGGTGTACATTGGTCTCATTGTCGCAGTATACTTCCGTATCCGTCTCATCGCCGTAAAGCCCCCATTCTCCCAGCTCACGGTGCTTCATCAGGATATACCCTTCGTTCGACGAGGTCATCATCGGCTTGTAATCATCCACCCCCCAGCTCCAGGTATTACGGAACCACGCGGTGGGAAGGATATGCAGCGGGGCCGCATTCCTGCCGCGGTTATGGACCGTTATCCGGACAAAGAAGTCCTCCATATCCGCCTTTGCATATTCGATGAAGATGTCGAAGTATTCGTCGTTGTCGAACACCCCCGTATCGATAAGCTCGTACTCCGGCTCGTCGCGGCTGCGCCGGCCGTTCTCCCGCACCAGCTGCTCATAGGGAAAGGCGGCGTGCGGATACTTGTACAGCATCTTCATATAGGAATGGGTAGGGGAGGAGTCGAGATAATAATACAGCTCCTTTACGTCTTCTCCATGGTTCCCTTCGAAAATGTTCAGTCCGAAGAGCCGCTCTTTCAAGATCGGGTCCTTGCCGTTCCAGAAGCTGAGGGCGAAGCAAAGCCGCTGGCGTTTGTCGGCAAATCCCCCAATCCCTTCTTCCCCCCAGCGCCAGGCCTTGCTATAGGCCATATCATGTGTCGTATAAGTCCAGGCCTGTCCATCGGGGCTATAGTCCTCGCGCACCGTTCCCCATTGGCGCTCGGAGAGATAAGGTCCCCAGGTCTTCCAGTCGGGGATCTTCAGACGTTCTTTTTCCATTCCATAAAGCTACACAAAACAATTCCATCTGTGCACATCCGGCCTGCGCCCGTATCGAATATCATCCAGGACCTCTTTTAGCTTAACGCCAATGCTCCCGCTTATCGGCAACATATAGTCGCGACCGTCGATCCCGATCCCGGCGATCGGCGAAATGACTGCCGCCGTTCCAACCCCAAATGCCTCCGTAACGATCCCGGTCTCCAAACCTTCCTGCAGCTCGTCCACAGATATGGGCCGCTGTTCTACCGGTATCCCCATTTCCGTTGCAAGCGTCAGCAAGCTGTCCCTTGTAACTCCATCCAGGATCGTATCCCTCAACGGTGGGGTCACCAACGTATTGCCAAAAACAAAAAAGGCATTCATCATCCCCGATTCCTCGATATAAGAATGCGTCAGCCCATCCGTCCACAACACCTGGTCATAGCCTTCGGCTTTGGCTATCTCGGTCGGATACAATGCCCCGCCATAGTTGCCGCCGCATTTGGCAAACCCCGTTCCTCCGCTCACCGCACGGACATAGTGCCGCTCGACTTTTACCCGCACGGGTCTTTGGAAGTACGGACCGGAAGGGGAACAGACGATGGCAAACCGGTAGCTGTCCGAAACCCGCACGCTAAGCCGGCTGTCCGTGGCGATCTCAAAGGGCCGCAGGTACAAAGCCCCTCCGGGCTGGGCAGGCACCCAATCCCGCTCGAGCTCGACAAGCCGTCGTAAACCTTCGAAGAACAGCTCCGCCGGAGGCGCCGGCATACACATCCGCGCCGCGGTTTTCACCAGCCGCTCGTAATGTTTCTCCGGCCGGAAGATATGGGTGCGGTCGTCCTCCGTCCGGAAGGCCTTCATCCCTTCAAAGATGGTTTGCCCATAGTGAAAGACCAGCGAGGTCGGCAACAACGAAAAAGGGCCAAAGGGAACGATCTCCGCATCCCGCCATTCACCATCCTGAAAGTCGCAGAGGAACATGTGATCCGTGAATACGGCGCCCGGCTGTAAATTGTCCCAGTCGACTTCGGAAAGCCGGCTCCGGTAAGCACGGCTCACGGGTATATACGGGACTGAAGTAGTGGTTGACATAATTCCTTTTTTAGTCCAAAATTCGAAAACAAAAAACAAAAAAAACAGATGCAGAATTTTTAATTTTGACTAGATCAGATTCAAAAAAATGAACCATGGCAAAAAGAACCGCAACCGCAGACCCCCTCTATTTGCAGGTGGCCGAAGGCCTCGAAAAAATGATCGGGGACGAGACGCTGAAGATCGGCGACAAGCTCCCCTCCGTCCGCATGCTCAGTGAGGAATACGGCATCAGCATGGGTACGGCTTTCCAGGCCTACTACCATCTGGAGGGCAAAGGCCTGATAGAATCCCGGCCGAAGTCGGGCTATTACGTGCGTTTCAGCCTGCGTCGCCTGCCCGGTCTGCCGAGGATCGCCGAGCCCGAGCCGGAACCCAGCGAGATCAGCGTGCACGAGATGATCACCAACGTCTTTCAGCGGTTTTCCCGGGAAGATTTCGTCAATTTCTCGGTGGCAGCTCCGCCGATCAGCCTCCTGCCGGCGGCAAAACTGAACAAGTCGCTGGTCCATGCCCTGCGGGCTTCGAAATTCCATGGCATCCAGTATGAGGATAGCCAGGGCAATCCCGACCTACGCCGCCAGCTCGCCTTGCTGGCCTTTCATTGGGGTGGGAAATATACCGCGGAAGACATTGTCGTTACCGCCGGCTGTATGGAGGCCCTGGTCATGTGCCTGAAGGCCACAACAATGCCGGGGGATACCGTCGCCATCGAAAACCCTACCTATTTCGGCATTTTCCAGGTGATGGAAAGTCTTGGGCTGAAAGCGGTAGAGATTGCCGCCGATCCGATGACGGGCATCGATCCCCAGCAGCTGGATACCCTGATCCGGAAATATCCGATCAAGGCCTGTGTCTTCGTCACCAACTTCAGCAATCCGCTCGGCTCCTGCATGCCCGATGAAAAAAAGAAAGCCCTGGTCGAATTGGTCACCCGACATCAGATCCCGCTCATCGAGGACGATATCTATGGCGAGATGTATTTCGGCCGTCACCGGCCCCGCACCTGCAAGTTCTTTGACACCGAAGGCTGGGTCCTCTATTGCAGCTCCCTGTCGAAATCGCTGGCGCCGGGCTATCGCATCGGCTGGACGATCCCCGGCCGGTTCACCCAGCGGCTGACCCAGATCAAAATGATGCATACCGTTTCGGGAACTACCCTGACCCAGCAAGCCATGGCCCATTTTCTAAGTATCGGGCGCTATGAATATCATCTGAAGAAATTACGTACGGCCCTGCACACCCAATGCCTTCGTTATCTGCAGGGCATCCTGCAGTATTTTCCGCCCGATGCCAAGGTATCGCGCCCCCAGGGGGGCTTTGTGCTTTGGATCCAGCTCGACAGGAAGCTCAATGCCTACCGGTTGTACCAGGAAGCATTGAAACACAATGTCTCCGTAGCTCCGGGCCAGCTTTTCTCGGGTAAGGGCCAGTTTGCCAACTGCCTCCGTCTTAGCTATGCCCGCCCCTGGGATGCCGAGGTCGAAGAAGCGCTCCGAATGCTGGGGACACTGATCAAAAAAATGTCGTAACTTACTAGAGAAGCTCTTTATTGTTAATCGAAAAACGATGCTATATGAATCTGGTGCAACGTGTGGAACACTGGGGTGATACCCATCATCCCCAATGGCTTGATATCGTACGAATTCTCCTCGGAGCCTTCCTTTGCTACAAAGGCGTCGACTTCCTGATGAACATGGGCACCATGCTCGGACTTATCACCAACCGGATGTCCTTTGGGTCCTTCACCGAAATGATGATGGGGAATTATGTCAGCTTTGCGCAAATCCTGGGCGGCATTCTGCTGATCCTCGGAGTGCTCACCCGCTTCGCCTGCCTGCTTAATATCCCCGTCTTGCTGGGCGCGGTATTTTTTGTGAACACCTCTCTCTATCGTCCTTTTTCAGAAATGCTGCTCGCCATTCTCGTACTCTTGCTGCTGATCCTCTTCCTGGTCGTCGGGAACGGCCCGATCCAACTTCTGAAGTTCCGGCCCGACGAAAGCAATGTATAAGGACTACTTGAGATCGGGATATTTCGCGAAGAGATCGCTAAAGTCGGCTTCATGCCAGGCGTTCGTCTTTTTGAAACCAGCGACCACCGTCTTTGCCTTCGCCTTTTCCCCGGCCTCTTCATAGAACAGGGCCAGGGAGTGGATATTCATAGCAAGAGTCGGATCATACCGGTAGACCTTCTCATAACAGGCAATGCTTTCAGCCCGCTTACCGGATAATTTATAAAAATTGCCGCGGAGAAAGTCCAGCGCCTTGTCATCGCCGATCAACTTGTCCAGCCTGTCGATAGCGGCAAGACCTTTATCATATTCCTTTCGCCCATAGTAAAGATCGATCATCATCAGGTAAGCGCTCGGAGCGTCGGGGAAGCTGTTGGCGAAATGCTCGATAGCAGTTTCATATAACTGAGGGTCCAACTGGTGGCATGCCGTAATATAGATCAGCTGAATAGCTTTATTTTGCTTATACTTCTCACTCAGCTTCTCATACTGCTCCTTTACGCCCGTGTAATTCTTTGCCGTGTTTTGCTGGTTCAGCTTCATCAGGATGCCGACCTCTTCCGGCAAATGCTCGGCGCTGTTGTTCATCATATCCACCAGCTTGGAGAGCGTACTGCTCACCGCTTCATCCGTCGTGTAAACAAAGACATCGGAGGCCTTTACGGAATCCTTCACCCGGATCAGGGTATAATCATGATAATTCAGTCCGCCGGATCCGAACATCCGGAAGACCAGGTGTTTAACGCCGCCGATCTCGTATTGCCGGATCATCCGGTAGTTACCCTGTTGCACGGAGGCAACGATCCGTTGACCATAATTGGCGAAACTGTTCTTGAAGGGTTGCGAGAAGCCTGATCTGAACCCCGGGTCTTTCAATGCCTGGCTCTTCTGTTGCATGATCCGGATAAGACTGTCGAGATCGATAAAATGATTGAGTACGCCGGCGTCTCCGCTATTGGTGGCGGCCTCGATCCGCTGCGCCGTGGCACGAACCTCTTCGCTGCTGATCGCCCGTTGGGCCGTAAGGGTTTTCAGGACCAGCAACAGCGCCGCCAACAGGAGCTGCTTCTGCATCAGGAGTAGATTTTTTCGATCAACGCCGCGAATTTCTCCGTGACCACCTTACGCCGGAGACTTAGCTTTGGCGTCATCTCGCCCGTTTCAACTGTCCATTCCGCCGGCAGGAGCTCGAATCGCTTGACCTGCTCGACATGCCCGAAATTGGTGTTGTATTCATCGATCACCTTGCGGTAAAAGGCCAGCACCTTCGGGTCTTTTACGAGCTGCTCGTGGCCGTTCACCGTCACGCCGTTTTGCCGCGCCCACTCTTCCAGCCGGGGAAAAGCAGGGACGATCAGCGCCCCGACAAATTTTCTTTCCGGCCCAACCACCATGATCTGCTCGATATAGGGCGATTCCTTCATTTTCCCTTCGATCGCCAGCGGTGCGACATATTTCCCGCCGCTGGTCTTGAACATCTCTTTCTTCCGGTCGGTGATCTTCAGGTATTTGTTATCGACGAACTCCCCGATATCTCCCGTATGGAACCACCCGTCCGTAATGGCTTCGGCAGTAAGCTCGGGCCGCTTGTAATAGCCCATCATCACATTGGGCCCCTTGCAAAGGATCTCGCCGTCTTCCGCGATCCGCACCTCGACTCCCGGGATGACCGGACCTACGGTCCCGAAATGCCGGTCCTGTACATCCAGCCGGTTGACGCTGATGACGGGTGATGTTTCCGTCAGCCCATACCCTTCGAGAATAGGGACTTTGGCCGCGGTGAAAATGCGGATGAGCCGAACCTGCGCGGCAGCGCCGCCGCTTGCGATACAGGTGATGTTATTCCCAAGCGCCTCCCGCCATTTACTAAAGATCAGCTTGTTGGCCAGCGACAATTGAAAATTATACCAGCCGCCCATCGGCTTGTTGATCTCATACCGGGCCGCCAGGTCATGCGCCCAGAAGAACAGCTTTCGCTTGATCCCCGTAAGCTCATTGCCCTTGTGCATGATCCGGTCATAGACCTTTTCGAGTAATCGGGGCACCGTCACGAACATCTGCGGTTTCACCTCCTTCAGATTCTCGCCGATGGTATCCATGCTTTCAGCATAGTAAATAGAGCTGTTATTAAAAAGATAGACGAAAGTCAGCATCCGCTCGTAAATATGGTTCAACGGCAGAAAGCTGAGCGCCCGGATCTTGCCCTGCGGCAGACAAGGGATACAGGCCTGGACATTGCTCACGATATTGCGATGGGAAAGCATGACGCCCTTTGGCGTTCCGGTGGTTCCCGATGTATAGATGACGGTGGCCAGATCGTTTTCGGAGATGGAGTCCTGGATCCTCTTCAGCTGTGCCGCTTCCTCCGCCGTCGGCTCGATGAGCAGCTCCGTCCAGTTACGGGCACCGGGCACGGGCTCGATCGTAAAGACCTCTTTCAGAGAAGGCACCTGTGCCCTCATCTCCTCTACTTTATGGTACAGGTCTTTGTCATTGACAAAAACAAACCGCACCTGCGCGTCATTGAGAATGAATTGAAGCTCGTTCGGTGAGATGGTAGGGTAAACAGGAGCCAGCACGGCGCCGGCGCGTTGGACGGCAAGATCGAGCATGATCCATTCCGGCCGGTTCTTACATACGATCCCGATCTTCTCCACGCTTTCCACGGTCCCATTACCGCTGGCAATACCCAGTCGAAGAAGGCCGGCGCTCAATTTTTCAACGGTTTTGGCGACTTCCTGGGTGCTATGGGTCTGGTAGACCCCATCCACCTTGCCCGCCAGCATATCCGGTAAGGGGTCTCTTTCCAGGTTCAGCGTCAGACAGTCGAACAATCGCTTGGGTTCGGTCATAATAGTTAACTGTTTGACGACAAGTTAACTCATTTTGCGGCAACCTGGTAATATTGCCCCTCCGGCATTTTGAAGACTCTTCCCCGTTGAAAATCAATAAATCTTTTGTACTCCTCACCATGTGCGTTGGTCCATGCCTGAAAGGCCGGCAGATTCCCCGCAGCCCCGAATATCCACTCGTTGTAAGCGTCAAACATCCCCTCCTTTAATAATTGCCGCTGATAATCGAACAGCCGGTAGGGATAGTTGGCGGGATATGTATTGAACCAGTTGATGATGAATTTGGTCCGAAGAACAGTAAGCGATTCCGCCGTGATGCCGTCCTTGACGGTGAAGTTAAGCGGGCTTGCGATATTCACCCAGGCGGCAATGAAGGGATTCTTCACCTCCTGGATCTTTTGCCAGTCGCTTTCGGAGAACATTTTTTTGTACGTCTCCAGCAATATCTCCTTCATCTCCGCCGTCCGCTTGGTATAGCTCTCCAGGTTGACGAACATCTCGCCATAGATCAGGCTCCACACCCGGTTATTGGCGAAATAGTAGTATTTGGATGCATAATAGTAGTTGGACGAATAATTAGGGTCGCCCTCGATCCCTTTTTCCCATTCCTTGATACACCCAAAATCGTTCTTTGACCAGAGCATTTCGCCGTATTCACTATGTAACGGGCCGCTCCGGGGGAATCGCTTCAGACCCTCCTTATAGAGTTTGTCGCATTCTTTCAGCTCATCGGTCCCCTTATACAGCATGGCTACGATCTGGTATGCCTGCACGTCGGCGTCAGGCCGTTCAAGAAGCGGTTTGGCGACGGTAAGCCCTTTCGAATAGTCCTTGTTCAGATAGTAATTGAAGGCAAGATCTTTTAACAGCTCCAGGTTTTGCGCATCCTTTTGCAGGGCATTGTTCAGCACCAGGATGGCATTCGTAAAATCTCCCTGCCGGGTATAGCCACGGGCAACCTCTTGCGGCGACTTGTCCTCGGTGGATTGAGCAAGGACAGAGAAATGAAAAAGGGTCAGCGACAATAGAAAAACAAGGATTCTGTTCATTCCTGCTTTTTTAGGGATCAAATAAGATGAGTGAGCAGACCGTCGCGCAGTTTTGGCTCGAACCAGGTGCTCTTCGGCGGCATCACCTGGCCGCTGTCGGCGATATCGAACAATTGCTGGATGCTGACGGGATAAAGGCTAAAGGCCAGCTTCATCTCCCCGCTGTTCACCCGGCGCTCCAACTCCCGCAGACCGCGGATCCCGCCCACGAAGTCGATCCGTTTATCCGTCCGCTGGTCTTTGATACCCAACAGCTTGTCGAGGACATTCTTTTGAAGGATCGTGACGTCGAGGATACCGATCGGGTCCGCGCTGAAGCTGCCTTCCTTGGCGACCAGCTTATACCACCCGTCCTCCATATAGAGTCCGAACTCATGAAGCCGCTCCGGCTGCACGGGTTTGTCCACCTTTCCGACAAAGAATTCCTTTTGCAGCCCGTCGATGAATCCCTCCACGCTATGTCCATTGAGATCATGGACAAGCCGGTTGTAATCCATGATCTGCAGCTGATCGGCAGGGAATAGCGTCGTCAGGAAATAGTCCGAAGCGGCGGAAGCAGAGGCCCCGAGCGCTTTCCGCACCTTGGCGGCCGAGGCGGCCCGGTGATGCCCATCGGCAATATAGGTAAAAGGAACTTCGGTGCTGAAAAGCGCGGTGATGGCGCCGATCGTTCCCTTGTCATCCACGACCCATACCGTATGGCTGATGCCGTCGTCTGCGGTGAAATCATAGACGGCATTGTGGTCCCGTTTCCAACTCTCGATCACTTCGTCGATGGCGCTGACATTATTATAGGCAAGAAAAACGTTCCCGGTCTGCGCCCGGATGGTCTGCATATGATGGATGCGGTCGGCTTCTTTATCGGGGCGGGTCAGCTCATGCTTCTTAATGACACCCTCTTCATAGTCGTTCACGCTGCTGCCACAGACAAGCCCTGTCTGGCTGCGACCGTTCATCACCAGCTGATAGATATAATAACAGGGGCTGTTCTCCTCGATAAGGATGCCTTTTTCAATAAAAGATTGCAGGTTCTCTTTCGCCTTATCGTACACCTCCTGCGAATGGGTATCGATATTCAGCGGCAGGTCGATCTCGGATTTCGTGATATGCAGAAAGGAATAAGGATTGTCCGCTGCCTCTTCCCGGGCCTCATGGCTGTTCAGGACATCATAAGGTTTTGAAGCTACCTGGCTGGCGTACTGTGGATCAGGCCGTAAAGCCTGAAAGGGGACAATCTTGGACATAGTCGTTAATATGGTTATGCTTTTTTTAATGCAAATTCGTTCATCAGTTCCGTCAGCACCTGTACGCTCGCAAGCGGCAGGGCATTGTACAGCGATACCCGGAACCCGCCGACGCTGCGATGGCCCTTTACACCAACCATGCCGTTGGCCTTGCACTCCGCCAGGAATTCCTTCTCCAGGGCCTCATCCTCCATGACAAAGACCACGTTCATCTTGCTGCGATCTTCTCTGGCTACGGTCGGCCGGAAAATAGGCAGACGGTCCAACGTATCGTATAATAAGGCGGCCTTCCGGTCATTGATGGCTTCGATGGCTGCAACTCCCCCCAGCTGCTTCAGCCAGCGCAGGGTCAGCATACAGACATAGATGGCGAATACGGGTGGAGTATTCAGCAGCGAACCCGCGGCAATATGCTCGCGATAGTCCATCATGGAAGGGAGAGGGCGGTTTACACGGCCCAGGATGTCCTTTCGCACGATGACCATATTGACCCCCGCGGCGCCAATATTCTTCTGGGCGCCGGCGTAGATCAGGGCGAACCGGTTAAAGTCCATCACCCGGCTGAGGATATCGCTGCTCATATCCGCTACCAGCGGAATGGAGGTCTCGGGGATCCCGTGCATCTGCGTTCCCTCGATGGTATTGTTGGTAGTATAGTGAAAGTACACAGCATCCTTCGGGATCGTATATCCCTTTGGAATATAAGTGTAGTTCTTATCCTTCGAGCTGGCAACCACATCGATCTTACCGTATAGTTTGGCTTCCTTGATCGCCTTCTTGCCCCAGGTGCCGCAGTCGAGATAGGCAGCCGTTTCAGACTCATTCAACAGGTTCATCGGAACCTGGAAGAACTGGGTGGATGCGCCGCCATGAAGAAAAAGGATCTCATGATCACTGTCCAGCTTCATCAGCTCCCGGGCCGTCGCCATCGCCTCGTCGACCACCTCCTGGAATAAAGCGGTCCGGTGACCGATCTCCAGGATCGAAAGCCCCGTACCATTGTAGTCCAGCACGGCCCGGCTGGCCTGTTCAAAAACTTCCTTGGGTAAGATGCTGGGACCGGCATTGAAATTATGAACCACGTTACAAAAAAATTTTAATGAGGTTCAAAGATAAGCTATTGCTCGTCAACTTCTGCGACGCCGCCCGAGATCGCAAACTTCATCGCGTCCGCGGAACTGATATCCGTCAGCACCCGCACGCGGTCCCGTTTTACAAAGAAGAGGTGACCCGCAAATGCATACGACTGCGGCACATATACAGCGACGAACTCCTGTAGGTCGAACTGCTGCAGCTCCTCCTGCGTGATGAAACCCACCTGCCAGACGTCGGGCGCGGCAACGCTCACCAACACCGCCTTCGTGAACTTCCGCTTGTTACCGGCGAAGGCCTCGAAAAAATCCTTGATCGTAGAATAGATCAGCTTGATACCCGGCGTCCGCTCGAGGATCGACTCGGCAAATTCGACGATACGGCTCACGATCCACGAAGGCGAGATGTACCCCACCAGCAGCGCAATGCCGATAAAGACCACAAAACCCAGTCCAGGGATCCGGCGCGGTAAGCCTAAAGCATCGGTCCCCGTGATCTTGGGAAAGAGCATATAGACCAGGTTGGGCAGGATGCCGTCGATCCAATAAAATGCCGTCACCAGGATCCAGATGGTAATGGAAATAGGGGCGAGAATCAGAAGACCCTGCAAAAAAAGCCGGAATAGATTGCGGGGGATTTGTCGGGAAGACATGGAGTTGGCCATTTAGACAGTAAAATTAGTCATTCTACCCCGATCCCCACCGCCCGCGCCGTCCCTCCGGCCGGTTACCGTTCACCGATAAAATATGCCACTCACCGGTAAAAAGTACAAGGTTCATCCATGGAAACTTTGGTTACGGAAAAAGTTTCCATAGTTTTGCCCACTCCTTGGCAGGAGCCAGGGAGAAACGGAAAAATGGACGTAAAAGAAAGAATATTGACCAAAGCCGCCGAACTATTCATGCGGTACGGCATCCGGTCCATCACCATGGATGAGATCGCTGCCCAGCTAGGAATTTCAAAAAAGACTATCTACCAATTCTTTACAGATAAAGATGATATGGTATATGCGGTGATCGACCAGGAGATCCATAAGAACGAGGCCGAATGCCTCCAATACCGCTATAGCTCCAATGACAGCGTCCACGAGATCTTCCTGGCCGTCGAGGACCTCGAAGAGATGTTACGGTATACCAACCCAATGATGCTGTACGACCTGGAAAAATACCATCCCCGGGCCTTCCAGAAGATCCGGGAGTATAAATACCAGTTCCTTCACGAGGCGGTGCTGGAAAACCTCCGGAAAGGCATCGAAGAAGGGGTCTACCGCCCCGAGATCAACCGGGATATCGCCGCCAAGAGCCGGATCGAATCGAGCTTCCTGGTCTTCAACCCCGATCTATTCCCCCACAGCCGCTATAAGATGTCCGAAGTCAATTTTGAGCTCGCCATGCTTTATTTATATGGCATCGTCACCGACAAGGGTCGGAAGCTGATCGAAAAATACACCGAAGAACGCACCAAAAAACTATCTCATGAACAAAACGCTTAGCCGTCTTTGGGGCATCCCCCTGCTGCTGGTGGTCGTTAATCTCCGTGCCCAGCAAGTTCACGATTTTACGATGGCCCAGACAATTGATTATTCAACAAAAAACAGCGTGTTGGTAAAGAACGCCCTGCTGGATTACCAGATCCAGGAACAGAGCAACCGCGCCACCACGTCACAAGCCCTGCCCCAGATCACCGGCAACCTCGGCTGGACCGACTATGTCCAGATCCCTACCACTCTTCTGCCGGGTGAATTTTTCGGCCAGCCCGGCAAATATGTCCCGGTGAAGTTCGGTACCCAATACAATTCCACCGCCGGCGTCACCCTTACGCAGATCCTCTTCGACGGCCAGGTCTTTGTCGGACTCCAGGCGCGTCAGGCTTCGCTGGATTTCTACCGGAAGAAGCAGGAGATCACCGAACAGATGCTGCGGGCAAATATCACCAAGATTTATTATCAGCTGCTGGTCGGCAAATGGCAGATCGATCAGATCGACGCCAACATCGCCAACCAGCAGGCCCTCCTGCACAACTCGACGGAAATGTTCAAGAACGGGTTTGCCGAACAACTCGACGTTGACAAAGCAAACGTTCAGCTGGCCAACCTCGAGACGGAAAAGATCCAGGTGGAATACCAGCTCTCAAACGGTTATCTCGGTCTGAAGGTGCTGATAGGCATGCCCGTGAAGGATTCCCTGCATCTCAGCGATACGCTCACCTATGACATGATCCGGGATGCCGTGCTCAGCGATGATTATAAATATACCGACCGGCGGGACTACCAGCTGCTGCAGATCAACCGCCAGCTGAATGAGTACAATATCAAACGCTACAAGAAGGAGTATATCCCGACATTCAAGCTCAACGCCAACTATTCGCAGAACCAGTATACCAACGATTTCAACTGGGGGCAAAAAATGTCCTGGTTCCCCACCACCTATGTAGGCCTGGCCGTAAGCGTTCCGATCTTCGACGGGTTCTATAAGGCCGCCAACGTCCGGCAGGCCCGCCTCCAGCTACAGCAGACCGTGAACAACGTGGACTCGCTGAAGAACCGCATCGACAACGATGTCAAAGAGACGCAGCTGCGGTTTACCGCCGCTCTCGCCACCCTTGATTATCAAAAGAAGAATATGGACCTCTCGGCGAAAGTCTACGCCCAGACCCGCAAAAAATACGAGCAGGGTCTTGGCTCCAACCTCGAGATCACCACGGCTTTCAATGATCAGCGGGTGGCCCAATCCAATTACTTCAACGCCCTGTACAACGCGATAGCCGCAAGGGTGGATTACCTCAACGCGATCGGAAAATTATAACTAACCTACAAAAAATCGACTGATATGTATAAGCTACTGACTGTTGTACTCGCTTCCTCCCTGCTGCTGGCGGCCTGTGGCAGCGGCACCGTTCAGAAGGACGATTCTCTCGCCGGCAAGAAGCAACAGCTTGCTGCCCTGAAGGACCAACAGGATAAACTGTCAAAACAGATATCTACTCTCGAAGAAGAGATCGGCAAGGTCGATACCGCCGCCGGTAGTAAAGAGAAGGCAAAGCTGGTGGCGCTGACGGCCATTACGCCTACTTCCTTCACCCACTATATCGATCTGCAGGGGAGTGTCGACGCGGTCAACTATTCCAATATCGCACCCCAGGGTAATGGTGGCGTCGTCCGCGAGGTGTTTGTCAAACAGGGCGACCATGTGAACAAGGGACAGCTGCTGCTTCGCCTCGACGACGGCGTACAACGTCAGCAACTTGCAAATGCTCAAACCCAATTGGCCTACGCGAAAGATATCTATCAGCGCAGAAAGAATCTTTGGGACGAGAAGATCGGTACCGAAGTCGATCTCGTCAATGCAAAAAATCAGGTTGATCAGGCGGAGATCCAGGTAAAGCTCGCCCAGGAGCAACTCGATTGGACAAAGGTGTATTCGGATCTATCGGGTACTGTCAATTATCTGAATATCAGGGCCGGCGAGTTTTTTTCATCCGCTGTCCAGGCCCAGGCCCTTACCGCCAACAACCCGGCGCAATTGCAGATCATCAGCACTGATAACCTGAAGGTAGTCGTACAGGTACCCGAGATCTACCAGGAACGTATCCACGTCGGTACGCCCGTCAAAATAGCCTTCCCCGGACTGAACAATAAAGAGGTCATCGGCGCCGTCCGTGTCGTTGGCAAAGTGATCAACACCGGCAACCGGGCCTTCCAGGTGGAGATCCACCTTCCAAACGATCCCGCGATCCGCGCCAACCAGGTGGCCGTCGTAAAACTCGAAGACTACAAAGCAAAGAATGTCCTGACCATCCCCATCAATACCCTCCAAACCGATGAAAAAGGGAAATATGTGATGGTGGCCTCAACCGAAGGTGGAAAGAAGGTCGCGCATAAAAAACAAGTGACCATCGGCCAATCCTATGCCGATAAAGTGGAAGTCACCAGCGGTCTGCAAGAGGGTGACCAGCTGGTCACCGACGGATTCCAGGGTCTCTATGAAGGCCAACCGATCACTATCCAATAAAAACACTTATGAGCGCTTTAGAAAATTTTACCGATAAATTCAAACACTTCAGGCCCACCACCTGGAGCATAAAGAATAAGACGTCTATCTATCTGTTCATGCTCGTCGTGAGCGCCTGGGGGGTATTCCAGTTCGTCACCCTGCCAAAGGAACAGTTCCCGGATATCGTGATCCCGACCATCTATGTCTCCACGATCTATACCGGCACCAGCCCGAAGGATATGGAGAACCTGGTCACCCGCCCTATCGAAAAACAGATCAAGGGGATCACCGGGGCCAAGATCAATAAGTTCACCAGCACTTCCCAGCAGGACTATTCCGCCATCGTGGTGGAATTCGAGACCGATGTGCAAACCGATATCGCCCTACAGAAAGTAAAGGATGCTATTGACAAGGCTAAGCAGGACCTGCCCACCGACCTGACCCAGGAGCCGACGGCCCTCGAGGTGAGCTTCTCCGATCAGCCGATCATGTATGTCAACATCAGCGGAGATTATGATCAGCAGCGGCTGAAAAAATTCGCCGACGACATGAAGGACCGCCTGGAAGACCTCCCCGAGCTCAACCGCGTGGATATCGTCGGCGCGCCCGAACGGGAATTCCAGATCAACGTCGATAATTACAAATTGCGTTCGCATAACCTCACCTTCGACGATATCAACAACGCCGTAAAAGGGGAGAACCTCGACATTTCCGGCGGTCAGCTCGATGTCGGGAACATGAAGCGCAACCTCCAGCTGAAAGGCCAGTTCCATACGGCTCAGGACATCGAACAGATCATCGTCCGCAGCCCGGACAACGGCACTGCCGTCTATCTGAAGGATATCGCGACCATCAAGGATACGATCAAGGACCGCGAAAGCTATGCACGTCTCGGCGGCAAGAACGTCGTAACACTGAATATTATCAAACGCAGCGGAGAAAATCTGATCAAGACCTCCGATGATGTAAAACAGACGGTCGAGGACATGCGGGCCAGCCTGCCAAGAGACCTGAAAACGGTGGTCACCGGCGATCAGAGCAATCTGACCCGCACTTCCTTCAACGACCTGGTAAACTCCATCGTCATCGGC
>Ga0310811_10001239_pt1 | contig 32698 bp, 37 predicted proteins | sample YCmetagenome_FD_207642 | JGI IMG/M metagenome (GOLD analysis project Ga0310811, IMG submission 207642) | Soil microbial communities from experimental microcosm in Duke University, North Carolina, United States - YC | ecosystem: Engineered > Artificial ecosystem > Soil microcosm > Unclassified ...
GCGCCAGCGTCTTTTCGATCTCGTCGAGCAACTCGAATGGATCGCGGCTTTCGCGGTCCATCTTGTTGATGAACGTAATGATCGGAATATCGCGAAGCCGGCAGACCTCGAAAAGCTTGCGCGTACGTGCCTCAATGCCCTTGGCGGCGTCGATCACCATCACCGCGGAATCGACGGCGGTGAGCGTGCGATAGGTGTCTTCAGAAAAGTCCTCGTGGCCCGGCGTGTCGAGTAAGTTGAATACCCGCCCGTCGTAGTCGAACGTCATGACCGAGGTAACAACAGAAATGCCGCGCTCACGCTCGATCGCCATCCAGTCTGAGCGCGTCGAGCGGCGATCCCGCTTTGCTTTGACCTGACCGGCGAGATTGATGGCGCCGCCGAAGAGCAACAACTTTTCCGTCAGCGTCGTTTTGCCAGCGTCCGGATGCGAAATGATCGCGAATGTGCGCCGCCGGTCGACCTCGGCCGCAAGCGGGGTCGCCGGGATCGAATCGGACGTGGTCATCGGCTTGTTCATGGGGCGCATGTGGCAGGGAAAGCACGCAGGATCAAGGGGCCCGCTCCGCAAAAACGCCGGTAAAGGTGCGGCTTTTGCCTCGTTAGTTAGCCCAATGATGCTCCGTACTGCTCCGGCTTGAAGCCGACCAGCAATTTTCGCCCGCCCACTTCCAGGACGGGCCGCTTGATCATCGACGGCTGCTTGAGCATCAGGGCCAGCGCCTTTGCCTTTGTAACGCCGTCCTTTTCCTTGTCGGGTAGTTTCTTGAAGGTTGTCCCTCCGCGGTTGAGCAGCGCCTCCCAACCAACCTTCTTTACCCACTTCTCCAGCTGCGCCCGTTCAATGCCTGCAGTCTTGTAGTCGTGGAAGGTGTAGTTGACGCCATGCTCGTCGAGCCACGCACGCGCCTTCTTCATCGTGTCGCAGTTCTTGATGCCGTAGATGGTGACCGGCATGTCTACTCCCACTCGATCGTGCCCGGCGGCTTCGATGTCACATCGTAGACCACGCGGTTGACACCTTTGACTTCGTTGATGATGCGCGTCGCGACGATGCCCAGAAATTCGATGTCAAAGGGGTAGAAATCGGCGGTCATGCCATCCGTCGACGTCACGGCGCGCAGCCCAACGACATAATCGTAGGTTCGCCCGTCGCCCATGACTCCAACCGTCTTGACCGGCAGGAGCACTGCAAAGGCTTGCCAGATGTTGTCGTATTGTCCGCTGCGGCGGATTTCTTCAATGTAGATCTCGTCCGCGAGCCGGAGGATATCGAGCTTTTCGCGCGTGATCGGCCCTGGACAGCGAATAGCGAGGCCAGGCCCAGGAAATGGATGGCGCCCGACAAAAGCCTCCGGCAAACCAAGCTCCCGGCCGAGGGCCCTTACTTCGTCTTTGAAGAGTTCTCGCAAGGGCTCGACCAGTTTCATGTTCATGCGTTCGGGCAAGCCGCCGACGTTGTGATGCGACTTGATCGTGACTGATGGGCCGCCGGTGAATGAGACGCTTTCAATCACGTCGGGATAGAGCGTACCCTGGGCTAGGAATTCCGCGCCGCCGACTTTCCTGGCTTCCTGTTCGAAGACGTCAATAAACAGCCTGCCGATGGTCTTGCGCTTCTGCTCGGGATCCTCGACGCCTGCGAGGGCCTTGAGGAAGGTCTCAGAGGCATCCACGTGCACCAGCGGAATGTTGTAGCTGTCCCGAAAAAGCGTCATCACCTTCTGAGCTTCTGCGAGCCGCATCAGGCCATGGTCCACGAGCACGCAAGTCAATTGGTCGCCGATCGCCTCATGGATCAGCACGGCTGCAACCGCGGAATCGACGCCACCTGACAGGCCGCAGATCACCCGCCCTTTGCCGACCTGCTTGCGGATTTTCTCAATCGCTTCCTCCTTGAAAGCGCGCATGGTCCAGTCGCCTTTGAGACCGGCAATCTTGCGCACGAAATTGCGCAGGATCGCCGCCCCGTGCGGCGTATGCATGACCTCAAGATGGAATTGCGTGGCATAAAATTTACGCTTGTCGTCGCCGATGATGGCGATCGGCGCATTCGGCGACGTGCCGAAAACGTGGAAGCCCTGCGGGAGCTTGGTCACGCGATCGCCGTGGCTCATCCACACCGGGTATTTCTCGCCCTTGCGCCAGACCCCTTCGAAAAGCGGGGACTCTTCCGTGACGGTCACCTCGGCGCGGCCGAATTCACGGTGATGCCCGCCTTCCACCTGGCCACCGAGTTGCTGCGCCATCGCCTGCTCGCCGTAGCAAATGCCGAGCACCGGTATTCCGGCTTCATATATAACCTTAGGCGCGAGCGGCGCGTCCTTGTCGAGGACTGAAGCGGGGCCGCCGGACAGAATAACCGCCTTCGGCTTCATCTCGCGGAACGCGGCTTCGGCTTTCTGGAAGGGAACGATTTCGGAATAGACCTTCTCCTCCCGCACCCGCCGCGCAATGAGCTGGGTCACCTGGGAACCGAAATCGACGATCAGAACCTTGTCGTGCATGGACGGTCGATGTGCCCCGAAAATGGCCGACTCGGGCGCGCAAGGGCCGTTCGGGGCGGCTTTTTGCGGGCTTTGGGCTTGAAGGTCAAGTGTCCGCGATCGGGGTAACCCAATGTTAGCGCCGAACGTGCTTAGAAAATGCTCCCGATCCCATTTGTTCACAACTGCATAGCCGCAAGACACCATGGCTTTCGAAACCGAGCGCATGAGATTACCGGCCGCAGTGCGCGGTCGCGCCGATCGTCGCGGCGAGCTCTTTCGCGAAAGTCTGGGCAGTATGGCGCAACGTCACATCCTTGGGTTCGTCTGGGCGCTAAGTCCTTCCCGAATTCGCGGGCTGCCGAATGTGGTTCGGCTCTGCTTCGACGAGCTTCTGGCACCCGACTATGCCCTGCCCGATCCAGAGCGCGCATTTGACAGCCCGCCTGGACTTGCCGGGATCGTGCACGACTTGACGCCGCCAACGCTTCTTACCGCATATCGCCGCGGGCTCTATCCGTTCGCGCATGTTGCGCCACTGAAGTGGTGGTCACCACCGCAGCGTTCGGTTCTCTTTTTCAATGAGCTGCACATCGCAAGGCGACTGCGCCGGCAAATGCGTCAGGACAGCTACACGGTCACGCTCGACCGGGACTTTGAGGCCGTTATCGCCGCCTGCGCCGGCCAGCGGGACGGCCGCTGGCATTTGACTTGGATTACGCCGCGGATCATGCGGGCCTATGCCAATTTGTTTGATGCCGGCTACGCGCATTCATTCGAAGTTTGGAACGAGCGCGGTGAGCTCGCCGGCGGCGGCTATGGCGTTGCGCTCGGCCGCGCCTTCATCACCGAGTCGCAGTTCTCACGGGAGCCCAACACATCGAAAATGGGTTTCACCGCGCTGAACTGGCAGCTCGCGCATTGGGGCTTTGACTTCAACGACGGCAAGCTCATGACGCCAACCTGCCAGGACATGCGGTTCCGGGAGATCCCGCGCGACGAATATCTTCGCCGCCTCACGCAGGCCGAACGGCAAGCGGAAAAACCGGGTCGATGGCAAATTGAAACGGATCTGAAGACGGTTGCGGACTGGCAACCGGCTTAGTGCCGGCCGTTATCGACCACATTACCAAGCAACGGAATCGACGAAATCCATTTGCCGATCCGTGACCGACCCGATTCATCGGTCTTGGTTTCCGTACCGGCAACCGCTTCTGAAGAAGGGATCGATCCCGGTGGAATCGGGTGATCGGGCATCTTTGGCTGCGCCACATCTTGCTGCGCGGGCGCCGGAGCGATGGAAACTGGCGGCGGCAAGGTCGGCGCAACAGCGGGTACCGGCGACGCAGTCGCGGCCGGCGCGGTCGCTGTTGCACTGACGGACGGAGCAATTGCTGGCGGCACGTGCGGCTCCGCGTCACGTTGGATCGGGTGCGCGGTAGGCTGGAGCATCGGGCGGGCTTTGGAGCTTTCGGCAGGTCGCGCATCCGGTCGGTGCGTCACCAATGCCTGGCGAACGGCATCGAGCCATTGCGTGTCGGACACGGCAGGCTCGCGGCGGACGTTTTGCGCGGCAGGAGCTTGCGTATTCGCGGTGGATTGCTTGGGCGTCGCTTGCGGGCGCGGTTCGGCTTTGTGGACCTGTTCCTTTGATACCGTTTCGTCTGGCTGGGCTTTGGTTACAGGCGCCGCGGCCGCAACCGGCGGCGATTTTTCAGCTGCCAGCAACGCCTTGAACGCTGCGGTCGCTTCAGGATCAACTACGGCGCAGGTTTTTTCAAAACTCTCGACGTCGCGACGCACGAGGATGCGCCGGGTGGACGCGTCGAGGCCTTTGTCGAGCATTCCGATGATGCCGCTGCGTAGGCTCTGGCATGTTGTCTCGGGAGAAAAATTTGCGCGGTAGAACGTGTAGGCACTTGCGATACCGACCGGAAGCGCGAGTAGCGAACCGATCATCTGGATCGCGGTCACGAAGCGCACCGCCCTCGGCGACCTCGGTCTTGGATCGGCGTCAAAGTCGACGGGCGAAATATCGCGCGCGTTCCCGTGAAATGGCGGATCGCGCCTGGCGACAAGCATGAAAAACCCCGAAGAAGAATCTCGCGGTTCCACAGACACGCGAATATCGAGGAGAAAATTGGCCCGGATTGGGGCGCAATCGGGGAATTCCGTTTGCGATTTCTTACCGATCGTTACTGACCTCAGGGGCGCCGCCGGAGCAAAGAGACGAAAAAGCCGTCGGTACCTGTCAGCCGTGGCGTCATCAGTATGCCCTCTCCCGATAGGCGGACCGCCTTTGAGAAAACGAGGGCCTGCTCGCCGAGCACCCGTGTCACTGCGCCCGGGGCTTCGACCGCGAACGAAGGGTTCCGGCCCAGGAATGCCCGCACCTGCGCGCCATTTTCCTCCTCCAGCACCGAACAGGTAACATACGCTATCCGGCCTTCCGGCTTGAGCAGGGTTACAGCCCGATCGAGCACCCCTGCCTGCTCCTTCTGACGTTGCTCGAGCGCGCCCGGCCGCATTCGCCATTTGGAGTCGGGGTTACGCCGCCAAGCTCCGGTGCCTGTGCACGGGGCGTCGATAAGAACGAGGTCCATTCGCCCCAACAGGTCGTCAATTTCACTGCCAACGGATTTTGGAGAGCGCACCTGAACGTTGCGCGCGCCCGAGCGTTTGAGGCGATCATGGATCGGAGCGAGCCGACGCTTGTCGTCATCAGTTGCAAAAATTTGGCCCTTGTTCTGCATCATCGCAGCCAGAGCCAGTGTCTTGCCGCCGGCACCGGCGCAAAGGTCGACGACTTGCTCGCCAGGCCTGGCACCTGAAAACATTGTGGCCAATTGCGACGCCTCGTCCTGGACCTCGACCATGCCCTTGATAAACGCCGGCTCGGCGTGAATGGGGGGACTTTTCGCGTCGGCTGATAACCGAACCCGCAAGCCCCAGGGTGACCATCGCGCTGGCTCAGGATTGAGATCCGACAGGGCCGTTGTAACGGCGTCGATCTCTGCCTTCAAAGTGTTGACGCGCAGATCAAGCGGCGCACGGGAAGCAAGCGCCGCCCCCTCTTCGGCCCGCGCATCGCCGAACGCGCGCTCGAAATAGGGATCCAGCCACTGCGGATAGTCGCCGGCAATGTAAGGCGGCGCGTTTTCGATCTCACTGGTTTCGAGATGCTTACGCTCATCGTCGCTCAGCTTCTGCGGCGCGTATTTCGATCCATCGGCGAGATTCCCAATTGCCTCAACATCGAATCCGCGCTCGCGCTTGAGCATGCCCAGAAGAATAGCGCGCGGTGTGTCGGCCTGCATGATAAATGCGCTCGACGCCCTCCGTCGCAGCCCGTCGTATACAAGTCCGGCGATCGCTGCACGATCGCCCGAACCCGCATAGCGATGGGTAAGCCCCCAGGCCTTGAGCGCGTCAGCCGCGGGACGACGTTCGCTTTCAATCGAGGCGAAGACCTCGATGGCTGCGGCGAGCCGCGCTGCCGGTGTCATGGCAGAGCAAGCAAGATGCGCACGATATAGATCACCCACATGATGACCAGGATGATCGCACCGATCCCATAAAACCCGCCCCGAACGCGAACATTGTTGTTGGTCACGTGGATCAGCGCATGCGCCCACCGCGAAACAACAAAAATCCAGGCAAGGATAACGAAAATAAGATCGGCATGGCGCGTGATGACCTCAAGAATGGTCAGCACATAGAAAAGAATTGGCAATTCAAATTGATTGGAAAATGAATAGGCAAACTTGGTGGCGGGCACCGGCCAGTTCGGCTCACGCAACGCGATGTTGTCGAACTGCGTCTCGCCACGCTGCAATGTCGATGTGCGGAAATACATCATGCCGAACATCACGCCAAAGGTGAGCAACACCTCGACAAATAAGGGCAATAAGACGAATTGAACTGACATGACCCGATCCTCCCGCGTCGGAAAGGATAATTATACCCGGCTCGGATAGTTCGGGCTTTCCCGGGTAATTGTCACGTCGTGCACGTGGCTCTCGCGTAATCCTGCCCCGGTGATGCGGATAAACTCCGCCTTGCTGTGCATCTCTGTGAGATCCTTGGCACCCACGTAACCCATGGCGGCCCGCAAGCCACCGGTCAATTGGTGCAGCACAGTTGCCGCCGCGCCTTTGTAAGGCACCTGTCCCTCAACACCCTCAGGCACCAGCTTGAGCGTGTCCTTGATGTCTTGCTGGAAATAGCGGTCGGCCGAACCGCGCGACATCGCACCAACCGATCCCATGCCGCGGTAGGTCTTATACGAGCGGCCTTGATATAGAAACACTTCGCCGGGTGTCTCATCTGTACCGGCAAGCAAAGACCCGACCATCGCGCAGTCAGCCCCTGCCGAGATCGCTTTCGCGAGATCACCTGAATATTTGATGCCACCATCGGCGATCACCGGCGTATTGGAAGCTTTTGCCGCATCGACACAATCCATGATCGCTGTCAACTGTGGCACACCGACGCCGGCAACAATCCGCGTCGTACAGATCGAACCCGGACCGATGCCGACTTTGATGGCGTCGGCTCCGCAGTCGATCAACGCTTTGGCACCCTCGCTGGTCGCGACGTTCCCGGCGACTACTTGCACTTTGTTCGATTGACGTTTGATCCGGGTCACCGCGTCGAGCACATATCGCGAATGGCCGTGAGCAGTATCGACCACAACAAGGTCGACCCCAGCTGCGATGAGAGCTTCGGTGCGCGCGAAGCCCTTATCGCCGACGGTCGTCGCCGCGGCAACACGAAGCCGGCCCTGATCATCCTTGCAGGCGTTCGGATTGGCGACCGCCTTTTCGATATCTTTCACCGTGATGAGGCCGACGCAGCGATACTGCGCATCGACGACCAGAAGCTTCTCGATCCGATTCTGATGGAGAAAACGCTTGGCCTCGTCCTGGCCGACGCCTTCCCGCACCGTAATAAGTTTTTTGGTCATCAGCTCCGACACGGGCTGTCGCGGGTCGGTGGCAAAGCGCACGTCGCGGTTGGTCAGAATGCCGACTAGCTTACCCGGCTGCGAGCCGGCGGAGCGCTCGACCACCGGAATGCCGGAGATGTGGTTGTCCTTCATCAAGTCGAGCGCCTGTTGGAGTGTTGCGTCCGGTTCGATCGTCACCGGATTTACGACCATGCCGGATTCGAATTTCTTCACCTGACGGACCTGCGCTGCCTGCACATCCGGTTCCATGTTTCGGTGAAGCACACCGATGCCGCCTGCCTGTGCCATGGCAATCGCCATCTGCGCCTCGGTGACTGTATCCATCGCCGATGCGATGACCGGAATGTTGACGGGAATCGAGCGGGTGATGCGTGAGCGGATATCGACGTCGGCGGGCAGAACTTCTGACAGGCCGGGCTGTATCAGCACGTCATCGAAAGTGAGCCCTTCGCGCGGGTTTGAATTATTTTTTCCGGCCATCGCCAACTCCGTCTTGCCCAAAAGGGCAGTCAGACCGGCCGGCAGGGGTTAAAAATGCCCGTTGCGAGGGGGTCCCTCGCCTGCGTCACGGCCCGCTTTTGGGTTGGCGTGGGTCGATAGCACGGGATCGCGCCGATTCCTAGCGCAATCGCGGATGGCTGTTATGAAGTCGTAAACGCGAGCGAACGCTTCCCGGTCCTTGTCTTGCCGCAATTGCCACCGAAAGCTGGCGCCGAAATGGCCGACAGGCTTCGGCCCCTGCCGAGCCGACCAGGGCGCCGGCTAGGCTCTTTGGCGAGCCTCGCCGCGAAATCCGGTTGCGAGTAGATAGAGTTCGGCCGAGTTTGCACGGCTTGCGGCTGGCTTCACATGCTTGACGGTTTTGTAGTCTCGCTTGAGGGATGCCAGTAGTTCGGCCTCTGTGCCGCCTTGCAGCACCTTTGCAAGAAAGCTGCCGCCGGGAGTTAGCACCTCTCGGGCAAAATCTGCGGCTGCTTCCACCAATGCCATGATCTTCAGATGGTCGGTCTTGGCGTGACCGGTTGCATTGGCCGCCATATCAGACATCACCACGTCAGCCGGACCGCCGATCATCTCCTTGAGCTTTGCGGGCGCGCTTTCGTCGAGGAAATCCAGACCGGCGAAATCGACACCGGGTATCGGATCCATCGGCAAAACGTCGATTGCGACCACGCGACCGTGTCCCGGGGCCCCTACACGCCTGGCCGCGACTTGGCTCCAGCCCCCGGGCGCTGCGCCGAGATCGACCACGCGCGCGCCCTTCCTCAGGAAGTGAGCCCGATCGTCGATTTCCAACAATTTATAGGCGGCGCGCGACCGCATGCCCTCATGCTTCGCCCGCACCACGTATGGGTCGTTGAGCTGACGTTCCAGCCAAAGCTTTGACGACTGCGACCGATTTTTGCCGCCGCGGACCCGAACCTTGAGCTGGCGCGGCCCGCTGCCCTTGCCGCGCGCCGTCACGATGGTGCGGCCTGGCTGTTACCGCCCCAGGCGCCGTCCTCGCGCATCATCTGCACCAGCATGCCTTCGCGGAGCCCGCGATCGGCGACACGCAAGCGCGGACAAGGAAACGCGCGACGAATCGCCTCAAGGATCGCGCAGCCGGCTAGCACGAGATCGGCTCGCTCGGCGCCTATGCAGGGACTCGCAACGCGATCATCATAGCTCATCGTCAGCAACCGCTCAACGACCGCGTTGATTTCCTCCGCGCTCATCCAGCAGCCGTCTACGCGATTGCGATCATAACGTTTCAGGTTGAGATGCACGCCTGCGATGGTGGTGACCGTGCCCGATGTCCCCAGCATGTGAATCCCTTCGGCCTCGTCGCCGCCATGCTCGCGTTCGAATGGAGCAATCAACTCGGCAACTTCGACAACCATCGCGTCGTAACATTCACGTGTCACCGTGACGCCGCCGTAACGCTCTGCCAGCGTCACCACGCCGTGCGGTACGGAAATCCAGCCGCGGATTTGCGGCAACGGCGGACCAGAGCGGCTGCGCTGCGAGCGTTCGAGTCGCACCAGCTCCGACGAACCGCCGCCGATATCGAACAGCACAGCGCCTGCGGCATGAGGATCGATTAGTGGTGTGCAGCCGGTCGCGGCCAAGCACGCCTCGGTCTCGCGATCGATCACCTCGAGCTCAAGACCAAGTTCGTCCAACACACGATCCAAAAACTCCGTGCCGTTTTGGGCCGTCCGGCAGGCTTCGGTTGCAATCAGGCGCGCGCGGGTAACACCCTTGTTTTTCATCTTGTTACGGCAGATGACCAGAGCCGCCATCGCGCGGCTGATCGCGGCCTCGCTCAGGCGACCAGACGACGAGACGCCCTCGCCAAGCCGTACGATCCTGGAAAATGCGTCGACGACGCGAAAGCCTTCACCCGAGGGCCGCGCGACCAGCAACCGGCAATTATTGGTCCCAAGATCGAGCGCGGCATAGGTCGCCCCGCCCCGGTCATTGCCGAAGCTCCCATTGGCCCGTCCAGACGACCGCCGACCCCACCGGGCCCGCGGCGACGGCGCCCGATCGATGGCAGGGTCGAGGCCTGGGATGTCCCCGGCCTCGCCGCTCATCCTCTAAAACCTTTCCTGTCTGCACCGTGAACCAGCGATTTCCCTCGGCCCGCCACGGTTGCAGCCGTGTTCCTTTGATCACGAAAAGTGTAACAGCGCCTGTGTCTTGCGCAACCCTACGTCCCAAAAGCTATTCTTGTCGAAGGATGCAGCGTGCTTTATTTGACAGCGCGGGCCCGGAAAGCATCACCCCTCAATGGATGACCGCATCACCGAAACTGCCCGTTCGCTGACCAAATTCGGTGTCGGACAGCCTGTCCGGCGCAGCGAAGACCCGACGCTCGTTCGCGGACAGGGTCGCTACACCGACGATGTCAGCCGACCAAACCAAGCCTATGCGGTTATGGTTCGAAGCCGCGACGCGCACGGCGTAATCCGCTCGATTGATACCGCTGGCGCTAAGGCGATGCCCGGCGTTCTTGCCGTCTATACCGCTGCCGACTTGACCGGATATGGCCCGCTCAAATGCGGCCTGCCTTTAAAGAATCGTGACGGATCGCCGATCCGCTATACGCCACGGCCGGCGCTTGCCGGTGACAAGGTGCGTTTCGTGGGTGATCCGGTTGCCTGCGTGATCGCGGAAACCGTGGCGCAGGCGAAAGATGCAGGAGAGGCCGTCACGCTTGACATCGAACCGCTGCCCGCAGTGCTCAAGCCATCCGAAGCGGTCAAACCGGGCGCACCACTTGTGTTTGCCGAGGTGCCGAACAACATAGCGCTCGACTATCACTATGGCGATGCCGCCAAAGTCGCGGAAGCCTTTGCAAAGGCAAAGCACGTAACCCGGCTCGAGACCTCCAACCAGCGCATGGTGGTCAACGCCATGGAGCCGCGCTCCGCAATCGGGGAATACGATGCAGCCGCGGCAAAGTGGACGCTCTACTCAACGAGTCAGGGCGTGCACGGCATGAAGACCTCACTGATGGAGATTCTTGGAGCACCAGCCGACAAGGTTCGCGTAATCACCGGTCAGGTCGGCGGCTCGTTTGGCATGAAGGCCGCGGTTTATCCCGAATATGTCTGTCTCCTGCACGGCGCTCGTCTGCTCGGGCGGCCGGTCAAATGGACCGACGAGCGCTCGGGCAGTTTCGTATCGGACCATCACGGCCGCGCACAAGACATGGTCGTTGAGATGGCGTTCGACGACGACGCCCATATTCTTGCGATCCGTCTTACCGGTTATGGCGATATGGGCGGCTACCTCGCCCAATTCGGTCCGCTGCTGTCGACCGGAAACCAGGTCAAGAACATCGCCAGTGTGTACCGCACACCGTTGATCGAGGTGGCGACCAAATGCGTGTTCACCAATACGACCTTTGTCTCCGCCTATCGAGGCGCCGGACGGCCCGAAGGCAATTACTATATCGAGCGCACGCTTGATCTCGCTGCGGCCGAGCTCGGTATCGACCGACTCGACTTGCGCAGGCGCAACATGATCCGCAAAAGCGACCTGCCATTCAAAGCCGCATCCGACATGACTTATGACTGCGGCGATTTCCTTGGTGTGCTTAAGCAGGCGCTCGACGCCGCCGACTACGTCGGTTTCAAGAAACGCAAGCGCGAGAGCAAGAAGCGCGGTCTGCTGCGCGGACTCGGCATCGGCTGTTATCTTGAGGTTACGGCCGCACCCGGCAAGGAACTCGGCGCCATTCATTTCGAAGCCGACGGCACCGTTACGATCGTTACCGGCACGCTCGACTTCGGAATGGGTCACGCAACGACCTACGCGCAGATATTGACCGACCTTCTCGGAGTTCCGTTTGATCGTATCCGTATGGTCGAGGGCGACAGCGACCGGATGGCATTCGGCGGCGGCAGTGGCGGCTCGCGTTCGGTGATGTTTGTCGGCACCGCGCTCACGGAATCGGCGGCCATTGTGATCGAACGCGGCAAACAAATTGCTTCTCACGTGCTGGAAGCCTCGCCGGGTGACATTGAGTTCCAAGCGGGGCACTTTGTGATCGCGGGCACCGATCGATCGATCGGGTTGCTCGATCTTGCCGCGCGTCTGCGCGCCGGGATTAACTTGCCGTCCGGCACTCCGAACTCGCTCGATGTCGACCACGTCGTCAGCAATCCGGTTCCGTCGGCTTTCCCAAACGGCTGTCATATTGCCGAGGTCGAAGTTGACCCGCAAACAGGCGCCGCACGTGTCGTTCGTTATTCAGCGGTTAACGACCTCGGGACGGTGGTCAATCCTTTGCTAGTCGAAGGACAGATACAGGGCGGCGTCGTCCAGGGTCTTGGGCAGGTTCTGCTGGAACAGGCGGTCTACGATTCCGATGGCCAGCTCGTTACCGGCTCGTTCATGGACTACGCGATGCCCAGGGCGCATGACGTACCAATGATCAATGTCGCTAGTCATCCCGTGCCAACCAAAAGCAATCCGCTCGGAGCAAAAGGCTGCGGCGAAGCCGGGACATCGGGTGGCCTGCCTTCCGTTGCTAACGCCGTTATCGATGCCCTGTCCGAATACGGTGTCCGACACCTTGAAATGCCGATGACGCCATCGCGCATCTGGCAAGCGATTCAACAAGCAAAGGCCGGTCGATGAGCCAGGCCGCCGGCGTTATCGGGTCGATGCGCGCGCCATATATCCGAGCTGTCAGCGCGGTCAGCGCTGCGCATTTCGTGTCCCACTATTATATCATCGCGTTGGCGCCGCTTATGCCGTTCGTGCGCCACGAGTATCAGGTCACTTACACGGAAATCGGATTGGCTTTTGCGGCGTTCAACATCGTAACAGCCGTGTTTCAAACCCCAGCGGGATTTCTGGTAGACCGCCTGGGCGCCCGCGTGTTGCTGATTTTGGGCCTCGCTATCGGTGCGAGCTCTTTCATCTTGGTTGGTCTTATTAATTCGTTCTGGGTTATGGTCACCTTGTTCGCCATCGCCGGCATAGGCAACACGGTTTATCACCCGGCGGACTATGCCTTACTGTCTCAGCACGTCCCTTCGGACCGCATCGGCCAGGCTTTTTCGGTCCATACCTTTGCCGGAATGCTCGGTTCCGCCGTTGCCCCGGCAAGTCTTCTGATGATGCAGAGCGTCTGGGGCTGGCGTGGTGCTTTCGTTGGCGCTGGCATTCTGGGTTTTGCCGTGGCGTTTTTCCTTTTGTTGCTTCGGGACGGATCGACCGCCACCGCAAGGGCTGGCACACGGGTAGCCTCGAATTCGTCCGATGCCGGCTGGCGCCTGCTCCTCTCGGCGCCAATTCTGCTCAACCTCGCGTTTTTCATCCTCCTCGCGATGATGAGCAGCGGCCTCTACAACTATTCCGTCGTTGCGCTCGGCGCCCTCTACGGGACACCGGTCGCCACCGCCAACGCTGCGCTGACAGGCAATCTCCTCCTATCAGCTGCTGGCGTGCTGGTAGGCGGCCTGCTTGTCACGCGTACAAAGCGCCACGGCCTATTGGCCACATTGGGGCTAAGTGCAATGGCACTGTCTGTAGTGCTCGTCGCCTTGATCGACCTCAGTTCACTGGCGTTGATAGCGGCCATGTCGCTCGCCGGCCTGTTTTCCGGCGTGATCATGCCTTCGCGTGACATGATCGTACGCGAGGTCACACCCCCTGGTTCTTTTGGCAAGGTTTTCGGCTTCGTCACCACCGGCTTCAATATCGGCGGGATTGTATCGCCACTCATCTTCGGGGCAGTAATGGATCACGGCAGTCCAAGGATGGTGTTCCTGCTCGTTGCTGCCTTCACCCTCCTAGGGATCGTGACGGTCGCGACGAGATCCCAGCGGGCCGTTTGATGCCCTGGCGTCCTATGGACTTGTCAAATCAACGAAATTGCCCCATGGAAGGCCTCCCGCCAGGCCGACGGTGGAGTACAATCGCTCCTTGCCCTGTTGGGGAATAGTTCAACGGTAGAACATCGGACTCTGACTCCGAGAATCTAGGTTCGAATCCTAGTTCCCCAGCCAGATTAAGTCGTTGCCCTACAAGCAAAAACGAGGTGGGTGCCCTCACGGCGCGACGCGATTCCATGTCGCGCGTGTTGCGGTTTGTTCTCATTGATTTCCAGGCATTCCCGAGAATTGCCCGAAACTCCACGCGACATGCTCGCGACATGGAGCCGCTTTCCGGAACTCTCAACTCGTTTCGTCGTTGCTCGCCCGTGGTCAAACAAACACGAGTGACGTCAAAAGCTATCCCGCATGTTGAAAACGTCGAGCTTGTGAAAGAAACCGAATCACAAGCCGCCGTGCCGGGCTTTCAATTGCACGTGGCTTCGCTCTTTAGTGTCGGTTTGCTCATTCTGTTTTTATTGGCGTATTCAATTCTGTTTTAGACCTGTCGCCATGCAGCTTGTCAGATTGCTTCCGTCCGCGCCCATGGCGTTCGCTAGCTGCTGTTCTATTGCAATGGCAAGGTGAAGGCGATTTCTGCCGATCGGTAAGGATACGTTAACCAAATCAGCCCCACGTTGCGTCCAACGGAGAAAACTATGGAAAAGAGTTGGACCAACTTGACCGCCGAAAATCGACGGTCCGAAACGGCAGACGACTTGAGCATCCCGGATTTCTTGCGTCGATCAGTTCAGCCTGCAAAAGGCCAACGCGCCGAAACTGGACAGAAATCACCCGCCGCGTCGAACTGAGGGAAGCATGGCCCCGGTCACCGATTTGCCGACAATCCTTGAAGCGCGATATCGAATGCTCGATCAGATCGATCAGGCGATTGCGGAAATCCGCAGACTGTTCGCCCCGCTGAAGCAGAAACGCAGGCAAAGCCAACTTCGGCTACCTTTTGCAGAGTCGAGGAAAAAGCCTCGGATGCGACGCGCCTAGCGGTCACGACAGACACAGCACAGCGCACTCAGTTGCTCAATCATCTTTCTTTTCGTTTTCCTGATGCTTGGTTCTTGACGGCTGAGTGACACTGACCGGATCAGAACCCGCCATCGATTCTTCTAAGCCCTGTTCGAGTTTGCGTTCCATTGCATCTTTGGGCTTTTGCTTTTCAGGTTTATCCTTCACGTCAGGGCTGCCGCCGCGCTTTTTAGTCGCCGGATGTGCCATAGCATTCTCCTTTTAATGACGGAGGATAACGGCATAGGACGGGCTTGGTTCAGTGCTGGAAGCCGTGCTTAGACAAGCTAAACTCGCATCCCTTTGGGGGATTGATTTGCCGCGTCGGCAAGAATCAAATGCGATCAATCCAAGAATTAAGGCACTTAGGAGAATAAAATGAGTATGCGTGTCGCGTTATCGACCTACTTTGCCCTTTTGCTCTGTCAGCCGACGTTTGCCGACGAGCCAGGAAACATGCGGACGCATCATGGATCCTTCATCGCTGCAGCGCGCCACGTCGTTGAGGTCGTTACACCTCCTTATAGCGGTCGATTTGTCATAAACGGTCATCGATATGACGGCGTAGAGCCAGCATGTCTTGCATGGGCGCCCGCTCAACCCGTCCGGCTCATTTCGGGCAGTTGGTATGGTGATTGCGCCAACGCTACCTTTTACAACACTGCGCTGCGCAATACTTGCCAGACCGTCTGCCGAGGTCGCGCTTGGTGGTGGAATTGACGGCCCTTCCGGGATGACTGCTTAGCTCATCGACCTCTAATGTCCCGCTACAAAGGCCAGCTGAAAGCAGCACATACGGAGCGGCTGTATCCGCATCACGTCGACATCATCGTCCCGTCTGGTGGCCTGGGTACGCGGCTCGACGCGATGTATGAGTTTCACATTCAGCACGGCATCAAGCCACAGCGCGGCCACGGCACGCACACTGCCGACGGCTCAGTAATTCGCTCGTGTTTTGCTGATGCGGATTTAGCGGAAGCGTTTACGAGAAAGTTTGGCCAACTGTGAGGTAATTCACAGCTACTTATTGGGCGAGTGGTATTCGTCGCCATTCGGGGGCGATTGCCATGACAGACGTTGAGAACTCTACACCCGAAGCACCTGACCCTCACGCGGACGTCGCTACAATAGTTCTGGGTTCTGTTGCTGGCGGTGATCGTCGTGATCGAAATCGGGACCTTGCCTGTAGTGCGGTCGCTGTTGGCAGCTGTTTTTCGGTGACGGCGAATTATCCGCAGGAACTCACCTGCCACGCTCCAATTAAATCCGCGCGGGCTACTCCCTGGCCCGCTGAGGCCCTCGGCTGAGTTTCCCCTAGCCGGGGGCCTTGGCGATTGAAACATTCATCAAACCCCAGCGCGGCCACGGCAAGCATCATGCCGATGGCGCGGTTATACGGTGGTGTTTTGCCGATGCGAGTTTAGGCGTAGCGTTTGCGACTAAGTTTCTTAGCTAACCGCCATGTCCAGAAGAGCAAAAAATAATACCGTTTTTATACGCGATCCTCGATGATTACAGGGTGTGATGCTTCGCTGTTTTGGCGGCGAAGCGTATCTTCCTTCCTAAACCGCGCCCTCGTGGCGCGGTTTTTTTAATAGTCCTCTCAATTCGACCGCTAACGAGAAAGGGTTTGTTTGTTAGCCAACACAGGAACGATGGAGCGAAGTCGGCGTTTGATACAGCGGGGAATGCCTACATGCTCCAAAGAAATTACCGTTCGCCGATGACTGTTGGGTCTATGATTTGCCCTGCCTGCGGCTCAGCTGCTGATCTTACCGACCGCGCGCAAGTCAAAAACGGATTGTCCGAGATACGCACTTTCGAATGCAGAAATTGCGGAAAAACCACGCAGTTTGCTGCGTGCGGAAGCACTCAGGTCATGATTCCGGACTAGAGACCTGCCAAAAATGACTCCGCTATGCGGCAAGAGGCTCAATCAAGCTTGGATCATCGCTCGGTGCGCGTGAGCTATTGACCTGACGCGACACCGGCCATGCTTGCAGATAGTCGTCAGGCGCTGGCTTGAGCAACTCAGTGCTAGCCGTGCCATTTAGCCAGCGATCAAACTGTTCGCGCCTTAACAGCACCGGCATGCGGTCGTGAATTTTCGAAGCAAGCGCGTTGGCATTGGTAATGATCATGGTGCAGGACTGTATGGTTGCTCGCGTTTGGGGATCTGTCCATTCGTCCCAGAGACCAGCAATGGTCAGCGGCTCACCGTCGAGCGTTGTGTAGTAATACGGCTGTTTACCTGTCGGCGTACTCAACCATTCATAATATCCAGAAGCCGGGATCAGGCAGCGTCGGCCTTTGAATGAATCACGAAACATCGGTTTGTCGCCCACTGTCTCTGCACGCGCATTAAAGGTTGCTGGCATATCCTTGACGGTCTTCTTCCACCAATAAGGTACCAATCCCCAACGCATGGATACCAAGTCGCGCTTGCCATCCCGTTCGATCACCACGTCGATCGGATCGCTCGGGCAGATGTTGTAACGCGCAGGCAGATTACGCTCGGGGCTTAATGGCACCCGAAGCCGATAGAGCGCGACGATTTCGCGCCAAGTCAGTCGGTTGGTGAAGCGGCCGCACATCAGACGGCTACTATCGGCCTTTCACCGGTTACGCGCTCGACAAAATCTCTCGCTGCCTCACCGAGTGCAGTTCCCTGACGATTTAGGTCGAGAAGTTTGCCGGCGATGTCTTCGGTTACATCGCGAGACCACCCCTCTGCTGTGTTGAACGCCACGATCTGGACGGGTTTGTTGAACTGTCCTTCGATTATCCATTCAATGACGGTTGCTTCATTTGCAAGGCCCCCATCGATCTCACGCCAGACTTGGCCATGAGTTTTTAGCTCATCGAGCACAAGGCAAACGTCAATGTCGTCAGTACGCGGAACAAGGCTGACAGTCATTGCGAATATCCAATTCAACGCCTAAAAATTGGAACGCCGGAGCGTGAGAACGGTTGCCTAGACGGTCACCAGATGGAAACACCCGATACATATCGCCGAAGGGCCGACACCGCCGATCGCGCTGCCGAGGCGGCAGTAGATGAGCAAGCAAAGCAAATGCTCAAGTCGGCGGCTCAACGATGGCGCCAGCTCGCCGACATCGCACAGCGATTAGAGCTGCAAGTTTAACACGAGCTGCGTCTTCGGGCCGTGGGATGCACGTTGAGCGTCAAAAGATCGAACGCCGCAATGAAATAACCAAAACCAGCCCAGTGCTACGTGGCATCAGGTAAGTCGGGCGGAGGTATGCCAAGTTCTTTGGCTCGCTTCACAGCAAGTCGCCGATAGTCGCTCGCTTGTTTCCTGAAAGCAGCCTTCAGTTCGGAATTGTCCGTATCGGACGCCATCCGCTCAAACTTCACGGCTTCAAAAAGATACTCCGCAACCATTTTCATACATGGTGCCCCCCGGCACCACACGGCAGCTCGTATCCGGCAAAGCTAGTATAGCCAGGGGCCATGCTGTTGCGAGGGTTCTTAAAGCTCAAGTTGAACTAAAAGGAGTTAACCCGGAACTTTGGGTTCTAATTCCGGTTGATCCAGCGGCCTGCGGCTCCGCCCCCTTACCCTCAGAAGCCTCAGGCCAGCTTCATCGAGACCACCCGGGCCGTCGCGGCACTCGCCAGGTTCCGCGACGGCCCTTTTTCAGCTTGTGAGTGCGCGATGCCCAAGACCGAATTGGACGGCCTACCCGTCATCGACACGGACGAGAGCGAAGAGATCACCGTGGCCGTCAAGGCGGAGGACATCGAAGAAGGCGACGAGTCCAATCCGGAACAGCACCCAATAGCAATCGCACTGCGGCGGCAGCGCGGCGTTGACGATGCGCGGGTCTCAAAACGTGAGGTCCTGGTACGGAGCGGCGATAAATGGTTCAGGTACGGCGCGCCAAAGCGGGTGTCTTAGTAGTCGTGAGTAACTTCCAATGGCTATCAAACTGTTATTACGCGGGCGTCATCGTCTAGCCGAAGAATTGGAGCGGCGTGGTTGGTGGTTCGATGCCTCGAGCGGTGGTTGGATGAACTACCATGTACGCAACGACGACGGGATGTTGCTGCCGTTCGGTACGGTCGAAGAGGTCTGCAGGTATCTCGACATCAAAGCCGATGAATACGGGGGGTGAGATCGCAGATGTTTAGGCGGCTACTAGCCGTCTCGCAATAGCGCCTGGAGTTCTCGGATAATGTTCTCCAAATGACGAGCGACTTCACCACTCTGGTCAATCAATCGGTCCTGGCCTTCAATATTTCCAGTTTTTAGCTTTCCGGTTTTGTACATTTCCAAAATGGATGAATATCGCTCAATGTCTTTTTCGATTTCGTGCTTAAGATCGATTCGATTCATTCCGTCCTCACGCAGCTCCTGTCCAGAATGCCGCCCATAAGCAAAACCCCGGAGGGGCCCTAGGAGAACCTGTCCGGGGTTCACCGACCAAGCGGCCGAAGGCCGTGGTCTGCTGCATATATAATGTGTTTTTGCGCGGTTGAGTTCCGGCCTCTTTTTGGCTTTTTACGGTTTATGCTTCGGCGCGCTGCTGACGGCGTGAAGCCTGTTCCGTCCGCGAACCGATATTGGACACTGCTTGCTGTGCGTGGCGGCTTGTTTCGGCCATGGCGCTCGATGTGTTCTGCGCAAATTTCTGCGAAACCTCACGCATCCGTTCGGTGAACTCCTTGGTTCCGTCCACAATCGTCTGGGCCTGCCTGGCCCAATATTCGCTCTGACATTGCGCAAATTCCTGCGGCTCTTTCGCTTTTGCGAGCTTTTGCCCAAACTCCAAAGCGTTTGAAATGGATTTTTCGGTCAGCGAGGTCGCTTGGTCCCGAATCGTATGAGCCTGACTTTCCCAATCCTCCGCCATCTTGCGCGTCACACGCATTAATCCGTCGAATGTACGCTTGCCCTGATTGAAACTTTCTTCCGCAAATGCGCGAGCCTCTTGCAGAGTGCGCTCGGTATTTGCGTTGAAGTCCTGTGCCATTCTCATTCTCCCTGTTGCTGAGGAGCGGTAGGTGGCATGCGGGTTCGTGTTTTCAATTGTCATTTGATAATCGCCTGCTGAAATTTATGGAGTTGGCCTTTGCGCGCAACAAACCGTCTCAAAGTTTGAATGTTCCTGTTCCGTCGCCAAGAAACTAGTCGCGGGGAACTTCATTCGCCGTGGAGGAGTGATTGTGACGATGGATCGCTTCGTCCCGACGGAATTTTTCGCGCTGCTACCACTCCAGCTCCTCATGGGGGTCGGTACGATGATCTTTGTTCTCATCGCCGTTGTTTTGGTCGGCTAGCGCGCTGAAACAGAAGCCCACGAATTTCGTTAGCTTTATGGATCGCGCGACGTTCTTCGAGTTCATGCCATGCGCGGCCCGGAAGGCCTTCCCTTGTTTGACGCACACCAAATTTAGAAACTTGAGGCAAATCAAAGCGCCGCTTTGTTCTGTGGGTGACATAGGAACCGACGGGCCGGGAATAATCCTCCCCGCGTGGGCTTGTCATTTTCTCCCAATACTTGGCCCCGGCTCAGCCCGGGCTTTTTTTACACCCCGACGCACGCTGTGCTAAATTTCCGCCGGGTAAGGGCCAATCTATGCCGCTCTCGGTCGAACCGCCGGTTTGCGGAAGCTGCCGCATTACGATGCTGTGGTTCAATTCGGTTCGCACCCCTAATACCACGGACCACCTCACCCATTCATTTCGCTGCCCAAGCTGCAACCGCACCCAACACGTGACGGTTCTGCAACCAACCGAACTAGCGAGTGACCCCGCTCACTGGCAAAAACGCGCTAACGAAATTCGTCAGCTTGCGGAAACAATCGCTGAGCCGAATACGAGAGAAGTATTTCTCAAACTTGCCGCCGAATACGACAAGCTTGCGCAACGTGCGGCCAGCCGCGCACACAAACCGAAATCATCAGGTACGGCCGCGTAGGCTTCTTCCGCGCCCAACGGGTCGCCTTTCGGAGCGATGAAGTGGCACTAGGACAGAAACGACATCGTCCGAACGTTAGGGAAACGCCGGCAATTACAACCCGCTCCTGATTGCTGCGATTAAGAGAATGATTAATCCTGCTGCAACTAAACTGACCACGGTACCAATCGCACGTGCAGCAATCTGAACCCGCGATTGCTCAACGGCATGATCCAAGCGGCACATCCGAGTCCGACCAAACCGAGTTATCCAAAAATGATTTCTGCCGCCCCTTGGCGGTGGGTATTCCAATCCAGAACGAGATAAACCCAAACTGCGATAAGGATCACAGCGAGAAGGGTTCGCAGTTTCTGACTATTCGGGGAATGCTGCTTCCTGCCGATTGATGTCATCAGACTTCCACGCCATCCCATTTTTTCAGGCAGTGGAATGAGTTTTAGTTTCCGAGCAGCGGGCAGAACCCGCGTTGGGTATCCTCCTCATTCAGGCCAGCATTCATGCGAATGTCTCGGATACCGTTCAGATAGAGGTAGTGGCACCGTTTTTCATAAACCACCAGACCGCTCGCTGAGTCCAAAATCGTGTTGGAGCCGACGTATACACCGCGACTAAGCAGGTAGCCGACCAGAACAACGCCCGCCAACGTCAAAACGGCGCGACTGATTATTGACCAGCGCATGCAAAATTCCCTGATCTATTGGGCTATAGTTCGGCAGAGAGAACAGTAAAAGCAACCGGCAACATTGCGCTTCAGCCGCGGAAGCTAGTTGCAAACGACCGTCTGGCCGCCCGCACTTGGCGTTCCGCTTCCCGTTCCCCCTCCGTTGGCGGTCGTCACTATTCTGCAATTCTTTGGGACCGAACTGCACCCGCCACGTTCCGAGCAGTAAATCTGACCGCCGCCCCCGCCGCCGTTGCCTTCTTCGCGTGACGGCGGACGCGTCGCCGATTTTGTTTCGCGCTCGCAATCGCCTGTGGCCTTGTTGCGCACGAAACCCCGCCGGCAGGCTTCGGCGACGCAGCGGTCTTCCTCGACCTTGAAGCCCTTGCCGCACACCAAAGGACAAAGGCGTGCCTTCTGTTGCTTGACCGCATCGAGCGCGCCGAGCGACGCAACCTTGACCTCGAAATTTGCTTTTGCACGCTTGTTGAATTCGGCCATTGCGTGCGCGGACTGGTCGGTCCATTTGCCGTCAACGGTCCCGGGGTCGCAGCCGACACGCTTGAGGTGGAATTGCAGCAACCGGGCGATATCGCCCTCGTCCATTTGAGGCGCAGGAGCCCGCATGGCGTCCGGCGCACTCGGAGCCGAGGCAACCACCATGGGCGTCTGCTGTGATTTCACCACGGCTTCCAGTCTGGCCTTCAGCTTTGCCTCTTCCTCGGCGAATTTCCTGGCCGCCTCTTCCGCTTTCAGCCTGGCCTCTTCGGCGGCACGGTAGCGAGCTTCCTCGGCGGCCTTGCGCCTGGTTTCTTCCTCGGCCGCCTTTTTCGCGTCGGCTTCTGCCTTGAGCCTTGCTTCTTCCGCGGCGCGCACACGGGCTGCCTCGGCGGCCTTGCGCTTGATCTCCTCTTCGGCCGCCTTTTCCTTGCCCATGGTCACGCGTTGTTCGGCCGCGATAATCTTGTCGCGCGCCGCACGCGCAAGATCGGCAAAGAAGCCGGTGCTGTGCGCGGTCAGAAAGCTGTCCCAGGCCTGTCGGGTGCCGATCCGCTCGGCGAATTCATAGTCGCGCGCCAGCGTGTCGGCGGCGGCGGGTGCAGCCGGCGCTTGTTTCTCGGGCGGTTTGGAGACGAGTGCGACGGTCGATCCGCCGATTGAGCCGTAAACGTAGGGCTCCTGCTTGTTATCGGTCGATTTCATGACCTCGTCGCGCACGCGCCCGAAGGCAATGCGGACATCGAGGCCGGGCGTCGCAAGTGAGTCGAGCAAGGCAGCGGTAAAGGGGCTGTGACCTCCGGTGCCATCGGCCGCGGTCATCCCGGCTTTGGCGGCAAAGGCCACAAGCGTATCGGTCGTGGTCACCTCGATCTTCGCGAGGCCGCGGCCCATCGAGCGCGACGCGATCGTGCGCGTCATCTTTTTTGCGAACGGATTCTCCCGACAGGCATCCAGGATGACGAGCCGCAGTCGTTTTACAGGATCGAGCATCCGCATGACGCGGTCGAGCGAGATCGTCTCGTCCTCGACGTCGACATCGCTGGCAAGCTCGGCATCGACCGGAATCAGGTAATTGGTGCCGTCGAACTCGATGCCGTGGCCGGCATAGTAGACGACAGCGATGTCGGCGTTTTTTGCAGTCCCGGTGAATTCACGGATCGCGCGCCGCATCGCCGTGTTGCCGAGATCGAGCTTGCTTTCGACCACCTCGAAACCGGCCTTCTTGAACATCGCGCCCACCGCCGCCGCATCCTTGGCAGGATTGGCGAGCGGTTGGACGTTTTTGTAGGTCGAGTTGCCAATGATCAATGCGACGCGGCGCTCGGCCGACGCAAATCCGGCCGACAGCACCAACATAAGCCCGATCAGAAACGAAAGGCTCAGTAGCCGCGAGGTCATCCCCCGCCCCCCCAGAAATCAACGCGAATCTACCATGTCCGCGGCCTGGAAACCACGTGCAAATCGAGCGTCCATCCACGCAAATAAGGTTTTTCCCGTTTGAGAACTCTTGCCCGGCGGTGACCGCTCGATATCATCAATTTCGGAACGGCGGCCGATCGGGGGGATCTATCATGCGGTTTGTGGTCCTGGGCTTGTGCGTTCTTGCATTCACCGTGAACAGCCCGGCCGTCAGAGCCGGCAACGTGCTGATCTCGGCTGACGAGGCCGCCCTGCCTCCTGCTTCCGACGCAACAAAAATTCCGGCGCTCACACGTGCCATCACGCGCCGTCCCGATCTGATCTTGGTCTCCCCGACAAAGTCGGTGCACTCGCCGTTCGACCTGCAATTCAAATTTCAGGCGCATGGCAGCAGCGGCATCAAGCCGGAGTCCTTCCATCTGATCTATCTGAAGAAACCGACCGTCGATCTGACCGCGCGCGTGCGACCCTATATCCAGGCCACCGGCCTCACGATGCCGCAAGCCGAAGCGCCTGCGGGTCGTCACGTGATCGAGGCGAGGATATCCGACAGCGATGGTCGTGAAGCCGTCGGCGTCTTCACGTTCGAAGTGGTCAAATAGAGACCTGCGGACACTGCGCCTGGACGCAATCAGAACCCGACCAAGGCCCGGATACCCGTGTACAATGAGCTGGCGCCCGCGCCCAGCGCAGTGGCTCCGGTTGCGATCGTCCTGAAGTTATCCTGAATTTTCTGGGCGCGACGCCGCAATGCCTGCGTTCCGACGTGGCGTCCGGCTATGCGCGCGATCGTTATCGCGGCAGGGCCCGGCGCCCCTGTGGCATCCAACGTCCTTGGCAGCATGCGACGCACGAAAAACGCCAGAACCGCACCCGTGATGTTGGCGAGCGCGATGCTCGCAACATATTCCATGGTCTCGCGCCAATCGCGGGCGTTGTCCGGCAAGACGGGAACCTTGTCTATAACAGCGACGGCAATCAGCATCCCTGTCACCGCGAGGAGGCCGATCAAGATGCCGTCAGCGATCGCCCACTGAATGTCGTGATGCGAGCGCCAGATGAGCAGGAAACCGAATGGCAACGGAATTACTATGGACGCAAGGCGCAGATAGAGTGGCGAGATATCGAGACCGACGACGATCAGAAAATGCGCCGCGACAAGCAGAATGACCGGCGCCAAAATGTAGACGGCACAATGAGTCGACCAGAAGGTCAGAGGCATTGTCGCGCGCGCAACCGCCGCGCGCGCTTTGTGGACTTGATCTTCGAGGTCCATCGCCAGCGCGACGAGCCGCAAATTTTCATTGATGACCGGGCGGACCAGACGAAGATCGCGTCCGCAGTCCTTGCAAACAAGCGCCTCCTCGTTGAATGCCTCGAGGCAGTAAGGACACTCCATTGAATCCCCCGCCCGTCAGCTTCTGTCTTGGCGGCCGAGCCGCCCGTGCAGATCCGCCAGCTCGCGTCGCAGGCCTGCCACGCGCTCCTTGAGCTCTGCATTTTCGAGCGCAAGCGATTCAGGAATTTTCAGGTCGTTGCCGCAGTGGCGGCAAATCGAGGCGTCGGCCCGGACACCCTCGTTGCAAAATGGGCAGCGCACCGATGTCTTGCCGCCTGCCTTGTCGCGCTGTCTCATCTCCACCCCCGAAAGCCGAATCCATCGTAGCCGCTGAAGAAAGCCTCGTTAAGCGCGTGGCGGCACAGCATCCGGCCGCCCTTATCCGCCTGCCTGAGACGACGGGGAAACTCATAATTAACAAGTTTGGCACACCAATAGCCGGGGGGGACGCTGCAATTCCCTCGGTTTAAGTGCGCCCGAACCGCAAATGACCGAGCCAGCCGCCAAATCGTCGACACCGGCCGACGGCACCCCTGCCGTCGAGTCGCCGCCACTCGCCCCCGGCGGCGTACCAACCTGTTATGTCGTCGATGAAGAGCCGAGCATCCGGCATTTCCTGTCGCTCGTGCTGCACGGGGCTGGTGTCGATACCGTCGAGTTTCCCGACGGCGCCAGCATGCGCAAGGCCATCGAGTCACGTCCGCCTGCGCTCGTATTCATCAATATCTCTCTCGAGTCGGCCGACGCGATCGAAACCGTCGTCGCCCTAGGCAGGGGACGCTTTCGGGGCGCCGTGCAATTGATGAGCGCGCGTGGCGCGGCAGTCCTCGAGCACGTCAAGGGCATCGGCGCGCAACATAAGCTGCAGATGCTGCCCGTGCTGAAGAAACCCTTTGAGACCGAGACGATCGTCAAGCTCGTGCAGGAGCTCAAGCTGGGCACCCCGCCCGCGGTCGCGGCCAAGCTCGAGCTCGATGATGCGATCAAGAACAAGTGGGTGGAGTTCTGGTACCAGCCCAAAATTGCTCTGCGCAAAAAACAACTCGCAGGCGCCGAGGCCTATGCCCGCGTGCGTCACCCCCAGCATGGCATGGTGCTTGCCGGAGCGTTCACCGCCGACGCGTCCGAGCCTGCCGCCGCCAAATTGGCCGAGCTGGCGCTTGAAAACGCGCTCAAGACCAGCGCTCTTTTCTCCAAGCTCGGTGTCAATCTGCGGCTGTCGGTCAACATTCCCGTGCCCGCGCTGGTCAAGATCTCGGTTGAGGACATCGTCAAGGCGCATCGCCCGGCCAGCGAAAAATGGCATGGCCTGATCATCGACCTGCCTGAAGAGCAGATCGTCAACGACCTCAAGCTTGCCGGCGAATTGAGCAAGAAGCTCGAGCCGCACAACGTCAGGCTTGCGATCGACAACTTCGGCCGGGCCTATTCGACGCTCGCCAAGTCCGAGGAAATGCCGTTCGAGGAGCTCAAGCTCGACAAGTCCTTTGTCGCCGACTGCGGCACCGACAAGGTCAACGCTCCGCTGTGCAAGACCGTCATCGATCTCGCGCACAGTTTCGGACGTTATGCTGTCGCGGCCGGCATCGAAAAAGCCGCCGACGCGGTGGCGCTCGTCAGCATGGGCTGCGACTACGGCCAGGGGTATCTGCTCGGCCAGCCGATGCCGCAGGAGCGTTTTGTTTCGCTCCTCCGCCAGCGCGCGGCGACGCAGGGGCTCAGCCTGGAAGGCGCCGCTCCTACCGAAAAACAGCCGGCCTGATCCGCAAATTTCGCGACAGGTTTCTAGTGCGTCCAGGGATCGCGACGCTTGAAGGAAAAATTGTCGGCGTAGGACATTGTCCGCCGCTTGAGGGGGGCCGCGTCGAACACCTCATAGGCGAGCTTATGCCGCTCGCAATAAGCCACCGCCTCCTCTTTCGACTCGAACCGCAGCCGCAGCTGCTGGCGCATGTCGCTGGACGAGGTCCAACCCATCAGCGGCTCGACTCGGCGCGGCGCCTCCGGCTCAAAATCGAGCACCCAGCCTTTGGTGTTGCCAAAGCCTGACTGCATGGCGGTCTTCGCGGGCTTGTAGATCCTGGCAACCATTGGGAATCCTGCCTTGAGGTACCCGCAACCCTATAGGGCGGACGCGCCGCAATGACAATCGCGGCCGCCCGGCCCGCGAATTCAAGGGAGAAGGAAAGTAGCCTGTGTTGTGTCCAAGCGCGCCAGGTCGGTCTATCGGTCGGGACCGTCAGGCAGGCGGATTAAAATAAAAAACCCGAACTCGCCTGCGTCGACGCGGACTCTTGGTGGGGGCTACCAGGACGCGTTTGATTCACGGGACCGCGTGCGCGCGTGGATCGCCGCATTGTTATTCCGAACCTGGCCCAGTACCGAACGTAGTCCTCGCGGATGCGGATTCTCTTACGGTCTCGTTCCTGGCGGTCTTTTATAGACTGCGCTGCATTGTTCATTCCGAAACTGACCCAGTATCGAACGTAGTCCTCGCGGATGCGGATTCGCTTACGGTCTCGTTCCTGGCTGTCCTTTATAGACTGGCTGTCTTCTATAGCAACCAACTCGGTCGCCATGTCCCAATGTATCTTATCCCGGCCATCTGGGCAGCCCACGTGCAGCCAGATCTGGTAGGCCCGTTCACGGATACGTTGTTGAAGGTCTTTGGTCATCGACATCTCAGCCAAACAAGTTTGGCAAAGAGACGCTAATTTTTCCCTACCTAGTCGGGATCGTATCGGCCCAAGGCAACCCGCTTGAATCACAATGTCATTTACACCCTGCAGAAGAGCCGGACACTGCTCGCGCCATAGTGAGCAGTGAAAGCCAATCAAGTCAGGCTTAGCTCGGCCTAAACCGCGCGGGCCTTAGGTAGTCCGATAAATTTACTCGCAAATTCTGCGGCTAGGCTTGCATCGGCAAAACGCCGGCGGAACTAGCTCGTCGGGTTCGGCTTAGGCCAGCCATGGGATGAGCGACCCTTTGCGGATTTAGCGAAGCCACCGGTAAGGAGTTAAGGCACCGTGGCCAGATCGGCCCTGCCCACACTTGAAACGAAGCCCAGGGCGCGCGGTGTTATCAAGAAAGTGGGAACTAGCGCTCGAACACAGCCTTGTTGCCTAACGCTGTGAGTGCACCCGCGCAAAGCCTGTCCGGGTCGCGCTCACCTTCCTTGGCCAGCGAAATTATTCGCAGGGCAATTACCTCACTGACGATTTTTGGCTGGCCGTTATCATGAAGCGATCTGCATGCCTTGTCGTAGGCATCGCACAGCGACTTGACCGTTTCCGGATCGAAAGCCGAATTGTGGAAAAACTCTTCAACTTCCCCCATGAGTCACTTTGGTGCCGGCAAAAGGGGCTGACAAGTCCAAAACACCCACCAACAGCGAATTTACGAGTCCGTTATGATGACCCTAGGGAACATGCACCGCGAACGGCGTCCGCTCGTTCGCGGTGCACTGCCGCGTCCCCGGCGACCGAACGGAACCGCCTCCGGGCCGGCGGGATGCCCTCTCCGGCACCACTGCCCCGGCTCTATCGTTCGCCGTTCGTTCGTGTTCGAAAGTGGTCGGGGCAGCAGGATTTGAACCTGCGACCTTCTGCTCCCAAAGCAGACGCGCTACCAGACTGCGCTATGCCCCGCCGGGAAACAGGGGTTCGATACACGCTTCGCTATAGCCCGGCAAGCAAGCCTCAGCGCGCGCGGAAGATCGGCGAGGCAACACGGTCCCCCGGCGCGATACCGAGCTTGCGCGACGTGCCGCCGATGACCTCCAGAACCGCGCGCACCGCGCCGCGCGACGGTATCATCCGCGTCGACAAAGGCACGGTATTTTCCTCGATCCGCAGGATCTGTCCGTCGCCGCGGATGAAAATCATGTCGAGCGGGATATAGGTATTCTGCATCCAGAAGCTGACCTCCTGGTCGCGGTGAAAATCGAACAGCATCCCGCGGCCTTCGGGCAGTTCCTTGCGGTACATGAGCCCTTTTGCCCGGTCCGCATCATTGTCGACAACCTCAACCGAGAAGACGTGAACGCCGCTCTTGCTCGCGATTTCGAGCCTCTGCTCTCCGGCGGATCTGGCGGCCTCCGGCGACAAGGTCAATGCGAGGACGATAAGGGCAAGCGAGCCGAGGCGGACCATGGGGCCGCCTTTACGCGGCCTCATCAAAGCCGGCAATCGGAAAATAGGCCCGACTAGTGCGAGGCGGGCCCGAGCGAGCCGCCGTCCGGGCGGACCTCCGCGGCCATCAGCCCTTTGGGACCCGGCCCAAAGCGGACGAGGACGGTCTGACCCGGCCGCAGCTCGGCAAAGCCATAGCGGCGCAGGGTTTCCATATGGACGAAAATATCAGGCGTGCCCTCGCCCCGGGTCAGAAAGCCGAAACCGCGCAGCCGGTTGAACCATTTGACCTGCGCGCGTTCCAATCCGCTGGTCGGGGTGACGGTGACGTGCGTGCGTGGCGGCGGCATTTGCGCCGGATGCACCGCAGTCGACTCGTCCATGGAAACGATCCGGAATGCCTGAAGGCCTTTCGACCGCTGCAGCACCTCGCAGATGACCCGCGCGCCCTCATAGGCGGTCTGATAGCCGTCTCGGCGCAGGCAGGTCACATGCAGAAGGATGTCAGGCATTCCGTTGTCGGGGATGATGAAGCCAAATCCCTTCGCAACATCGAACCACTTGATGACGCCCGACAATTCGATGAGATTGGTCGCCGTCTCATCGACGATTTCTCTGACCGTCCCTGGTCGGAGATTGGTCCCAGACATTTTTGGTTCGATCCCGTCCGACGCCATGAAAAGCGCTTCAACGAATCCTGAGGAATCGAATTTAACACTCGCCCTTGAACCGCAAAGTGCAAAATGCGCTTGCACACAGCCCTGTGCACAGCGCAGCGCTGTCCGAATCAGTGGGCGATGAAGGGTCCGAGCACGTCGCCGATGTCTTCGCGCACCACCAAGTCGGCGAGATCGTCGAAGTCGGTCGTCTCGCGATTGATGATGACGAGAATCGCGCCGGCTCGCTTCGCCGTCAGAGGAAATCCCGCCGCCGGCCACACGACGAGAGACGAGCCGATAGCAAGGAAAAGGCTGCAATTCCTGGCTAATTCGTCAGCCCGCTCCATGGCTTCGGCCGGCATCGCCTGGCCGAAGGAAACGGTTGCGGTCTTGATGTAGCCACCGCAATCGCAGTCAGGAGCGCGATTGCCGGCGGCCTCGAATTTTTTCCTCACCCACGGCAACTCGTACCGCTCCCCGCAGTCGAGGCACGTTGCGTAGGTTGTGTTGCCATGCAGCTCGACGATGTCCTTCGCTGCAACGCCCGATGCCTGATGGAGGTTGTCAATGTTCTGCGTGATCAAGCCCGGGACTTTGCCCGCGCGATAGAGACTCGCGATCGCCCGATGGCCACGACCGGGTTTCGCCCCGCCGAACTGATCCTCCATGGCGAAGCGCCGGCGCCAGGACTCATCCCGCATCTCCCGATCCGTCATAAAAGCGTCGAAGGGGATCGGCTGGTACTTCGTCCAAATCCCGCCGGGAGAACGAAAGTCGGGGATACCGCACTCGGTCGAGATCCCCGCCCCTGTGAATGGGACGATCGCCTGGGTCTCTTCGATCAGGTCGCGAAGGCGGGAGATTGCCGTTGGAAGATCGGGCGTGATCATAGCTATATTGTGCGTGCCGTCTATCAGTCAGTGAGGTTTAGCCCATGCGATACCTGCACACCATGCTCCGCGTCCGGGACCTGGATGCCGCTCTCGATTTTTATTGCAACAAACTCGGTCTGAAAGAGACGCGCCGGCGCGTCGATGAGAAGAACCGGTATACGCTCGTGTTCCTTGCCGGCCCCACCGACGAAAAATTGGTCGAGGACAGCAAGAAAATGGGCAGGCCGGGACCTGAAGTCGAGCTCACCTACAACTGGGATACCGAGGACTACGGCGAGGCCCGCTATTTCGGACACCTCGCCTATGAGGTCGACGACATCTACGAGACCTGCGACCGCCTGATGAAGGCCGGCGTTACCATCAACCGGCCGCCGCGCGACGGGGTGATGGCCTTCGTGCGCTCGCCCGACAAGCACTCGATCGAGCTGCTGCAGAAGGGCTCGCCCAAGCCGCCGCAGGAACCATGGAAATCGATGGGAAATACCGGAAAATGGTAGCAGGCATTCGCTTGCCGCTGGCGGCGAAGGTCTTTATACCCCCCGAAACTTTGCTCGTTCGGCCCGGCAAGCTCCCTCTGGCCGATCGCTAGCCATGCGCCCTTCGTCTAGAGGCCTAGGACACCGCCCTTTCACGGCGGTAACAGGGGTTCGAATCCCCTAGGGCGCGCCAATGAAATCACAGACTTAGAAATGGGGCTTTAGACTTTAAAGCGACTTTCAATATCCCAAAACCTCATCCGCATCGGCAAGAGCCGCGGCGGACGCTAGGACGAAAGCGGCCGCGTCGTCGGTCGCATCAGGCGCACCCGCGGCGCCGGGTCCCACAAATGTCCGTTAAACACGCATGGAAAACGCGTGTAGACCTTATTCGTGCCTCAATGCAGATGAGAAGTAATCGGGTGAGTAGACAATCCGGTGTTGCGTTCCCCGGATTGTGAGTGCGGCGCGACCAGTCACCCGGTTCGCATCGCCTCAATGGTAAGGGCCGCGCCGTGTATCTCGTGGGCGGCCTCTTTTTTTATGGGCTATTGAATAAACGCCACTCTCACAGCGGTTGCCCAATACAGTGTTTCTCATGAAACCTGAGGCAATACGTGGCACTGGCCGCGAGCTTGCGCGCATCGTTCGCACAAAATCGTTTCACAGCGTGGCCGCCGCGCTACAGCTTTTCTGAGTTAGTCAGGCTAGCTAGTCGCGTGGCGCTTGGAGCTGTGTTGGGTCATGCGATCTTTTGTAATTAGCGACGGTAGATTATTTGCCCTTAAACCTTCGGATTGGTTTTTCCTACTGAGCGGCACTGCGCTTTGCGGATTGTTCGCACTGATATCGATTTAGAAAACGCCATTAGCCTCCGCTATAACGGCCAACTAAAAGCATCGCAATTTCCGCATCACGTTGACATCCGGCGTCCCGCCTGGCGGGCTGGCACGCGGCTCGATGCGATGTACGACTTTCACATTCAGCATGGCATCAGGGCGCAGCGCGGCCACGGCACGCACAATGCCGATGGCGCAGTTATTCGGTGGTGCTTTGCTGATGCGAGTTTAGCGGCAGCGTTTGTGAGTAAGTTCGAGACTTAGTGCAATCATCCGCGCTCGAACTTTGCTTTTGAACATGCTCAAGCACAAAAAGGCGGATCGCAGACGACAGATTGCTCTGCTTGCGCATAGCGTCAATTCCACCGACCAATTTCGACAACGTCATATGTTCGAAATGAGCGATTTCTTTGAGCTCAGTCCAGAAAGGCTCTTCAAGGCTGACGCTGGTTTTATGTCCATCCAGCACGATGGAACGTTTGATCACGGTTGATTTCATTGGGGCCCCCAATTTTTGGCCCCCTTACCCGGCGGTCATTTTACGGCTGATTCCCGCATATGCAAACCACTACCGCCAGATAAGATTTTCGTAAATTCCGCGGGTATTTTCGTGATGCCCGACACAGCGTATTTTTCAGCAACTCATATCCTCTCTCCGGCATTCGGAAGGATATGGACATGCACACCGAAAACAAAGATGTCGCTCCGCTGATCGAACTCTTAAAAATGGCCGCCGAGCGGCGATCCACTGACTTGCAGAATGAGGAGTTCAGCGAGGACCGCGCCTTGCTTGAAATGTGGCCAGAAGCGTGCCGACGCACTGGCGTGGGAACGCGGGTATTTCCGCCTGGGGTGCTTGACCTTTGGAAGCAAAGTCTCGGCCGCCCGAATTGAACGGCCGCCGCCAGTCGGAAATCTGCGCGAAAGTTTTTTGTCTTCGTGGTGCGGTGCTACTGCCCTCATTTAGTTCGACTCAGCGACAACC
>Ga0310811_10001241_pt1 | contig 32677 bp, 48 predicted proteins | sample YCmetagenome_FD_207642 | JGI IMG/M metagenome (GOLD analysis project Ga0310811, IMG submission 207642) | Soil microbial communities from experimental microcosm in Duke University, North Carolina, United States - YC | ecosystem: Engineered > Artificial ecosystem > Soil microcosm > Unclassified ...
GTGTCTTATAGCGGGCGTGGCCCGACCGGAGGCACGACGAGATCTGCAAGCATCAAATACTGTGTAGCAAATGATACAGGAGTCCAGAGCATCTAATCGTAGGGATTCCAGGTCGCAGTCCAAGCATGACGGCCAGAGGTCGAAAGTCGAAGTCGAGTGCTTACATCCAATCGCTAGAGTTGTCAATTCTCACCAGTCTCGGGCACGCTTTCTGAACACTGGCTTCCATTCAGCCTGGATTTCCTCCATGGTCAGCTCAGATACCGGAGAAGTCGCACGAAATTCTTCCTCGTTTGGCGAGTGTTCTGAAGCATCCTGAGCCTGCCAGTGCGAGATCTGGATGAGTATACACGCGTCAGCGAATGGTTCGAGCGCGGATTCAAACGCCATGGCGAACTACATCTTGAGATGATTCGGTCTCCTGTAGAAAGCTCGACAAGTCGTCAAGGTCAGATTCCGTCGACTCGGAATGCGACGTGTTTGACGATGGGTATGGCACGATGGTGTTTCCCTCTTGTTGGCACTTTCTGGCTGAAAGGAAGGGGATGTCAGCGTAGCTAGATGGCGATCTGGGCAAACCTGGTTTCATCATCTTCGAATCTTCGAATTTTGGACTGCAATCTCACACGGTCTCACGCGGTACCCCTGCTTGTTGCTTGGCTGGGTTCAATTCGGCCGCACGTGATCCCCGAACTTTCTGTCGGACTTTTTGAGCTTGACTGTTTGAACTTTGAACTCCGTGTATATAGAAATTTGACTACTCCTTGGTCTCAAGTTTTCGTGCCCTACAATGTGTTCTCACTTAACCGCCCTCTTCGGATCTGCAAAACCTTTTAACGGCCAGTTTTGGACTGAAACTCTCTGCGACAAGGGCTCTTTTGGTACCTTCGTCTCATTATATGTACTATATCTATTTACCTCCATTTCAGGTTGTGTCATTTTTGCACGGAAGATTCACACAAAGGAAGATGTGGTAATTAAAGTCGAGTGCGGTGTATTGCGCTCTTACAACGAGGTTGCAGCGTACAAAGCCCTTAAAGGTGTCTCCGGTATCCCGCGATTTCATTGTCTGTACACTATTCGAGACCATGGGATGATCGTCTTGGATCGTCTTGGCCAGAACCTTCTCAAATATATGAAATCCTGTGGGGGTTCTCTTCCTATCAGTGAGGTATATGTGTTGGGAAAAGCTCTTGTAAGTGTGTGTATCGTCTTGACAATCGTTTAGCTGACTGGAATAGGTAAAAATTCTTCATCAAATCCATGACCGAGGTGTCGTTCACCGCGATATCAAGCCTGGAAACATCGTACTCCCGATTAATGGGGAGTTGCAACCTCACTTGGTGGATTTTGGTCATGCTAAGCGCTACCGCGACGAGACCGGAAAACATAAACCGGAATCTGGAGAGTGCGCCGAAGGCACGTTGCCGTATATGAGCATCCACGTCCACTGCCATACACGTGAGTTTACCTGTATATCACGATACCTTGCAGACCAGCAAACATATTTGATCAGGTTATAGTCGCCGAGACGACATAATATCCTTGACGTATACGCTGATTCACTTAGCTAAAGGATCGCTCCCGTGGTGTGGACTCTCCCCAGCAGAGTGCGAGGCAATGAAACGAGAACTTCGGTGGTCGGAGATCACCCCTGCTCCACTCGGATTGTTTCTAGAACATGCTGAGGACCTAGGGTATTTACAGCTTTTGTTTGACTCTATTCGCGGCTGACTCTGGTTGACAGTTATGAAGAGGATCCGGACTATTCTTACCTGGAGGATATCCTGGGCTAGATTTGCCTTGGTTTGTTGCGACAAATGAATATTCATCGAGTTCCACATTGTCAATCACAATTTCCTCCCCTATTGTATCCACACTTCCCCCCTATAAACATTTATATTTTAACCAGCTAACATGTTAAATCCCATCCCGATGATATCGATTTCATTATCATTCCCTACCCTGGCGAATCACTCACGATCGGCTACAGCAACTCAATAGCTGACACCAACGCATTCTTGTAAGGTGCCGGGAAACGTAGCTCACCGGAGTTTCCCGGCACCACATTCCAGCCGAGCGTTGCTGCCGTTTTTCCTTCATTCGTTTTTTCGACCTACCACCGACATCACATTCGGGCTACCTCACATACCCCTCACTCATTATATCAACGTTTCGTTGCACCCACCCACCCCTCCCTTACGTATTTTCGCAAATTTATAGTTCATTGTCAAAATAGAGAGTCAGCGCGCGATCGAATTCGTAAGCAGGTTTCCCGCCCTCCCAGCGGCTCCACCTGCTTGCGTCTCACCCCAAGCTAATGCTCGGACCAGCCCAACATCTTAGATCGCGTCACTGACTTTATACTAGATGTACCCGAGTGTTCGCGCTTATTTACGGTCTCGCGTATTGCTCTCGATCCACAACATAAAATAAATATCGGATAGTCATTAGTAGATATAATACCATCTCAATAACATGGCCCAGATTTTTTTATACTAAAAAATTGATCTGTTGTGTTGCTACAGCATGAGCGAGCACCTCTAGTCAATCTCACCTAGTGTTCGCGCATTCGTCACACTGTGTCACAGGTTGCCAACAATGCCGATTCGAAGTCCGCTACACTTGCGCTACACATACCCAAGTTCAAGGGGCAGCTTCGTCATGGCAAGGGGTAGAACGGTTGCCCCTTGCCATGACCAATTTTTCATTGCATTTTCTATGGCCTTCAGGGCAGGTTTATAGGATACATGGTGAACCTTTTCCGAATTGTGCCGACTCAAATATGCCCTCTCAAACGCCTAACTTCTCATGCATCCCCTGCGTCGTGACTCATTTGTTATTATTCGCAATGAGAAGCGTATGTCCATCGGTGAGGTGCTTGACCTTTACAAGAAGGGAAAAAATTGGCATGGATCTGTGCCCTCCATCAAATCCTGCTGAATTATCCCATCTCTCACTTTGTGTTTATCGTGCACTTGACTCTGACATTGAAAGTGACTATATTTTCACATTACACGTTCTGAATGTGTCATTGTTTCTGAAAGAAACTTGATGCATCTGACAATGATGACAACTCGAATCCCTTGAACTCAGATGACACCAGCCTACCACTGTTCTTGCACACTCTCAAGACATTTGAGCTCCACACTCATGCACCTGCATAGCAACTCGTTTACCACCTCAATGGAAATCAATTCACACAGCAGCTCTGCAGTCATCTCAGTCATCTCACCTTGTCTGCTGAAGCAGGTGCTCACTGGGCAACTCTCTCTCTCGACCATCTATCAAATGTGTCATTCTGAAATTGCTGCCTACCATCAAGATTCCAGTAATGGGAGCACAAATGACGGAGAAATAGTAGTATTGGAATATAGTAGTACACTGATTACATTCAGACGCTGTATATATGCCTCTGTCGCTCTCTGTTGCCGCTGTCACATCAACAGCGCACCTGGCTATCCCAATTAGTAAGCCTAATTATGCCTGGTGTACACGTACCTTGCCAACTATAATTAGGCTTGTTTGTAGTTAAATCCCAACACCAGCAATAAATATTGCCCTAAATCATTTGTGACCTCCAGTACTACTGTATTACCACAGCTAAATATAGTTGGCAAGGTACGTGTACACCAGGCATAATTAGGCTTACTAATTGGGATAGCCAGCGCCCTCTATAGTGCCATTCCCGCCATTCCCACCTAAACATCATTCCGGCAGTTTCCGCTGCAGGCCCTTCCCGATTAGGACCTGTGTTAGCGGTGGCAGCTTCCCATGTGCCTTGCTCCTCACCATCATACAGCGCTGCCTCCCTTGAGCTATTAGGGCCTACTACTGGCTGCTCATGCCCTCATTTCAGACGAGGAAGACGTCTTTCTGGCTGCCAACACTGCGCAGCACAATCTGCTCCCTTCAACTGCGCTCAACTGCGCCAAACTTGGCATCTGTGCCCTCCCTGTGTCTAGCCCTAGTATCTGGCCTCTCCTCCCTTTGTCACTGCGTCAGAACTGCACCAGTACACCATGTCCCGCAGCGCAGGTTCTTTTAGGCTCACAGGCCTATCAAAATCAGTCATATCACACAATTTTAGAGGACGCCATTGCCAAACTTGTATTCTCATGGCTAGTAAGCAGTTACAACACGTGGATGATGCAGATACTATGCGTCAGGCGGAAGTTTAATGTCAGTAGTGTTTTTTCTTCTTTCAAAGGTAGTGTTAACAACTTGTTAGGTATGTCAATGGAGGATCGCAATATGGTGGAGGATATGATAGTAGACTATGGGATGGATGTTGAGACACTCCCGCACACAGCACCCCCAGGAGAGGAAGGCTTTGAGTTCAGTCATGCAGGCAGGGAATATGAAGCTTTTGAGGGTCTTGCAAGCCAAATAGCTGAGATCAGTGGCTGGTACGTGTTTTTTTGCCTATATGACCTTGCTTCATCTCACCCCGAATAATAGTTGCTACATAGATCACTGGACATGCCATGACCGGACAGAAAACCAAATGGGCCACTGGGGTCTTCAACTAGATCTCCTTGTGGATGCTTATCTCGACTATCGCTCTCGCTCTTCCAAGAACGGTGTGCCAACCTTTGATGAGCCACCCACAGAGCCATCATCAAATGATACTCAGTGTGTTTTGCTGAGTAACATTGAGCTTGTTGATCTATTAGGTGTGTATGATAGATTTTGTCTGCCGTTCTATCAATATTAATTTATTTTCAGAGTGAAGCCGTTCATCACTTCAATCGTTGCCTTCTCACAAATACCCTAATGAGACGCTCATTTATCATGGCTACATTGGGTGCTCTCCAATGTATCCCACGGTCGCAATATCATTACGCACTCTTGCCGCCTACCGCCAAATTCATCGAACATGTCCTCGTTTCAGCATCCAAGCTCAATGCAAATCGTTATGTTTTCTTCACGATGTAAGTGCATGGTTGCTTTAGTGATTTAACTCATGGCCATTGAATAGATTCCTTATCGACCGTACTTGTGCATGCAATTTTCAGCCGCCTATGATATATACCTTGAAATCATCCATTCTGTTGACAAACAACTCAAGGCAGCCCTGAAACACGACACACCTGATTGGTGCTTACTCAATTCCTGTCCAGTGTGCTGATATAAGCTCCAGGACGAGCTTGCATTGGAATTTGATTGGCTTATCTCAATTGACAGCAATAATAGTTTGAAACGCTGGGATTCTACTATATATGGCACCACCGCCCACACCGATTCTTGCAAGGCACACTCCGACTACTGGATTGCTCCATTGGTTGTAGACTGGTTCAAGGCTGAGGTTAAAGCTCAAGAAGTAAGTTGTTGCAATATTGACATCATCATTGCCTGCTGACTTCTTGCAGAAGCCCTCAAACCCTGATGACTGGGAAGATGAACCTGTTGATGCTAACCGCTCACTTACTTGCATTGGTCGCTGGAGAAATGCTGGCCTCAATACGCACAAGAAAATGTTTTCAGTCTTCAACGAATCAGGCATTTTTATTGCTGCTTGCCGTCATCGTTTCATACTCCTGGCCTGTGACATGATCCAAAGTGGGGAATTGTTTGTTGATTTGCCCTCAATTAATTTTGTTCTGCACTGATTTGATTTGACAGGGCAAAATACCCACTTGCCCTCGTCGATAAGCTCCTTATGGTATATGGCAAAAACGGAGCTTGCGCTTATGACATCGGATGCGCATTTTCCAAAACCCTTAGTAATAGCACCTTGGGGCCATGAGCAGCAGAATTAAACTTTCGGATGATGGTAGGCACATTCCATGGGCACGCACATAATCGCAAATGTCAGCTGATGTGGCATCCCATGTATATTCCGGGCACTGGACATAGCGAGGGCGAAGGGTGCAAGCATATATTTTCCACCTCAAATGAGCTAGCTCGTAGCACTCGACATGCAAGCCCATTCCACTGGCATCAGGCGATCGAGGAACACTTTGCTTTTTGGGACACTGACAAGTATGCTGTGCTTTGTGAGTAATTTCTCCACGCACGTCAATTATGAAACTTATTATTTCGTATGTCATCAGCTAATTTTTTGTGGAACCATTATTGAGAAGCAACCAAACAGATCAGTGTTCTCGCAGCCGAACTAGCCGTCATCCAATCTACACTTGGTCTTACTGATGCTGACTTCTCTTGTTTCCTCCAGGAAGAACATGACTATCTCGACGGTTTGAAACAGCCGCCTGAAACAGATCGTCTCTCTGTACAGTACATCGAGGTACTCGACAAACTTGCTGAACGAAGGTGTTAATTTAAACTAGTTCATCTGTGTGCGGCTCTGACCCTAAATAATTAGGGCAGATTGGGACTCAGCACGCGAAGCTGCTAATAATTTGCTTGTTGGAATTGCAGCTGGTAGCTTGGACCAGATGAACAACGTACTCGCACAGGCTCACATTCGGGTGGATTCGTCTTATGCTAAATTACAGCATGCAGAGGTGCTAGTGGCGCACATCGAAACACACTTAGCTGTTGATGCGCGATGGGAGATCAGCGGCCGGGAGTACAACCATTTCAAGGAGGAGGTGTCCCTCAGCAAGTATCACAGTGCCCTTGATGACCTGGAGCACCTGGTCATCATGAGGCTATTTGAGCTTTCGAAGCTTTCATTTTCTGGCACAGGTATGTACTCATCCCAAATCACAATTGGTGAGCTAATGTTCTTATTTAGGCTATAAACTACGTCAACAAATTGGCAAAGCACTACAGCAATGATCAGAAGCTATCCATGATGCGATCAACCGCTACAACGTCCAAGCTGCTGCTCTTAACCCACCGCGACAGAAAGTCACTTGGAAGGACATCGTTGACTATGGTTTCCTAGGCGAATTCGATCTTTTGCGCTATTCTCGCTCTGATATTCGAAGCAGTGACTGGGTGACACCTGCTCATCGAGAGGCAACCACAAAACATTTCAAGCTTTGTTGAGCTCACGAAGAAATCGCTCGGCTTGATGTTGAAGTTCGCCGGTTGTGCACTGCAATTCATGATGAAGAGTTCCATGCGTCTGCCATCATACAGGACCTTCTCATTTCAAACCCACAGCTAGGGAAAGAGCTGCAACGCCAATGCTGTGTGTGCATGGCCATTAACGCTGTCCATTCTTCTCGTCTAGATCGCATTGAGAGACTCCCGGGATTCTCAGGAATCAGGGGTGTTGGTGTCCACCTTCACTCTACGCTATCTAGCAATGATGCAGAATCTGCCCATCCTGCCCATGCTGGTAAGCTTTCCATGTGCGTATGTGATTTGGACTAATTTATAATGCAGTGCAACAAAACATTATCGATGATGTGAATGATATCATTGCTTCGGATGCCGATGCCGATGCTATTGAACGGGAAGAGAGTGATTCATTGACGCAGGACATGGCTGACTATTTCAATCCATTGTTGATTAACATCTGTCTTACTTCTGCCCTATGTAATTAATGATGCTTATGCTTTAAAACAGCAAGAGCGGCTGATTGAAAGCCACCCTGCTTGAACCTCTGCTTTAAATCAGTGAAAGCAGCTATTTATGTGAACATTAATGTGTAGTAGTAATAGAGGCGGGCTCGCTTACATGACCGCTGTCGACACATCGATGTTTACCTGCTTGAACCTCTGCTTTAAAACAGTGAGAGTGGCTGACTGAAAGCCACCCTGCTTGAAGGGCCTGAGATTTATGTGAACGTTAATGTGTAGTAGTAATAGAGGTGGGTCTGCTTACATGACTGCTGTTGATACATCAATGTCACGTTTACTGGCATGACCTTTCCGATGGTAGGTGAACACTCCTATTGCATGTAATTAAATCATCAGTTTTGATTCTTACCGTCTCTGCAGTGTGTTCTACATTATAGCGTTCTCAAGACTCTTTCATTTCCTACCTATTGTGCGCCTGCTATGTGTTTTAATATCAAACTGATTGACCTTGTAAGTTATCACAGTGCAGCTCTGCCAACTATTATGTGTTTACTAAATGACCTTTATTAGCGCCTCACTAGTTGCTCTCGACTTTTACATTTCAACTACAGTTCATTTTCAACATCATGGCTGTCACTCCCCCCAAGGCAAAACCACCACCGTCAACTCCTGCCAATGGCACACGTGTATCGTCAATCGATCGGACACTTGGATTAATACCAGGACCAGGACCTTTCACAATGTCTAGCCTAGCTACTCTCTATCATACGTCAACATTGGCAGAGGGTTTCAGCAACAATGAGCGTCAAGCGGCTGCAAGGGCTTTGCTTAGGCACAATGCACACCTTGATGGCACCCACTATCACACTAGGAGACCTGGTGGCCTTCACCCAGCCTATGTTGCCTTCAATCGGACTGATAGTACTAGTAAAGAGAGGAGTCTCACTCACACTGAACTAGTTGAGGCGGCACTCAAGAATCTTTTTGATGCAGTAAGTTTAGGCTTTCGTGTTTTTGTTCTCAAATTTCATATATTGTTCAGGTAGCCATGCAAGATCGCATTGACGGCGGAATCACTCTACTCATTCGATGCCCGGGCTCTGAAGTCACTCCAACAGTCTTGCCTGATCAGCTTGCTCTTGACCTCTACATCACACCGCGCGAACTTCAAGAGACACCACAGCACATTGGCAGAGACATTGCTGCTTTAATACAGACTTTTGCTGAAGAATTCGCGATACCTCATCTCCAATGCTTTTCTAAGCGTTGCGCTATCGAAAACATAAAACCACCCAAGCACTGTAAGTCAATTAATTTGTGGACAGGATCGCTTCTTGGTCTCACGCCAGGTGGCACTCCGACTAAGACCCCGAAAAACACCAACCAACAGCGCGCCCAAAGGCGACGAAGCCGCCCAACGGTGACCCCAACGTCACCACTCATCAACAACTCAATAGAATCCAGATAGATATGTCCATTCCAAAGAAAAACAACAAAAACCCAGGTATACAAACGGCAGGAGGTACATCACCGCCACCCACAGGCATCCCCACTCGACAATCCAAGAAGTCAATGCTCACGCAAGAGGATATCGAAGTGATAGCAAGCACCGTGATGAACATAGAGAATGCTGAAGACTACCTCAACAAAAACTTATTGTGCCATTCTGATCAACCTTTCTCAATAACTCACATAATTTCAGTCCTGTTCCATATCACGCAACTGAAGGCAATCCCGCTCCCAGCAATAGAAGCCATTAGAGCAGTCACATTCATATTGAAAAAACACGAAGCAAACGAAATCGCAGAACTAGTAGCCGAAAGTATTACTGACAACCTTGCCCCCAAAATAGTAGACCACATCATTGCAGCAAGAGCACCGCAGGTAGCAAGAATCTTCACTACATCGGAAAACCTCGACAACACCCTGAAAGAAGCAGAAAGAATCCGCCACTCGATAGAAAGAGAAAAAGAAGAGAAAGAGGGAGAAACGGAGACAGCAGCTGAGAGGATCGAAGAGGCAGCAAATACGCTCCATGAATCAATCGAAGAATGCAAAAACTCACTTAAGCTCCTCTCGCCATCTATAGATAAGACAAACGAACACCTCACTGAAGTCTCCCAACAGATCGCATCCGCCCTGAAATCAACCCCCCCTGAACCACAACAACCCAGATCATACAGCACAGCAGTAGCATCAAACCTCGCCCCATCAATCGACCAAGCACTAGCAAGAGTGGCCATCAGAGCACATCAAATAATCCTAGACCCCCTTCCAGGCGGCAACATGTTTCCCCCCGATACCACCCACGAAGAAATAGTCAAGACACTCAAAGAAGCCCTCGGTAACATCAAGGATGAAACGACACCCCCGGGAGACATAAAAGCAGTGACCTCCTTCCGCAATGGAGGACTTCTCGTCGAACTGGAGAGCGGCTCGCTGGCTACCTGGCTAAGGAAACCATTCAACAGAACAGCACTAACAAACAAACAAACTCAGACCAACAGTTTCCTTCCGCAATAGCGCTTTCCCCGCAGTCATTGAGTACTTACCAATCCACACACAGATTAACAATGAAGACTTCCTATGTGCAATAGAAACTGAGAACAGCCTGCCCGAAAACTCGCTTATCAGTATCAAATGGATCAAACCCATAACCAGACACACCCAATCCCAGCAAAAGGCCTTCGCCCTCCTTCAAGCCCTCGATGCACCCACAGCAAACCACATCATCAAAGAAGGCATATGTATCCGAAATGAGCACTTCACCATCAAGAAAGACAAGAAGGAACCCATTAGATGCGCGAAGTGCCAATGTTATGGCCATATAGCACGAAATTGCAACACTAACAACGACACCTGCGGAACTTGCGGTGATCAACACAGGACCTCAGACTGCAACGCAAACAAGACTGAACACTGCGTTAACTGCAATAACGACCACCACACCAGTTGGAGCAGAAAGTGTCCAGAATTTAAGAGACGCCTCGAGATACTCAACGACAACTACCCAGAAAACAGGATGCCATACTACCCGACCGAAACACCTTGGACTCAAATCGCCCACCCCCCAAGAGAAAAACCACCCACCCCTCCAACCCGCACCCAACCCGCTGCCCAAACACGCAACTTCTCCCAATCCAAACTAAACTGGAACAGGAACCCTCCCAGACACCGTTCCCTCATTCCCAACTCTCAACCTCCAAACTCCACTAACCGCTTCAACCCTTTAATTATAGATGAAATAGACGAGACCAGTCAGCAAAACTCAAGTTGGTTCGATGCCTAATCAGGTGCAAAACCAACATCAAACCCCCGACCCAGCAAGACTTAGAATATGGCAACAGAATCTCAACGCCTCTATGGCTGTGCAAGAAGCCTTGCTCAACAGCCCGATAGCTAACCATTGGGACATAATAGTAATTCAAGAACCCTACCTGAACTTCCTATGCAACACTCGAGCTAACCACAAGTGGCATGTTTTATATCCGACTCAGCATTATACTCACCCCCAGAAGCGCTCCCGAGCCATCACCCTCATCAACGCTAAATTAGATACTAACTCTTGGTCCCAAATAGAATTCCCCTCATCAGATGTCGTCGCCCTACAAGTAATCAGCAACATCGGCAAATACGTGATATTCAACATCTACAATGCGTGCGAGAATCAAGACACGATAACAGCCCTCAACACCTTCCTAGAATAAAACTCAGCAACGATAAGACCAACTGACAATGACCAGATGATTTGGATGGGAGATTTTAACCGCCACCACCCTTTATGGGAAGATATACGCAACCGCCACTTATTTAATTATAATACCTCCCAACCGCTAATAGACACAATAGCTGACTATGGAATGATACAGCTCCTCCCGCAAGGAACCCCCACCCTTCAATCCCTAAGCACAGGAAACTGGACGTGCCCAGATAATGTCTTTGGAACAGAACGAATCCTGGACACCATTATATCATGCAAAACCGCCCCAGAAGCAAGAGGACCGAAAACGGACCACATTCCAATACAACTTATCCTCGACACGAGCGTCCCAACAACCCCAGAAGAACCCAGAAGGAATTGGAAAGACATCAAATGGGACGAATTCAATAAAACGCTAAGCAATCTCCTCTCTCTGCATCCCCCGGCTCCACTTGCAACTAATGATGAGTTTCAATTCATGGCAGGATTCCTCACTCGCAGCATCACAGAAACCATAGAAAAACACGTCCCCAGATCCAAACCCTGTCCACACTCGAAGCGCTGGTGGGCCCACGAACTTTCCAAACTTCGCAAGAAAGTAATGAAAATGCACCATCAAGCCTACCAAATGAGAGGCCTCCCACAACACGAAATCCATGAAGAGCTCAAATGAACCAAGAACGAATACACCAATCTAAATCAAGAAACGAAAAAACAACACTGGCAAGAATGGCTCGAAGACATGGAAGGAAACAACATTTGGATGGCCAACCGTTACGTAACATCAACCCCAACAGATGGGGGAAAAACAAGGATACCTACGCTAACCAAACTCAACCCTGACAGCTCAAAAGCATCAGCAAGCACCAACGCCGAGAAGAGCCAAATGATAGCCCAAGCATTATTTCCTAACCCTCCGCTAGACGATCACATCCCAACTGACTTCATTTATCCAGATCCCATCACAGCCCATACCCCCTTCAACCAAGATCAGATTCAGAAAGCCATCACAAATCTCAGCGGCTACAAAGCACCGGGACCGGACGGCATATGCAACATAGTGTTCAAGAAATGCAGCGAGCTCCTCACGCCATACTTCACCTTCCTATTCAATGGGGTATTTTCGCATCAAACCTACTACGAACCATGGAAAAGATTCATGACAGTCATATTATGAAAACCCGGAAAGCCCAATTACACCACGCCCAAAGCCTATAGGCCCATAGCCCTATTGAACACCACTTGTAAACTACTGACTGCTGTCGTAGCCGAGCAAATGACCTACCTCCTCGAACAACATCAACTACTGCCCAACACCCACTTCGGAGGAAGACCTGGACATTCGACAACCGACTCGTTACACCTACTTGAAGAAACCATCCGGAATGCATGGCGCACCAAAAAAGTAGCCTCGGCACTCTTCCTCAACATAGAAGGCGCCTTTCCAAATGCCATTACAAGCAGGCTACTACACAACATGCAGAAAAGAAAACTACCAAGGGAACTAGTAAGTTTCACGGAACGGCCACCAACAGGTAGACAAACACAACTTTGTTTCGACAGCTTCATGTCAGAATGGATCCCAATCAACAACGGTATAGGCCAAGGTGATCCGCTCTTGATGATATTATATATCATATACAACTCCAACCTCGTCGAAGTCGCGAAAACTAGGAAAGGTAGAGAATCGCTCAAAGAACTAACACTCGCATTTGTAGATGACACAGCCTTTATCGCAATAGCGAAGGACTTCAAAACCGCACATAGTATATTACAAGACATGCTAGAAAGAGCAGGAGGAGGCTTCAAATGGTCTAGAGACCACAATTCCCGTTTTGAAACAAGTAAATTCGCACTAATGGACTTTTCGCTCAACAGAAATAAGGAACGCCCAAATATGAACATTCAAGGAAACATCATACGCCCATCCCCCACCCACAAATTCCTGGGAGTTATTCTGGACCAAGAACTCCGGTGGAAAGCGCAAGTAGACTATGCAGTAGCAAAAGGAACCGCACATGTAATGCAAATCCGAAGACTCTCAACCATGACCAAAGGAATCCCAATGAGACTAATGCGCCAACTATATCAAGCGGTAGCAATCCCGAAAATGCTATATGCAGCGGATTTATGGTTCACACCCGCATTCAAGGACGGCTCAGATACACCCCAAAGAGGATCTCTAGGAACAGCAAAACACCTCAATACCGTACAATGCATAGCGCTACTGGCAATCACCGGAGCAATGAGAAGTACCGCAACTGACCTATTAGAAGTTCATGCTAACACCCTCCCAATAACCCTACTTCTACAGAATTTCTGTCACAGAGCAATAGTCCACATCTCAGCACTCCCAACATCTCATCCTCTCTATAACCCGGTCCGCCAAGCAGCCAAGCTTCAAGTATCATCCCACCGCTCCTCCTTTCATAAACTAACCAAAATGTATGCAATAACACCAGCAGATATCGAGACGCTAAACCCAGCAAGATGACCACCCACATCAAGATGTATATACAAAACACGAACGACAGACAGAGAAACCGCAATAAACGAACACAACAACCTCACGGACAACATCCAGATATATTGCGACGGATCAGGGTACAAGAACAATATAGGAGCCGCAGCGGTACTATTCAGAGCAGGAAGAAGACCGAAAACCCTGCGTTTCCACCTGGGAAAGGACAAAGAACATACGGTATTCGAAGTGGAAGAGGTAGGACTAACATTAGCAGCCCACTTGTTGAAAACGGAGGAAAACCTCACCTTCCCACTATCAATCTCGATAGACAATCAAGCAGCGCTACAAGCAGGTGAGAATACACAAGCTCGTCCAGGATCTTATATCGCAGATCACTTCAACAGAACAATGAGAAGACTAGCGAAACAACACCAAAATTTCGATGTAACTTTAAGATGGTCACCGGGACACGAAGGGATACACGGCAATGAAACAGCAGACAAAGAAGCAAAATCAGCAGCAACAAGTAGAACGAACAACAGTGCACGAGAAGACCTTCCCCAATATCTACAACACGGCACCCTCCCACTCAGTATCTCCGCGTTGAAACAAGCCCATAAACAAGAAATGCACCAAAGATGGAAGAGGCTATGGGCAAAATCCCCCAGATATAACCGTCTTCAGCGAATAGACCCTAATGCAATCAACCGCTCCTTCGTCAAACTAACCGCAGCTTTCCCAAAGAAATTAACAGGATTACTCATGAATTTCAGATCGCAACACCTACCGCTCAATCGCCACCTCCACTGCATCAACAAAACGGAACATCCCCATTGCCCTTACTGCCCAAACATTGAAGAGTTGGTCCACCATTACCTGATCAAATGCCCAAGATATCAAAGAGAACGCCATCTCCTTCACACTGCCCTGGGAAGAGACGCATCATCCATCCCGTACCTCCTGACAGAACCAGAAGCAATACCGCACCTAGTCAAATTCGTAAACACCACACGCAGACTTAAAACAACATTCGGTGAGGTACCAATATCCAAAAAAACAAAAGAACTGACGTGCACGTGTAGCATCATCTCATAATTATCAATATCATTATTGCAAGACGAAACCAAAACTCCTAAACCTACGAAACAACATAATCAACCATACCCTACCACATCTAATCATCATCACCTTAACCACCACATAATCAAACACAAAAACCTCTTGACTACACGGAATCTTGCCCTCTGGAGAAAAGGATGAACAAGTCGGCCTACCGCCCATCACCAAAGACTAACCCATCCCACACCCTCTCCAATAGATACCTGTAACCCTCCGTGAAAACAGACAAGACACGAGTACCATCACCGCAAGTAGACTAAAACACCACACCAGATATATCACATCTACCAAATGAAAAGTGCGTCTAAAATGGCCGGCAGGAACGGCGGACTGGTGGGGGTATGCCTCACACCAGGGCATTTGCGTTTTCAATTAGTAAAGGACACGGGTGTCCAGTAGATTAAACAGTACTGTCCTACATAGGGTCTACCCTCAATGGACAAAAATTGGAATCAAAAAAAAAAAAATTAATTTGTGTATAAACTAATCACACTTCTAACATAGTCCTGAAGTTCCTGCAGCACACATCAATACTTGTGGTCCACAGTTCCTCCCTGTGCCCATGGTTGCCACTGGAGCCTGCATCCAGTGTTCCACGCAATTACCACAAGTGTTCGCTGATGGCTTCCAAGCTCAAGCCCAGTTGAACATTGCATTGACTGACATCCCATCCACAGCAATTCGCCAGGGAGTAGAATTGGCTACCAGTATGGCAAAGAAACCTGTAACACCGCATTCACAGCGGATCTGTCAATGCCGCCTTGCAGATGTATTTGTCCCTGGAGACAAAAATGCAGGTCCGCTTTTTCGGCTCAGGAATCCTGTCATGCGAAGTTTGGTCCAGTGCTTATTAGCATTGGAGCGAACACTGATGCTGCGCTTGATTGGTTGAGTCTTGGGGATGAATTTTTACTTAAATTATGGATCTTGATTGGAACTACCCGCAGCAGCAAATGGGAGGTGGTGTTCAGGCGCCAAAATGGAACCTTACTTATGAACAGTCTGTTATTCTGTCGAAGGCCCTGCTCGCTGACCTTCAACCAGAGGCTATCAAGGTTGGTGTGTTTTCATACTATCGTCAAATACATTCTTACTCTTTCGGTGTTAGTACAAGATATCTTCAGCTTTGCTGTCCGTCATTCTCAAGATTTTCGGAATCTTATTCTTTGCAAGTGCACTTTACTTCTTTGGGTTATTATTCATGTAGATCTTGGAATCCGTTTATGTCAGTGTAAATATATGTCTCCGTCTACCCTGAACCCACTGTCCATGGACTGGAAAATAATTCATTTATTCACAGCGTGTTAAATATCTCAACTTCAGGCATGAAAGGTTGTGCTTACCCCCTTGCAGAGAAAATGGTCTCTCAATCATTTCATACCGTCAAGAGTGTCCCTATGCATCGGTGTGTTCAAGCACCTCCTTGTACTCGTCCTAAGGTTACCTTAAGCAAAGATGTGCGAGCCGCGCTCAAGCTCAGCCGACAGGAGAAATCTCGCCGCTTTAAGGATGCCCTCGATGATGCTTGGAATGAGCTTGACCAGGCTACAAAGAGTATTGCTGTGTCTCACCACAAGAGCGTTCGCCACGTGCAAAATGATTTATATATTGGTCGTGGATTGCTCCACTCGAGGCGTTCAAAGCTGAATGCATGGAGTGCGTTCTGTTGGAAGAAAAACCAAGAGACCGAGAACCATAGGTTTGTTTGCTTCGCCACTCACATTTACTAACACATTTCATGGCAGATAACCAGGGTAGAGAGGCTCTCAAATCACTCGTCCACAATCATCGGGACAAATACCTTGGACTTTTGAGGGATGATCAAGACAACATCCTCGCAGAATATGCCGAATGGAAAAAGATGAAGGTCACTGGCTTATGCGTCTCGACAAAATCAAAGATAAACAACATTACTCAAACTGTGAAGGCCGTGGAAAATGAGGTGCACCTTCCATTCATTTTGACTTACAACACTGCTGATGCATAGTCCTTACTACTATTAGCTCAATAGCCTCAATTGTCGCATGGGCGCAGAGACTATTCTGTACACAACACGTGGTTCTATGGACCTTCCTCTGCGAGGTGTCACTTTTTCCACCCAAGGTGTCCAACATTTTATGGGTTCCGTCATGGGTATCGACAATCAGGACTTCATTAGCAAGATGGAAGGTTTCGCGGTGCAAGGAATGAAAGGTTTGATTGTTCATCATTTTTTTTGGCCTGCTCACTCATTATATTCAGGTGCTGCTATGAACCACAAACAGCAGGTCTCTGTGATCTGTTCAAAAATCCGTAACATCATCAATGCCACACTACATGAGTCTTTTAGTGTTCAAAGGCAATATATCTGACTTGTACATGTCCGCAGAACAAGCCACTGGTGATTCTGGCGCCAGAATGCAATGGAGTCATTACTTTCTTAATGTTGTTCAGCATTATCAGGTCACCATTGAGGGCTGGCCTGACAATATGCCTTTCGCTAACCTTGGCCAAGTGTTGAGTGCTCGTTCCGACCTCGAGAAGCTCTACTCAAGATGGGAATCAAAGGAGACAAAATGGAAAGTCTTGACTGACGACGAGTTCCAGGAACTCCATCAGAAACACCTGGAGCAGCTTGCCAGCAGCGAGAATATTGATCACCCACGCCGAACTCGTTCCGACAAAGAAAGAAACACAAAGCACTTGCAACAGCCACAAACACACATCGCCACAAGAAGTACAAAAGCTCTGAGACAGTTGAGGACAGTGATGAAGAGCACGAGCACGGAGACAAAGAACAGGACCAACTAAACCTTCGATCTCCTACACCAATCGCTACTCACACTCATCCGTCTCCAGCGCGCATTGACGAGCAACTGCCTGTTCACCAAACTCCTACACCAGCTGTTTCGTCTGTTCATTGTGCTTCTGATACCCTTTCCAATTCATCTGGCATGCCAAATTTCTATATTCCCAGTGACTCAGATGTGTCAGGAAAATTTTTCGGCCCCCAGTTTGACTGTGGTGCTGCTTTGGATTCCTTAAGTGAGATGCTTGATTATACACAGTATACTTTACTACGAAACTTTTTTACAAGTCAGATACTTCGTCCTGCACATTAGACTTTACTATTAGCTTTCACTTTCTTGGTTGTAGTACACATGAACATTGTCATTGTCAAGGTTCAAATAGATATATAGCGCCTATATCAGACTAATACTTGCTTTCGCGTGCAACAAAATAGAACTATGACAAGGCGACCTTTGTCTAACAGGCGCAAGAAGGAAGCTTGGTAACGAGAGACAGGTAGCACTCCCATCCCAATGACCATTCTGTAGTCGGCACAATCCAACCCTCTCAAACCGAATTCTCTGTCCCAGGCTAGATCTCCGATACTACAAGCTACAACTCTGAAGTAAGGCAGAGAAAATCAACATAGTACCACTAACCTGAGCCTGTGCAATGAGAATACGAGTTTGGCAATGGCGTCCTCTAAAATTGTGTGATATGACTGATTTTGATAGGCCTGTGAGCCTAAAAGAACCTGCGCTATGGGACATGGTGTACTGGTGCAGTTCTGACGCAGTGACAAAGGGAGGAGAGGCCAGATACTAGGGCTAGACACAGGGAGGGCACAGATGCCAAGTTTGGCGCAGTTGAACGCAGTTGAAGGGAGCAGATTGTGCTGCGCAGTGTTGGCAGCCAGAAAGACGTCTTCCTCATCTGAAATGAGGGCATGAGCAGCCAGTAGTAGGCCCTAATAGCTCAAGGGAGGCAGCGCTGTATGATGGTGAGGAGCAAGGCACATGGGAAGCTGCCACCGCTAACACAGGTCCTAATCGGGAAGGGCCTGCAGCGGAAACTGCCGGAATGATGTTTAGGTGGGAATGGCGGGAATGGCACTATAGAGGGCGCTGGCTATCCCAATTAGTAAGCCTAATTATGCCTGGTGTACACGTACCTTGCCAACTATATTTAGCTGTGGTAATACAGTAGTACTGGAGGTCACAAATGATTTAGGGCAATATTTATTGCTGGTGTTGGGATTTAACTACAAACAAGCCTAATTATAGTTGGCAAGGTACGTGTACACCAGGCATAATTAGGCTTACTAATTGGGATAGCCAGGTGCAACAGCAAGCAGCGATGTGTCACAAACTGTCACACCACGTGATTTACCTCTGCGCAAAAATGCATTTTTGAGGCCGTTTTCAGCTCGTTGGGCGGGTGTACCTTTGCAGTAGCTTCCGGGGGCCTACTGAGGTAGGTCATGATATATTCCCTAGATACGCCTGCTAATGCATGCTCCTCAGCGAGTACACAAGCAACTTGGAAATGCACAGGGGAAGCTCAAGAGGGCGCAGAGACATGCAGAGGAAAAATGACAGGCCAGTCAACAGACGGTTTAGCGACGAGAGAACGACAAGCAGGTGGAGGAACTCCAGATGGAAGCGGGCGATATAGAAATAAAGGTAGGTCTTGAGTCCTGGTCTCCTCACTCTTGCATCCTAATGGTCTTTCGCAGATGGCAGAGCATCTTAAGAAGAGTGAAGCAGAGCTCAACGAGCTACTCACGGAATATTGGAAGCTCCGTCACGAGATGGGTAAATTTTTCACTCTGTCTTTGTATTCATCACTCAATGATATCCAGAGGTATACATGGAAACACTTGCAAACAAATTAAACATGAATGTATCTTCGGACTGAGTGTGCCTACCGGGCCCTCGCGATGCGTAGGTCAACTTGAATTTGTGGTACCTTATTAATTACGTGGTCAGTGGCAGAGGGGCACGACGAAATCATCGTTTTTTTCCCCTTTCTGTGTCATCTTTGGTGAGCAATTCTGGCATTACCATTTCTTCATTGGACTGGGGACCGCGCTAAGGCCAGTACACGGCAAGTGGAACTGAGAATGAGTTTTAGTTTACCGTCAGGGGAACACCTGGTCCGCTCACAGTCCACAAGCGATCATCCGGGATACAAGCCATGTGAACACCAATCAAGTGAAATGTGTAAGTCATTATGATTTGCAAGCAGATTTGTTTGTTCACAGTTTCGAACCAGAATAATATGCTGGTCTCCTCTGAATGCATGACCCTTTCCGCTTCAGATGGTCTGACACAGTTTTCGATGCAGGGTGTAGTATGCATTGGCGACTTTGGGCATACGCAGGTCCTAGACGAAGTGCTCGGGAGGGAAGGATTCACTGCTTATACTGGGTCCTCTAACATGCGTTGGAATGCCCCGGAACTCCTAGGTAGCGATGACATAAAGCCCACCAAAGCCAGCGACGTCTTTGCATTCGGAATGTCTATCCTGGAGCTTGTAACCAAGCAGGCACCACCCTATTCACACAGAAAACGTGATCTCACTGTCATTATGGACATCAGTGATGGTCGTTTACCCCTTCGCCCAACCGAGCCAGAAGATGTCTCGTGGTGGATGCATGATGAACCATGGGAAGTTTTAAACAAGCGTTGGGTATGTCATGGCTCAGGAGCGAATGAATATTGGAGAAATCAAAATCTTTCTTGAAAGATTCGCCAGTTACCTTGTGTATCATCCAAATTGGCAGACGGAAGAGGTTGATGTTGAGATTGTTCAGTAAGATGTCCTCCTTGCATATGTCATAAGCTACAGATGTACCTATGGTAAATACTTTATCAAAATAATCTCAGAGAGATCTGCGGCTTCATACTCTGCTGTACTGAGCCTGCCGCGCCTTTGACAACATTCCGAATTGACATCTTGAGCACTTCCCGCGCAGAGGGATCCAGCTGAGTAGTGGCCTCCTTGAAGGACGCAGGTGAGCTAGCTGCTAGGGAAAGCAAGTGTGCTATGTCACTAGAGTGTATTGTCGATGGAGGCATCTGAGATGGGCGTAGAAGTAACGTGATTGTTGGCAGCAGGACACTCAAGAGACGAGAACCTGCACAATTGAAGTCAGCTATCATGTGGTATTAAACCAAATTCTATTTGTGGGTACTGATACTGACATTGTTCATCCTTAGCCAACGAGACGAGTGTCGCAAATGTTTTTCAGACCTCGTCTATTGAGATGGCCTGCTGCTCTGACACTGTTCCTTCATCCAATCGAGGTACTATTTTGGCAACATATTGTATCAGTGCTGGAAGAAGCAGCCGAATGCAGGTTCAAAGAAGTTTGCTTTTAGACGCAGCGATTGCAAGGGTTTTTGGTGCAGTGAACAGCCACAATAGCCATCTGAAACACAAAGGCACTCAGCGACATGCATGGGATGTATTGAAGTAAAAGGATACCTGGTCTGCCTTCTTCGAGCTTTTGAGATATAAGGAAGAACAGGTGCTCCACACGTGGTCAAGATGAGCACCGCCGCGAGAAGGTTAGTTTTGACTATTCTTGATGAAATCAAGCCTTCGCGTCCCCTGTGTGACTTTAGTCTCCCACAAACATGTAAGTATTTGCAAACCTTATTTTATCCATGTTCAAAAGACACAAGGTAAAAATCATTTTGCAATATCAGACACATCTCCCTCTGCAAGAACATGCATCGTATTATGCAACAGCGTAAAGGTTAACAGACTTACGAATCGAGAATGCTCCTGGATTGTGACGAGAGTGCCAAAGGATGTAGGCAAAAACCTTGAGACAATGAGTGTAAACCGAGTCTGGAGGAATGGTTGCGTTGCTCTGACTCTCCTTGCTGCTGGACTGCGTGTGAGATCCCATGAAGGACAATTTCTGAAAGACTCGCCTGAGATCACATATTGGCCGAAATGTTTGGCAAAAGTGGTTAGGACAGTGATCAAGTGAATGAGCACCTCTGCAGATTCTGTCATAGCTATTCGATGATTGAGACTCATGAATTCTTGAAAGATAGTAGGATCTGAAAGGGCTTTCCCTGAGTAGCGAGGGTCGAGAAGGCGTTTCAAGTGCTCCTAGGCAGGCGATCACTGTGTTAACTCGTGAGCTGGTGTCTGGCGAGGACGTCGTGAGTGCTTCATATATAAGGCCAAAGAGGGGGAAGAAAAGGGGTGCTGACCCTTATGTTGCGGAGTCGATACCATTGACAAATGTCCCCTCCTTCCCAAGGATAGCAGCTGAAATGTTTTGATCGGAGCGGTTCACAGTGTTCGCAACAGCTTGTAGGATCTTGTTGCCCAGGACGAAGCATGATACTGAAAAAGTGATATTCATTGATAATAATTGATCGATAGGATCGAAACTTACTGGGAGCAGAACTACTTAACCAAGGCTTGCATATGACGGGTCTAAAGCCACTGCTGACGCATCGTGTATGAATTCGCAATCTGCTCGGATGACAGCATAATCACGAAGGCTCGCAAACCATTGCGGTGCCAAGATCGACCTGTATGGTTTGATGACATCCAAAAGGTATGTCTGTTCAAAACTAGCAATTTCCAGACGAGCCCACACAGAGAGGATAGAAACCCTCAACATGCCTGATGGATTCGGGGCTCAAGTCCACAAAATTGCCCATAGTTAAGTTGCCAGATTCTTGGAAAGTATGAATATCGTTGTAGATGAGATATTGGATATGCTTACCGTCAACCTCTCTGAGTGCTGTTGTAAGTTGTTTGAGAATTCTCCCCATCTGATTTACATCTTTGACAATGCCACAGCCAACGAATACTGCACAGGCTCGATGGCAGAAGACAAAATTTCAGGAGTGGAATCTGGAGAGAAGGCAGGAGTTAGTGCAGCTGTGATAGGTGCTTGATGTTGCTCAAGTAGGAGAGCGTCTGGATAGTCAGGGTCTGGGGCCTGGCAAAACACCTATTGAAATACTTATGAAAGGAAAATGGCAAGAATCACAGCGCACCTACCTGAATGACATCGCGTAATACGACCAATCCTTCTAGTCGTATCTCTGTGACATATGCCGCAGAAGCTGTGAAGGCCATTTTGATCAAATCTGGAACACGAGACACAAGGAGGCCGTTCACTGGAATGCCCTGGTTACGAGCGAAAGGTATGTCGATGTATTCTCTGCGTCCAAAGCGCGCAACAAGTGTACACATCGCAGTGCAAATAGTTGCGTCCTCCAGCATGACGTAGCAGCCATTGCTAGGTTGCCTTGCCGTGTGTCATCGTTTGACATGGATGCACTCAACAATTGACCTTCGTCATCCATGAGACTGTTGGCTGTATTGACCACTTTCTGGGAAGCATTGATGCGCATCATAATCCTCTAGCAAAGGTCAATCCAAGTGAATGGATTGTGAATTACTGTCTGAAGTAGCCGGCTCGAAACTACGCTTCTGACTCAATCGATCGATGGGTCACCATCTAGCATGCCAAACAAATCCTCGACAAGGCGGTCTCCACCTAACCGGGACATTGCTAAAGCGTCTTCCTGCGCCAAGTGATAAAGGGCATCAATTGCTGCAAGTTTGAGGCATCTTCTAGGTGAATCAAGATGTCTTCTGAAACGATTAACGATCTCGGGGATGTCCACATGCTCAGGAGCAAACATAAGGAGATGTTGGATGCACCCTATAGCTTCTACTAGGACTAGTCCAACACCCGTTGTGCCTTCAGCACAGGAAGCCAAAAAGAGCGCTTCGCACTCTTTTGTGGCTCCCTGGCCTCGGCTTCATCTGAATTTTGTTGACATTTACTCAATTACTTAAAATCATGTTGGAACAAAATTTCGAAATAAAAATTTACATTTTTGAGCATGTTGTTGGCAATCATAAAGTAAAAGTACAAACTACTACACTGCAATAAAAGTACACATCACATCAGTCGGTTCTCTATATAAAAGTACATGCGATTTCAATCTGTAAGTCCTCTAAGCACTTCCGTATACACTACATTTGTTGTGTTTGAGCCTTCTTCATTCTCCGGGAAGATAGCATACACTCTCTCCGGATGAGTGCAGCGAGACAATGCAACATAAAGCTGACCATGACTGAACACAGGAGTCCGCAAATTCAGCCCAACCCACTTGACGCTTTGACCTTGTGCTTTGTTGATCGTCATTGCGAAAGCCAGGCGAACAGGGAATTGGCGACGCCTGAGGGGAATATGATTTTCTTCAGGACTGGCCTCCAGGCTCATGCGAGGGATCACACCTAAGGACGCGCGGGGTCCAGGAAAGAAGGATCATGCGGGTTCCATTATAAAGCCCTTCAGAGGGATTTAAATTGCGCAAGAGCATCAGGGGAACACCTGCTTTGACCTCCAATCTGTGCAATGGGAAGCCTGATGGGATGAGTGTGTGAAGGAATTCGGTGGGAATGTAATCATATTCTGTATCGGTGACTGAGTCTGCGCTGGTAAAGACTGCTTTTTCTCCAGGGAATGAATTGAGAATAGCGGCATTGATTTCATCCACATCGGTGTTTTTTGCGGAAAGGATGGTGCGTTCAAGAAAGAAAGAATCATTCATAGGAGGATGGCCAGGGAGCAGAATTGGAGCATATAGGGCATTGATGAGGGACTGTATGTCGTTGTTGCGACAGCGCATATGAATGGGGAGGGTCACAGTTCCATCTCCATCTGTGCCCTTGCCAGCTCCAATCTCAAGGAGCCACTTTGCAAATTCGTCAGAGGCAGGGTCTTGACCAAGACGCATATTTCTTTTGAGATGGAAAATGCGAAGTTTGGGCCAGAGGCGAGATCTGCAAAATGTAGCACCCACTATTTGCTCCCTGGATCCATGGGGCACCACCGGCAGGGTTTGCCTAAAGTCTCCTCCAAAGAGCATGGTTATTCCTCCAAAATCAGCATCTACATCCAGAAGATCACGCAATGTGCGATCAAGGCATTCCAGTATATGCCGGTGCAGCATCGGAATTTCATCGCAAATGATTAGCGAAGTTGCCTTGAGAAGCTCGTGATTGACATTGTTTTTCTTGATGTTGCATGAGCTGTCTTCGTGAATGGGAATTGGTATTTTGAATCGGGAATGAGCTGTACGTCCACCTGGGAGGAGGAGAGAAGCGATTCCAGAGGAAGCCACACATAAGACTATCTTTCCTTCAGCACGGAGTTTTGACGCAATAAGCTTGCAGAGATATGTCTTGCCACATCCGCCTGCACTGTGGACGAAATACGCATGTCCGGGTCTATGCTCATCACGACTCATTGCATCATTGACTACAGCATCAAAGACCACCCTCTGCTCAGCGTTAAGTGAAGGAACTCCTTCATCCACTGTCTGCTGAAGCTCCACACGATTGTACTGGAGCTGCTCAGCAATGAGCAGGTTGCCCTCCATTTCCCCCCATCTTGCTGCCATTTGAGACACGGGCATCGGAGGAAAAGCATTCAAAGACTTTCCATTTTTGCGAAGTATGCAGTCAATGAGATAGAGACCATAGTCATGAACCTCTTCCTCTGAGGGGTTAGGAATGTTGAATGGAAGTCGAGTGAGACGGTGACGCAGATCGTCGCAGAGGTTATCTTTGAAGCGGTTCCAAAGATCATCAGGGCTTGTAGGATTGCAGTGTGTGAGGATGATGGCAAACAGATTGCGCATGCGATGTCCTGTACACATATGAAAGGCATCCTGCAAGCATTGGATCCATTCATTGTCGTCATCGAGCAGACCCCTACGCTGACATGCACTCTTGAAAGTCTCACAGACAATGTTATTGACGGTACGGAGGTTCTCATATGATGTCGCGCCTTTAAAAGCATAATAAGTTAATTGATTTTATCCATCACAGACAACTCACCTTTCACTACGGTCAAAAGCAATCTGAGATAGAAGCGTTCGCCAGATCCGGGTGCAGCAGAATACATCCTTCCGATAGCCACTCCACGCTCACGAATCTTCCAGGCAGTCCTGTTCTTGACCCACACAAATTTTGAGGGGAAATTTTGATAAAGGCAGTCATGGGCTCCAGCTGCCACCAAGTCTTCATTGGCATTGGCTTTGAACCATCCAGTGAGGCAGGTGTCTCTGGCTGCTGCGCGCTCAAGAACATCCTGGGCGTTATCATCAGGGTCATAGAACACCATCTGTTCATCTGGAAGGTGGACTGGCAAGCGAATTACAGAGGGCCACTCAAGATGCATGGCAAATTCAAATATGCGCCATGCAGCCTCAGTTGAGCTGATATACCTTGAGTCAAGATATAATTTGATCTCATCCTGCCCCGACATCTCCAGAGTAGCGCGATCATTTCCTTTGTATATATACTTGTGTATATATTTGACAGATTTGATTGAAGCACAGACCTCCAGATTTATGTGGCAGTTGAATTCGACCAGCAGCTCTGGGGGATGGGGAACAACATCTTTGTTGGTGAAGATGGTGTCATTCTTTTGGATGGTGCGACCATTATCCGGTCTTGCATACTCCGGATAGCCATCATCTCTCAACAAAGTCTGAGGACAGAAAGACTTTGGAAAGTGCTTTTTGCACCGTCCATTCTCCAGGCAACGCTCTGGAGTGCACGGACCATGCAGCACAAATTTTTCCACAGCTTGGTAGAGTCATGGATGAACATTTCTGTCAGGAATTTGAGCAGAGATAAAGGCGTTCACTTGCTCCACCGTCCTGATCTTATATTCTGCTTCCAGGAAGATGAGGAGGTGCATGTGCGGCAGTCCGCGCTTTTGGTATTCAATGGTGTATACCAATCCTGCAACCTTTCCATAGTAGCCTTCACGAACCTTCTTCAGGAGGGCCTGCTGCTTCTGATAGAATACGCGAGCCACCAAGTCTGGACGGTCCACGGCACTTTGTCCTATGTATGAAATTGTCAGAAATGAAGGATGCATCAAATATATATATTTTACCTGGGAATAGATTCTCTGTAATCTCAGGCCAGCTTCCATTGGCAGTCATCGTTAGAAACAGATCTGGTTTCAAGCAGAAATGACAAATGGCCAGAGAGTCTTGCAGCATCTGGTACATGTGCCGAGGGCCTGAACTGAATGAAGAAGGAAGAATGAAGAAGCCGCCTGTCTGAGCCAAATCATTCACACCATCATTGAGAACGTTGTCTGTCAGACCTCGGTAGCAGTCAGCCCTGAGCCACGTTTGATTGTGCCGGATCCAGTTCAAATTGTTTTGCTCTATTGAGGCCCAAGCATCGACCACATACTGTTGGAACAGTCTTCCACCACGAAAGATGTTGTTGTGCTCCATGCGATTGTTGTGGTCCATGCGAGCTGGGCGAAGATGAATCCGGTAGGCATAATAAAGCAGCTGAGTCACTTTTTTTGCTCGTCGATTCCCCTGTTGATTGACATTCAGAGGGATGTCAATATGCCAGCCCTCCTCGCCAGAAGGAAACAGGAGAACATAGTGAAGAGTCGAATATGCGTGGCTCAGCTGGCTGATGCGCTCGAGTCGACCGCCTTGAAGTCGCAAGATAATATCTCGTTTGTCAGACACCTCCTCAGACCCATCTCCAGGAATGATCACGGCAATTTCATCGGCAGTAGGGACATTATATCTTCGGCCATCTGTGCCTTGCCTGAAATGAATGCGTGCACGAACATCTGTCTGTTCCTCTGGAGCCTTCTCTCTCATAACTTGATAGGCTTGCTTGTACAAAGGAGCATAGAGATGATTTCGATACAGCATGTCATGGAGACTCCTGAGGATGACACGGTCAAGACCCTCATTTCCTGGTCGGGTGGCGCGAATGTCGGTGGCTTCTGCAGAGTCATATATATATAACTGTGCATATGAAGGTTGAACACCTTCTGGAGGTAAGAGGCTACCCATCAGATGGTGCAGGGACCCATGGATACGAAAAGCATTTGGTCCAGAGCCTTGAAGAGCGCGATCTTCGATGTTGACACCCACGGATGTGAATGCGAGAGCGCTATTGTACCGGCGGATATTTGAGACAAATGTTCAGTCCATATATGCCTGCTGCAGCTCGCGCGGCCATTGAGGGAAAGGGGGAAGGTTGACTTGGCCCTGCAAGCAGCACATACCAAACCGTGGACTTCAAATGGATGACTTGGAGAGTTTCTCAGATATAAAGTGGTTCACATGGCAATTGGGACACTCTATGTCAAGGCGACCCAGATAATGGGGATTGATAGGTTCCCTGTATGGACGGCCTCCAACAGGAATAGGAACCACCTGGTTGATATGCTGCTGGTCCTCTTCCTCGCGCTCCTCCCTATCAGCCTGAAGTCGAATTCTTCTTCTTTCCTCGTCATCGTCATGATGTTCCTGAGATGCTGGAAGATTGTATTCACGCATGGCCTCCTGCTGACGCTCCTGCTGCTCACGAATTCTTTGAGTCCGGCGGCGCTGATCTTCCTCTTCCTGTTGCTGCACTCGCAAAATATCTCGATTCTGTCTATTGATGTGTTCAGCTTCGTGCTGCTGCACTTCCAGAGCATACCGAGCATCTCTATTAATGTGCTCGACTTCTTGCTGCAGAATCTGCTGTCGACGAAATTCCTCCTGTGCTTGTCTCTGGAGCAAATGATTTCTAATATGCTCTACCTCCAAATGAGGGACATTTACAGGAGGGGCAGGAACATGAGGCTGCTGTGGGGGATGTGCGCCAGCTGCCCTGAGCTCATCTTGCACCTCCTGTCTTATTTCATCCCTATCCTGATGCCAACGAAGATTGCGCAGACGGCGTCTGTCATTATGAGCAGCATTCATTTGCTCATTCAAGCGCACATTATAATCAATGCGAGGACGATGAGCATGCTGCACATGCGCAATTGCATTTCGTGGCAAACCGGGATATTGCTCAACCGGTAAAGGAATGTGGGGGAAATTTGGAGGAGGATGCCATTGCGGAGCAGGTCCTGCTTGCAGCAAATTAGCTGGCATGAAATTTGGCTGTGGTACGGGAGGCAGAGGCCTGTCCTGATTTTCACAGGCAGCATGGCGGCGGTTCCGTCTACCGGGAGACGTCATTTGAAGGCGATTAAGCCTATCACGCTCCCATTGAGACTGCCGATCGCGCTCCGGTATTATCTGTTCTTCAATTCTAAATGGCCCAAAGTGACGTGCAGACATTAGCACCTTACACAAATAAAATAGTCAGCAACTCACGGTAAAATTTCGTTTGGGTTCATTGTTGAAACCGTTGTTTAGCAAGCGCAATTAAAGTTGAATCGAGTTGGCTGAGCTCATTAATCGAGTCAGATTATTGCGTACTATCAATTTCATTATGAAAAGACCCACAAATGATGTAATACACTTTATTACACTTGGCTGCGGGGGAAGGCAATTACTCGAGAATGTATTCAAAAGCAGCAGCCAAGTTTTGTAATGAATTGTGTAATGAACAGTGCGATGACACGTTTGTTTATGCTTTTGCTATTGAATTGTGATTCAAAAGCAATTGTGTAATGGTTTGTGTTGTCACACATTTGTTATGCTTTTGTTATTCTCGTTGCCTGTATTCCCCTATGAGAGGAAAATTGAGCTATTTGTCCGTGTTGTCCCCCGCGCGCAGTAGGCGTGCGGATCACTGTCCACTATATCGCATTTTGCAGTAAATTCGGACTTGGTAAAATTTTTACTCTCAAAATTTCAAAATTTCATAGGTTTCGTAGTCACAATTCACAAATTTCATTACGTTCATTATGTCAACGTTACATTCATTAGCTTAAGTAATAAAGTTGTGTCTCTCGAAATCTCAAATGTCATTTGTCATTTTGTTCACCTTTTCACATTTCACTCTTGCCACGTGAGATTTTTAGCGAGCTAAGCGAAAACACATGGCCTAAGCGCAAACCACGCGAGAAAGTGACCTAACCGGGACATTGCTAAAGCGTCTTCCTGCGCCAAGTGATTTGGGCATCAATTGCTGCAAGTTGGAGGCATCTTCTAGGTGAATCAAGATGTCTTCTGAAACGATTCACGATCTCGGGGATGTCCACATGCTCGGGAGCAAACATAAGGAGATGTTGGATGCACCCTATAGCTTCTACTAGGATGGGATCATCATCTTCCACCGAAAATTCGTGGACAAGGTCAAGTACAATTGTCCTCATCCTTGGAGAGTTGTGAATGTCAGGGCCAAGGATAGTAATGATCGCATCCACAATATAGCAGACAAGGGGGTAAGCTTGTAAGTCACTACTGATATTGGCATTATTCAGGGTCCCTCCCTTGACTTCGTGAGCGTGTGATAGGTATATTTTGAGCAGCTTCCAAGGGTGCTTGACACGAATGGAGTGAAGGCCAAACTAGCGGCGTTAATGACATATCCCAGTGCACAGAGGGACCAGAAGTGGAATAATGGGTGAAAATCATTGCTCAATGACATGAGAAGATTCACAGTTGTTTTTAAGATGGGGGCTGATCTTCTCTCTCTCTCGATTCTTTGTGTCACCCACCCTCCGCTTCCCTTTTGTTTAGTGTCTTGGTGTTTTGGGTTGTGTCGTTCCCAAAAACAGTTCCCCATTACACCTCACACTCAAGAGTTTGGTTGCTAACATTCTGCCGCTGAGTTTTCCGCACTGCGTCAGCTTCAATACTCTCGGTATGCTCTTTGGTGTTTTGCTCACTTTGATGCACGTCACGTCTCGGATCTTTTAAATCACGTGATTCACGACATGACTTCCTTTCACCAGACACCAAACATATACCCTGGAGTCGCAGCATTATGTGCATTCGTCGAACAACGAATCACGCTCACCAGCTAAAAACACCGCCGCAGCCAACCCCTTCCCCGCCAACTGGCAAAATACATATTCAGAATTTCCTGGCTCATAGCATGAACCATGGACATTACGATTGCTATTAACCAAGGACGCCGCAAGTCCACCGACGTGAAGCGCACAGCCAGCTCGTCCTTGGGGTGGCTTACAATGTGATCGACCAATACCTTGGTCTGACTCGTCAAACAGGAGCTTCCAGATATGTAGGCAAGACCCCCAATGGCCTCGCTGCTAGCAGATCTCAGGGCAGGGTCACCATCCACAAGAGCATCCTGCAAGTGAGATTATAAACTTATAGGCAAACCACAGTTTGAAATGTAAACTTACGTTCAAAAATGCTCCAAGAGCTGAAGTGACTTGAGAGTGGCCAAGAGTATCCTTGGATAATCGGATTGACGATGATACAAAGTCATGGAGACACACAAAGTTCATATGATGGCTTCAACACTATTCAACATTACGGCGTCTCTCTTCCTAGCGTTCTTGTCAACCTTCGAAGACCGATTGGACTCTATCAAGTGACTAATTGTGCACAGAGTAGTACTTAGATCCTGGGCTGGCAACAACTGAGAGAATAATAGTGGTGTTACAGACTGACAACACAGGTGGTGGGGGCATTGAAAGACTGACTGTCATCTTCTGATGGTGTCATATCCCATACATTCGCGCTTCTCATCCGAAGTTCCGGATGTCAGATCCGATCAGATCCGATCCACAGATCCGTACCGGATCTGTTACGATAAGCTTCTTCATTCATATCCTGTTCATATAACGTTAAACACTGCTTATTTCCTCCATTTAGTATATCCTCCTTTCCGGTATATCGGTTATGCTTTCTTCCGGCTATGTTCTACTGATCCGTTTCACTTGTGATTAATTCCCGGTTATGTTTACTGATCCGCTTCACTTGTGATTACCTTCCGGCTTATGATTAACTTCTAATAAGCGTTGCTTATACTTCGCGATACTTTGTGCATAGCCTCTCGCGTAGTTCTATCGTATATAAACTCTTGTATATGTTCTTAGCACCTCAGTTCGAATATCATCTTAGATTGTCCTCATTCCATTATCCGGACTCGAGTCTTAACAACTCTTGTCACCCTCTGAGACTTAAGGATTGAATCCGATAGTCTATACGCATCCGCCTCTATCTACGGATAGTCTATACTCTGCTAGTTTCTAGTCCTAGACTTGTCTAGACTAGTCCTTATACTCTCGTCCGATATCCGGACGCCATCCGGATCCGTATACGTTACTATTCCTTATCTTCGGATAGGAATACGATACCAATCCTTACCTTCGGATATCCTACGATACTATTCCTTGTCTTCGGATAGGAATACGTTACTCTCCTCTACACCCGGATACCATACGATAGTCGTCCGGACCTTCGGATACGCTACAATAGCCATCCGGATCTTCGGATACGACACTCATAGCATTCTGAAATACGGGGCTATACTCGGGAAAGGGGCACAGCGTACGAGCTGAGGCCGAAGCCCTTTGGATCTGTTACCTTTGAGCACGACCTTAACAGTATATTCGAACTCACACCTTTCCGAGTATACTTACAATATTCTCCATGGCACCCACTAGAACTACACAGAACTCCCTCCGTAACGCTGGACTTGTGTCCACGCGACGAGACCCTACACCCATAGTCAATACCTTCACCAGCTTCTCTCAACGTCGCGCTAGTATATCCGGACCAGCTCAGAGCATATCCGAGTTGATGAACCGTAGGCATCCAGAGACCCCTACGCGTACTCCATCCGGATTAGCCCCGGACGATGAAGATCCTGACGATGAAGATGATACTCCAGGAAATCCACCCGATGATGAAGGTGGAGATCCGGATGATGAACCCGACCACGATGAAGACGATGATGGCCTTAACGCTCAGGACCGCGTTTTCATGCGGCTATCCGAAGCCATCAATAACCTTGCGCGTAATAACAGACGCACTTCCCCTTCGGACGACTCTAAAGTCAAGGTTCGCGAGCCGGATACCTTTGACGGATCCGAACCTAGGAAGTTGCGCGCGTTTTTTGTTCAATGCGAGCTTAATTTCCAGAGCAAACCCAAGACCTTCCGTTCGGACCGGGCCAAAGTTAACTTCGCCCAGTCCTATCTTAAGGGCATGGCCCTCGAATGGTTTGAGCCTGACCTCCTTTCGGACGGGTTAAGCCCTCGTCCGGATTGGATGGATAACTACTCCGAGTTCATGCTAGAACTTCAGACCAATTTCGGACCCCATGACCCATCCGGAGATGCTGAGATGCAACTCGAGCAACTCAATATGCGCGAAGGACAACGTATTAATAAGTACGTTGTAGAATTCCAAAGGCTTGCTTCGCAGGTCCGCG
>Ga0310811_10001243_pt1 | contig 32630 bp, 29 predicted proteins | sample YCmetagenome_FD_207642 | JGI IMG/M metagenome (GOLD analysis project Ga0310811, IMG submission 207642) | Soil microbial communities from experimental microcosm in Duke University, North Carolina, United States - YC | ecosystem: Engineered > Artificial ecosystem > Soil microcosm > Unclassified ...
ACCCGAGCGTGTTCACCTTCCTCATCGGCAGCGACTTCGCGCCGAACGCCACGCAGGAAGCCGACTACCTCAGTGCGCTGAACGCGGCCGACTGGAAGACGCCCGTCGTCGCGGCGGCCTCGGACAACTCCTCACCCCAGCTGGGCGACTCCGGCATGAAGATGGAGGGGCCCTACGACTGGATCCCGCCGAACTACTGGTATGACAAGCGGCTCGGCGGAGCCTCGGGCTTCGCGTCCGAAGTCAGCGCAGGGCCTGACATCCCCACGGTCGACTCGCTGAAGCGGATGCTCTCCCCCGACGAGCAGAACACGCTCTGGCAGAACCTGAACGCCGCCCAGTACCACCGCTCTCCGTCGAGAACCTTCGACGACCTCACCCTGTTCAACAACGCCCTCGTGGGCCGGTACGGCGCGCCCACCGGCCTTGACGACTACGTGCGCAAGGCCCAGCTCGCCCAGTACGAGAACGTGCGCGCCCAGTTCGAGGCGTTCGGGCGCAACTTCACCGACGCGTCCGACCCCTCGACCGGCGTCATCTACTGGATGCTCAACAGCGGCTGGAGCTCGCTGCACTGGCAGTTGTTCGACACCTACCTCGACCAGGGCGGCGCCTACTGGGGGACCAAGAAGGCCACGGCGCCGCTCCACGTGCAGTACTCCTACGACGACAAGTCCGTGGTCGTCGTCAACTCGACCCACACGCCCGCCGCGGGGCTGACCGTGAAGACTGACGTCTTCGCCCTCGACGGCACGAACAAGTACAGCAACACCGCGAAGGTCACCGCACCCGCCGACGGCGGCCGGGCCACCGCGGTCACCATCCCCTCGATCAGCGGCCTCCCCTCCACCTACCTGTTGCGGCTGACGCTGAGCAACAAGTCCGGCGAGATCGACCGGAACGTCTACTGGTTGTCGACCGCGAACGACACGCTCGACTACGACGACAGCGACTGGTACTACACGCCAACCACGTCGTACGCGGACCTCAAGGGCCTGACGGGCATGGCGCAGGCACCGATCTCGGTCACCGCCACGTCGGCGTCGGCGGGCACCGCGACGGTCACGGTGAAGAACACAGGCACGGGGAAGGTCCCCGCGTTCTACCTCGACGCCCACGTGGTCGACGCGTCCGGGACCCCGGTCCTGCCCGCCCAGTGGTCGGACAACGCGATCAGCCTCTGGCCGGGTGAGTCGAAGACGCTCACCGTCACCTACCGGGGCTCCGCCGCGGGCGTCCGCGTCACCGGGTGGAACACCTCGACACAGACGGTGACGTTCGGCGGGACGGGCCCGTCCTCGTCGAAGGTCTACCAGGCGGAGGACGCGCGGTTGTCGAAGGCCGGGGTGTCCACCGACCACACCGGGTACACCGGCTCAGGCTTCGTCGACTACGACAACAGGGCCAAGAGCTACGTGGAGTGGACCGTCGACGCCGCCGCGGCGGGACCCACGCCGCTCACCATCCGGTACGCCGACGGGACCACGGCGAACCGCCCGATGGACATCTCCGTCAACGGCAAAGTGGTGGCCTCGAAGGTCGCCTTCAACGGCACCGGCGGCTGGGACACCTGGGCAGACCGGGTGGTCACGGCGAATCTCAGGGCCGGGACGAACACGGTGAGGGCCACCGCGACGTCAGGCCACGGCGGGCCGAACGTCGACAAGATCACCGTCGGCTGAGGGACGGGCGTCCGGCAGGGCGCGCGTGAGACGCTGGACCCGTGCGGATCAGGCTGCTGGGACCTCTGGAGGTCCTCGACGACACCGGCCGGACCGTCGACATCCCGGGAACACGTCTGCGCGCCCTGCTGGCCCGGCTCGCGCTGGATCCCGGCCGGGCGATCTCCGGTGCGGAGCTCGTCGAGGCCGTCTGGGACGGCCGGCCACCGGCGGGTGGGGCGAACGCCCTGCAGACACTGGTGTCGCGGCTGCGGCGCGTCCTTCCCGCCGAGGGCCTCCTGGAGTTGCTGCCCACGGGTTACCGGCTGACCGTGCCCGCCGAAGACGTCGACGTCCCGGTGTTCGAACGGCTGGCCGCCGACGGGCGGGCGTGCCGCGACGCCGGTGACCTGACGGCCGCCGGCGACCTGTTCGACCAGGCGTTACGGCTCTGGCGGGGCGGACCGCTCCCCGATCTGGCCTCGACCGGTTTCGGCGCGGCCGCCTCCGTCCGCCTCGGCGAGCTCCGGCTGCGGATCGTCGAGGACCGCGCCGAGGTGGATTTGGCGACCGGCGGGGACCCGGCCGACCTGGCGACCGAGCTCGCAGAGCTGGCCGCGGCCCACCCTCTGCGGGAACGGCTGAGCGCGCTGCGCATGCGTGCGCTCGCGGCCGCGGGCCGGCCCTCCGAGGCGCTCCTGGTGTTCGAGGAGCTGCGCGGGGTGCTGGCCGACGAGCTGGGCGCCGACCCCTCCCCCGCCGTCCGTGAGGTGCACACCGCCATCCTGCGGGGCACCCCGGCGCCTGCCGTGCCGCTGGGCGCATCCGAGGGTGCGCACGGCCGTGCCGTACGGCCGGGCTCCCGGGCACCGCGCGGCGCCGGTCGGCACGGCGATCGGCGCGGCAATCTCCGCGCGCCGGTGACGAGCTTCGTGGGGCGCGAGGACGACGTGACCCGGGTCGGCGACGTCCTCGGCCAGGCCCGGCTGCTGACGCTGGTCGGGCCGGGCGGCGCGGGCAAGACCCGGCTCGCGGAGGAGATCGCCGCGACGCTGGCCGCCCAGTACGCCGACGGCGTGTGGTCCATCGAGCTCGCCGACGTCCGCGACCCGGAATGGCTGCCCGCCGCGGTGTCGCGCGCGCTCGGACTGACCGGCCTGCGCGGGACCGGAGACGGGACCGACGCCGGAGCCGGCGCGGGATCCGACGACAGGACCGACGGCGCGGTGGCCCGGCTCTCCGCGCGTATCGGCGACCGGAACGCGCTCCTGGTGCTGGACAACTGCGAGCACCTCATCGACGCGTGCGCCCGCCTGGCCGACCGCGTCCTCGCCGGCTGCCCCGGTGTCCGGATCATCGCGACGAGCCGGGAGCCGCTCGGCATCTCCGGCGAGTTCCTCCATCCGGTCGGGCCGCTCCGGCTGCCGCCGGAGGACGTGGAGCTCGCCGACGCCGCCGGCTATCCGGCGGTGCGGTTGTTCCTCGACCGAGCCGCTGCCGTACGCCCGGGATTCACGCTCACTCCCGGCGACCTGCCCCACGTCCTCGACATCTGCCGCCGCCTCGACGGGCTGCCGCTGGCCATCGAGCTGGCCTGCACCCGCCTGCGGTCACTGAGCACCGCCGAGATCGCCACCCGGCTCTCCGACCGGTTCCGGCTGCTCACCGGCGGCAGCCGTACGGCACTGCCGCGCCATCAGACCCTACTGGCCGTGGTCGAGTGGAGCTGGCGGCTCCTGACGGAGGCCGAGCGCACCGTGGCCGGTGGGCTGTCAGTCTTCACCGGAGGCGCGACCCTGGACGCGGCCCAGGCCGTATGCGCGGGAGGCGGCAGTGCGGACGAGATCGCCGAGGCGGTCGCCGCGCTGGTCGACAAGTCGCTCGTGGAGATGGTCGAGACCCCCGGCCTGCCGTCGCGGTATCGGATGCTCGACACCATCGCCGCCTTCACGGCCGGGAGGCTCGCGGACTCCGGCGAGGCGGATCGGTCGCGGCGGGCGCACGCCGCGTTCTTCCTGACGCGGGCCGAGGCCGCGGAGCCCGGCCTGCGGGCCGGAGCACAACTGGAGCACCTGGCCTGGTTCGATCGGGAGTACGGCAACCTCACCTCCGCCCTGCGCTGGGCCGTGGACAGCGGCGACGAACAGACCGCGGTCCGGCTGGCCGCCGCGCTCGGGTGGTTCTGGACATTGCGCGACGCCCACGACGACGCGGCCGGATGGCTGCGCCGCGTGCTGGACCCGCCGGGCGTGCGCACCGCCGCCCCCAGCCCGATCCTGGCCACCGTGTACGCGTACGACGCCCTGTATCAGACCGGCGGCGATCCTGCCCGGAGCGCCTCTTCGGCGGCCACGGCGCGTGAGCTCGCCGGCGACGACGAACAGCTGTGGCATCCCGGCGTCGCCTTCATGGTCATGATCCTGGGCGAGCTCCACGGCGGGGCCCTCGACGGGCGCCTGACGGCGCATCCCGACGACTGGATCTCGGCTCAGGCCGAGTTGCTGGCCGGGTACGCCGCACAGAACGACGGCCGCCTCGACGCGGCCGGAACGCACTACGAGACCGCGCACGCGAGGTTCACCGCGACGGGCGACAGGTGGGGCATCGCCTCGGCCGCGACCATCCTGGCCGGCTTCCACGGCATGTCCGGCAGGCACGCCGCGGCCATCGAGGCCGCCGGCGAGGCACTGCGCCTGGCACGAGCCATGGGTGCGTCGTCCGACGCCGCCTGGATGGAGGCGCAACGCGGCATCCACCGGCTGCGGGCCGGGCAGGTCGCGGCCGCTCTCGATGATCTGACGAACGCCGAACGTGCCGGGCTGGCCGGCCGGTTCACCGCCGTGGTCGCCACGGCGCGGATCGGGCTGGCCACCGCCGCCCGCGCCTCCGGAGATCACACCGGTGCGAGGGAGTCGCTCGCCCAGGTGATCGCGGACCTGCGTGGGGAGAGATGGCTGGAGACCCAGGTGCGCGTCCTTGCCCTGATCGAGCTGAGCCGGATCGCGATCCTGTCGGGAGAATTCGGGGATGCACGGGCCCACCTGCGTGATGCCGCCGAAAACCTCGACGCGGGCGGGGTGGCGCGTTCCGGGGCGTCCGGAGTGGCCGAGGCGATGGCCGACGTGGCCCTGGCCGAGCATCGCCCCGGCGCCGCGGCCACGTCGCTCGGCCTCGCCGCGGCCCTGCGCGGCGCCCCCGACCGCGGCAACCCCGACGTCCTCGACAGCGAACGGCGTGCCCGCGCCGAGCTCGGCGAGGCCTTCGACGACGAGTACGCGGCCGCGGCCTCACTCGACGCCGACGCCGCCCTGAACCGGCTCCGTGAATCCGTCTCCGCCGGCTAGCACCGGCGCCGGCCGGCCCTTCGCCGACGTCGGCCGAGCCTTCCCGACGATCAGGCCCGGCGCCGGTAGGCGAGCACGGCCAGCGGCGCGAAGACCACCACGATGCCCACCGACCAGGCGAGCGATGACGGCACCGATCCGGCCCCGGGCAGGCCGAGCGTCAGGGACCGCACCGCGTCCGACACCTGGGTGACCGGGTTGATCCTCACCCACACCTGCAGCCAGCCGGGCAGCTTCGCGGTCGGGACGAAGACGTTGCTCCCGAAGGTGAGCGGGAAGATCAGGACCATGCTGAGCGCCTGGACGGTCTCCGCGGTCCTCGCCACCACGCCGATCAGCACGCCGATCCAGCAGGTGGCGAGCGCGAACGCCATCATCAGCCCGGCCGCGCCCGCCGCCGCCGCCACGCCACCGCCGAACCGGAAGCCCAGTGCCGTCCCGATCGCGAACACCAGCACGACGGACAGCGCGTACTTGACCGAGTCGCCGAGGATGTGCCCGATCAGGGGCGCCGACCGGGCGATGGGCAGGCTGCGGAACCGGTCGTAGACGCCGTCGCGCAGATCGGTGTTGAGCGCGAGCGCGCTGCCGAGCGAGGCGAACATCAGCGCCTGGATCGCGATGCCCGGGATCACGAACCGCAGGTAGGCATGCCAGTCACCCGAGACCGCGTTGCCGAACAGGAAGACGAACGTCAGGACGAACGTGAGCGGCATCAGCAGAATGTCCAGCAGCTGATCCGGAGTGTGCCGGAACTTCACGATGGTGCGCCACGCCAGCGTCACACTGTGGCGGGCCGTCCGCATGGGGTTCATCGTGCGGCCTCCACCGGTGCGTCATGCCCGGTCAGAGCCAGGAAGACCTCGTCCAGACTGGCCAGCCGCACGCCGATCTCGGCCACCTCGATCCCCGCGGTCTCCAGCCGGGCCGCCACCGCGGCCAGCACCGCGCCGGCTCGGCTGCCGAGCGGCAGCGCCGCCGACACCAGACCCCCCTCTCGGTCCCGTACGGCCGTCGCCCCGGTGACATCGGCCACGATCTCCTCGACGTCACCGGCTCGGTCGCGCTCGACCGGCCGCAGCTCGATCGTCTGCCGCCCCACCTTCGCCTTCAGCTGCGCCGGTGTGCCGGTCTCCACGACCCGGCCGTGGTCGATCACCGAAATCCCCTGCGACAACTGGTCGGCCTCTTCGAGGTACTGCGTGGTCAGCAGCACCGTCGTGCCGCCGGCCGCCAGGCCGCGCACGAGGTCCCACACGTCACCCCGAGACCGGGGGTCCAGCCCCGTCGTCGGCTCGTCGAGGAACAGCACCGCCGGGGTCCCGACCAGGCTCGCGGCGACGTCCAGCCGGCGGCGCATGCCTCCCGAATACGTCCTGACCAGGCGGCCACCCGCCTCCGCCAGCCCGAAGCGCTCGAGCAACTCGCCCGCCCGCTCCCGCGCCCGCCGGCCCGGAAGCTCAAGCAAACGGGCGACGAGCAGCAGGTTCTCGAACCCGGTCAGCGCCTCGTCCACGGCCGCGAACTGGCCCGTCAGCCCGATCAGGGCGCGCACCCGCTCGGGCCGCCGCAGCACGTCGACGCCGCAGATCGACGCGTGACCCGCGTCCGGGCGCAGCAGTGTCGAGAGGATGCGGATCACCGTGGTCTTGCCGGCACCGTTCGGCCCCAGCAGGCCCCACACGCTTCCGGGCGGGACCGCCAGATCGAGGCCGGCCAGTGCCGTCGTCTCGCCGTAGCGCTTGACCAGGCCCTCGGCCTCGATCGCGTTCGACCGCGCGGAAGCCGGCCGTACCGAATTCGATGGTGGAGAAGTCATGCGCCCACGATCACGGCGCCCGCTGGCACGGCTCGCACACGGCGCTGGCACGGCCCGCACACGACACCGGAGGGACGGCCCGCACACGACACCGGGGGGACGGCTCGCGGCTACGGCTGCGGCATCGACCCGGGGACGGCTCAGGTGGAGCGGCTCGGGAGCGCTCGCCACACCGGCGCGGAGCACCGATGTGGTCCGCGCCAGTGTGATCCCCAGCGGTGTGGCGCGATCAGGCGTCGGCGGTGGCGGCCGGGCTGTCGTCGCTGATCACAGGCTCGGGCAGGGTGCCCGCGTTGTGCTCCAGGAGACGCCAGCCCTTACGGCCCTGCTCCAGGACGGACCACGCGCAGTTGCCGAGGCCGCCCACGGCCGTCCACAACTCCTGCGGCAGGCCCATGAGCCGGACGATGCCCAGGCGGAGGGCCGCGCCGTGCGATGCCACGACCAGCAGGCCGTCGTCACCGGTCTTCGCGGACCACCGGAGGATCGCCTCCGCGACGCGCTCGGCCACGTCGGTCACGAGCTCGCCGCCGGGTGCCTCCCACGCCTCGAACTCGGCGGGCCACCCGGCCTTGATCTCCTCCCGGGTGAGGCCCTCCCACTCTCCGCCACCACGTTCCCGCAGGTCCTTGTCGACCACGACCTCGAGACCGCTGACGCGTCCGAGGGCGGAGGCGGTGTCGTACGCCCGGCGCAGGTCGGACGAGACGATCATCGTGGGCTGCAGTGCCGCGAGCAGGGACGCCGCCCGGGCCGCCTGCGCGACACCGGTTTCATCGAGGGCGATGTCGGTGTGCCCCTGGAAGCGCCTCTCGACGTTCCACACGGTCTGGCCGTGACGGAGGCAGACGATCCGGCGGCTCACTCCGCCTCCTCGTACCGCTGCGTCACTGAATACCGCTGCGTCACTGACCATCCCCGCGGGAGCGCTGGGCGGCCACCTTGGTGACGCTCTCCGGAAGCGGGATCGAGGGGCAGTCCTTCCACAGCCGCTCCAGGGCGTAGAAGGTGCGGTCCTCCTCGTGCTGGACGTGCACCACGATGTCGAGGTAGTCGAGGAGCACCCAGCGGCCCTCCCGCTCGCCCTCCCGGCGAACCGGCTTGGCGTCGGCCTCGATGCGCAGGCGATCCTCGATCTCATCTACCACGGCGCGGACCTGACGGTCGTTGGACGCGGAGCAGAGTAGGAACGCGTCGGTGATGACGAGCTGGTCGCTCACGTCGTAGGCGATGATGTCGTCGGCCAGCTTCTCAGCGGCGGCCTCGGCTGCGACCTTCACCAGCTGTATTGATCTCTCAGATGCGGTCACGATGCGGCTCTGTCCTCCTTTGACGGCATCTCCAGGGTGCCCACTTCATAGTGGGACCCACAACCTGTTTCTCGGAGTGACCCTATCGGGACACGCCGACAACCCCGAGTTATCCCCAGGCACTGACATTTCAACGCGTACCGGTGACCACCGATTCCGGCCTAGAGCTCCCGCCCGGTGCGTAGCGGCCCAGGTCATATCGATACAGTGCCCGGATATTACATATGTCCGAGATCGGCGGGGTTGGGAATGACGGAGGTCGAATCTGGCCTGAGACGTGTCGCGCTCGATGTCCGTCCCCTGAAGGTCCCCGCCTACCGTCGGCTTCTCGTGGGCCAGGGAGTGTCGTTCATCGGCTTCCAGCTCACGTCGGTGGCCGTCAGCGCCGAGATCTACGACATCACGAAATCATCGTTGTGGGTGGGCCTGCTCGGCCCCGCGAACCTCATCCCACTGGTGATCTTCGGGCTCTGGGGCGGCGCCATCGCCGACGCCGTCGACCGCCGCAAACTCCTGCTCGCCGGATCGGTCGTCGCCTGGCTGGCCACGCTGGCCCTGCTCATCCAGACCTGGGCCGGGCTGAAGAACGTCTATCTCATTCTGATCGCGGTCGTCCTGCAGTCGATCGGCTTCTCGATCACCTCGCCGACGCGCGGCGCGATCATCCCGAGGCTCCTCCCGAGGGAGCGCGTCGCCGCCGCCAACACGCTCAACTTCCTGGTGAGCAGCCTCGGCTCGGTCCTCGGCCCGCTTCTGGCCGGCGTGGTGCTCGTGCGGGGCGGCTACGGCACGGCGTACCTGGTCGACGGCGTCCTGTTCGGCGCGGGCTTCTACGCCGCCGTACGGCTGCCGCACCTCGAACCGCTGGGCGAGATCTCCCGGCCGGGCCTGCGGTCGGTGGTCGACGGGCTGAGCTACATCGTGAGCAAGCCCATCGTGATGATGTCCTTCGCCGTGGACATCATCGCCATGGCGTTCGCGATGCCCCGGGCCCTGTTCCCCCAGATGGCGGCCGAGCGGTTCGACGGATCCACCGTCGCCTTCGGGTGGCTGTCGGCGAGCATCGCGATCGGCTCGGTCACGGCCGGCGTGTTCTCGGGATGGATGGGACGCGTGCGCCGCCAGGGCATGGCGCTGACCTTCGTCATCGCGGTGTGGGGCCTCACCGTGGCCGCGGCGGCGTTCGCCCAGCAGTTATGGCTGGTCGTGGTTCTGCTGGCCATGGGGGGCGCCGCCGACCTGGTCTCCGCCGTGTGGCGGCAGACGATCCTGCAGACCTACGCCCCCGACGAGATGCGCGGGCGCATGCAGGGAGTGTTCATGGTCGTGGTCGCGGGTGGTCCCCGGCTCGGGGACCTGCGGGCGGGCGCGACGGCGAGCGCGTTCGGGCTCGTCCCCGCGTGGGCGGGCGGCGGAGTGGCCTGCGCCGTGCTCGTCCTGATCACGGGCCTCTCCGTCCGTGCGTTCAGACGGTACGACTCCGTGGCCGACCGACTCAAGGAGCGGTGACGCCCGCGCTGAGGCTCCTCCCCCGGAGGCTCCGCAGGCGGCATTCGAACCGTCCACGGAAGCGGCACGCGAGCGACTTCACGCGTCCCCGCTGGTCAAAGGCGCCTTTGGTACCGTCCTGATCATCTCAGGTACGCCGGAGGCGCGTCCTGCGCGTGTCCCGGCGAATCTCCACGTGTGTTCTTCGGGGGATCTATGCATTCGCATTCCATTGCGTCCACCATCTGGGCGCGCCGGGCCGCCGCCGGAATCGGGGTGACGCTCCTGACCATCATCGTGGCCCTGGGCGCATGCCCGGCCTCGGCTGCGCCGACCGACCGGGTCAAGGCATGGGGCCTCAACAGCTTCGGCCAGATCGGCGACGCCACACTGACCGAACGGCACACGCCGGCGACCGCGGCCGGGGAGACCGGCGCCGACGTCTCGCAGGTCTCGGCCGGGGAGTCGCACAGCCTGGCACTGCTGACGAACGGCACCATCGAGGCCTGGGGGCTGAACAGCGACGGCCAGCTCGGCGACGGCAGCGGGGTCAACCACTCCTCGCCCGGCACCGTGGCGAACCTGCTCGGCGTCCGCGCGATCGCCGCGGGCGCCAACCACAGCCTGGCACTGCTGTCCAACGGCACCGTCATGGCCTGGGGGAACAACAACAACGGCCAACTCGGGGACGGCACCAACATCGACAGGACGCTCCCCGTCCCGGTCCTCAACCTCACGGGCGTGGTCGCCATCGCCGCGGGCATCGACCACAGCATGGCACTCCTGTCCGACGGCACCGTCCGGACCTGGGGGTCCAACGTCTTCGGCCAGCTCGGCGACGGCACGCTGATCAGCAGTTCGCTCCCCGTCACGGTCTCCGGCCTGACCGCCGTCCGATCCATCGCCGCAGGCGGGTTCCACAGCCTGGCCGTACGGACGGACGGCACCGCACGGTCGTGGGGACGCAACGACTTCGGCCAGCTCGGCGACGGGACGAACGCGCTGAGGACGGTTCCGGTCAGCGTCCTCGGCCTCACCAGCGTGCAGACCGTCGAGGGGGGCGGCTTCCACAGCCTGGCCCTGCTGACGAACGGCACCGTCCGCTCCTGGGGCCTGAATTCCTCCGGCCAACTCGGCGACGGGACGATGACCAACCGGTCGACCCCGGTGGCCGTCCTCGGCCTCACCGGGATCGCCCTGATCAGCGCGGGCAATTTCCACAGCCTCGCCTACCCGAGCGCCGGACCGGTCACGACCTGGGGAGACAACCTCTCCGGTCAACTCGGCGACGGCAGCACCACCAACCGCGCCGTTCCTGTCGGCATCCGGACCGGCCGCATCGGGATCGTCTCGATCTCCGGTGGCGGAGCGCACACGGTCGTCTTCTGACCGTCACCGTTCGAACACAGAGGCCGCTCTCCGATCGGAGGGCGGCCTCTGCCGTACCCGAGTCTGGGAGGGTATGCGGCATGCAACCTCCGCAGTCCTCCTGGCGCAGGATCATGCGCGGCTTCGGGCTGGTCGGGCTCGGATGGCTGGCCGCTGTCGTGATGTTCAGCCCCGACTTCGCAGGCCTGCCGTGGTCGTACGCGCATTCACTATCGCGGTGGTCCTCGGCGGCCTGGGGCTGGTGAAGACATTCGCGAATCTGGTCCTCGTCCTTCGGAAGGACTGGAGGAGCCGTGGCCCCGAACCGGCCGACGACGCCAGCGGCTGAGCAAGGACAGCGGCGCCGGGCATCACTGATTCACAGCGACCACCAGCAATACAAGCGCAGGTGAGATGCCCGAGCACGCCGGGCCAGGCCGACCAGTTCTTCCAGGACACCAGCCGCCGTCTCTGCGTAGACCTGGGACTGTCGCAGTTCCTCGGTCATGGACCACAGCTCGGCAACACGCGCTGGTTGCCCTGCCTGCACGCCCGTGCTTGACCTGGAGGAGCCGGTCAAGCGGTTCCAGAGAGCACCCAAGGAGCAAGAAGGCCGCGTTCTGCCCATGTCTAAGCGAAGGGGCGGCAGCCATAATTCGCGGGTGGCGATCAAGGACATGAGCGGTTCCCCATCTGATCCGCTTTCACTGATCAAGCAGATTGATTGGCCCTTGCTGGAACACGCCTACGGACCAGCCGAGGACACACCCTCAGCACTGAGTGACCTTCTCAACGGGCCCCCAGAAGCTCAGGCCAGAGCTCTTGGGCACCTCACCCATGCGGTACATCATCAGAACTCCGTCTATACGGCGACGCCTCCGGCGGCTCTGTACGTCGCAGCGATCCTCAGCGATCCACGCACGGACACTCTGATATCAAGGGAAAGGAACAGCCCGCGGTGTCCGCTACGCCAGGCGCTGCTGGACTGGCTGGAATCCGTGGCAGGCGCGGTGGGCAAGGACACCGAGGCGACATGGCTGCGCTTTGGTTTCTCACCCGACGCATCCCCGGCATTCGTGAGGACCCGAGCGATCCGCCCCGTGCTCTTCGACGCTGTGTCCGCGTTCTTCCACGAGGCCGATCTCGCGGTCCGAGAAGCGGCTGTCGCCGCCGCCGTCCCGCTCTTGGACGCCCCCGAACTCACCCGCCATCAAGGAGACCTCGCGCCACTCGTGCGCAACGTCCTGGCTACCAGTTCGAACCGCATCTACCGGGCCATCGCGAAGCGCGGCCTCACTGCTTGGGAAGAGGAGCCCCTGGTCGAGCAGGGAAAGGCGCCTGGCGGCCATGCGGAGCCCGAGCGCGAGCCGTGGATCAGCGGAGAGCCACCTTTTTGATCTACCCTCGGCCGCCTCCACGCCGCCGCGAGCCAATGGCCCCAGACCTCCCATGCCACCATGTCCCGGTGCGAGATGTGGATGAACTGATCAATACGGACGACTCGGCGTGGCACTTGATCTTGGCCGAGGTCTCGCGAAGTGTCGTCGTGACGCGGATGCTGCCCGCCGTTGAGGAACGGGGCCGTGCGACCCTCCACCAGTTGCAGGTGACCACGCGATCATTCCTGGGCGCCATGGCGCTGCACTCCGGCGGCATGCTGATTGATCACGGCTGGGTCCGCGTCTTGGGCGGCTCCTCCGGCGTCGACGGCATGCCGAGCCTTGCGGATGCGAACAAGTTTCCCTCTGTCGTCGACCCCACGTGGGCACCTTCGGCGTTGATCGTGGCCTATGACGTCCTGGGTGGAGCGTTCGCGATCAAAGGTGTCCCCGCACCGACGGGACCTCAGCCAGGAGAGCCCGGACAGATGATCTACTTCGCTCCCGACTCCATGCAGTGGGAAGGCATGGAGATCGGGCACGGAGATTGGCTCTCATGGCTGCTGTCTGGCGGACTGGAGAAGTTCTACGAGAGTCTGCGCTGGTCCGGCTGGCAGGAGGATGCGAATGCACTCCGTGCTGATCAGGGAATCTCCGTGATGCCACCCCTTTGGTCGGCCGAGGCTCAGGCAGATGTCGCCGCCACCCACAAGCGGCCCGTCCCCATGTGGGAACTGCTGGGACTGCACGAGGAATTTTGCCGCCAGTTCGGCCTTCCCAGCCCCGGGTTCGCGTAAGGCGAGTTGAGGCTGAACCAGACGACTACCGCCTTTCCCCCCGTGATCGTCCATCTGTCTGGTGATCCGGGTTCAACTGCCGACCGCCCGGAGAATGCCTGTCGGAGATGGACAGTGAGCGCTCAGCGTGGCCAGGATGCGACGACGAGTCTTACCGATTTCTTGTTGTGGCCGCCGAACGCCTCGCGCACGTACCAGGTGTCGGGGACGCTTATCGGTTGGAGAACATGCTCGGTGTAATCCCAGCCGGCCGAAGGGAAGGGCTCCGGAGGAGCCTCCAGGTACGACTCAATTGTGCCGTTCCGCTGCTGCAGTATGCGCTTGACCTCGGCAACCGTCTGATTCTCTAGATCCACTCCCTCCAGAATCTCGCCGTGAGCGGTCGGATCGCCCGCGATTTCGTACCGTTCGCCGGGGCGGGCTGCTCGACCGAAGATGATCTCGACAGGGCTGCGCAGGTTGACGGGAATGCTCACTCCAGCCATGCACCACATGTTGCCGCAGTCGGTCCCCTCGATCCTTTTGACCCATTCGCTGCCGTGCTCATCCTTTATCTCGAATCCATCGGTGCGGTAGTTGGTTTCCTTTCCGGGAGAGGATATGGAGATCATCGTGCCGACGAGGCTTGGCGATGAGGGCTCCATCTGTAGGTCGACGTTCAGGCCGTGCGAAGCGAAATCCTCGCGGTAGCGCCGGGGGTCGGCGTCAGGGTCCGCGATCCGGACGTCGATGTAGTCGCCGTTCTTGGCGAAAGCCAATGCTTTGGCCGGTCCGAGTGTGATCGGGCCGACGTCACTGGGCCGCATGACGATCGGCAGCACGACCGCCGCCCCTGCCAATACGGCGGTGACGGGAATGAGGGTGAGCAACTGCCTCCGGGACCAGTGCCGCTTGGCCGTCTGAGGGGTCCGAGTGGGGTTGCCGATGATGTCGTCCAGGGTGGCGGACAGCGCTATCGGGTCCGCGCGTACATGACTGGCTGGATCGTGTGCCTGGAGCAAGCTCGTGAGCTGCTTGAGATCGTTGGTCATATGACGCTCCTCCCGAAGGACGGCTGCCGGTCGGTGATGGGCTGCGACTCCTCCCCAAGCAGGTGCCGGAGTCGTCTGCGTATGCGGTGCAAGCGCATCGCGGCCGTCGACCTGGAACAGCCCACGACCTCGGCGGCCTGACGGAGGTCGAGCCCTTCCCAGGACATCAGCAGAATCAATTCCCGGTCGCCGTCACTCAAGGTGCTCAGCGCGGCGAATGCAGCTTGACGAGCGGCGATGGTGGCAGCGTGGTCTTCTTCGGTGCCATGGCGCGTCAAGTCCTCGATCAGTAGATCCGCGAGCGCGTCTCGCCGGTTATCTCGTCTGATCAAGTTCAACGTGAGATTCCTGGCGGTCGTATACAGCCAGGGCAGCGGCTGGTCCTGTGGGACCCTGTCGTACTTCTCCCATGCGACCTTGAACGTCTCAGCGGCTACGTCCGCGGCATCCGCAGGACCGACTCGCCGCCACGCGTACCGCAGAACCGGCTCGTAGTGCTTTTGGAACATGCTGGTGAAGCCGGCCTCATCACGCACACTCCGTCCTCTCTTCAGCGTTCCAATGTGATTTGGGCATCCACCTGATAGATGTCGCGGAGCGCAGGGATATCACCGGCCGGCGCAAAAACAATGATGATGTGGCGACCGCGGTCCACAGATCCCGCACCCTGCTCTCTCACCCGCGGTCGGCTCATCCAAGGCCAGCGGGTCGCCGCCGGTGAGGTCGGCCGAAAATATCGCAGGAACTGGCAGCAGGTCTTGTCTCAGGAGAGCGCGTTTCGAAAACTCGCCGTGAGGGTGCTTTAACGAGGGAGGAACTCCCGTTAATCCGGGGGCTGTCAAGCGACGCCCTGAAGGACCTCCCCGACCGCATCGACGCCGACTGACCACGCCCGCACCGCCCGCGTGTGAAAAGGCGGGCATGCGGACGGCGCGGGGGTGGCCGTACGCCGTCAGGTGAGCGGGTCGTACTGGAACGCCCGGACCTCCTGCGAGCAACGGCAGGAGGCCGCGATCTTCTTCGCCCACTCCAGCGCCGCCTCGCGGGAGGGCAGGTCCAGGATGGTGTACCCGCCGTTCAACTGCGTGGTCTGCGGATAGGTGCCGTCCGTCACCGTGCCGTCACCGGCCACGAGGACGGGGTCGACGTCTTCGTCTATCCCGCCGCCGAAGACGTACACGCCTGCATCCTTGGCCTCCTGGATGACCGCGTGGGAGTCGCGTACCACGTCAGGAAAATCCTCGTCCGCGATCACCATGGCGGCACTGGGGAAGGAGATGAGAAAGTGCGTCATCCCTCGATCCTGCCGTGCGCCGGTGAACATCGTCGAGGTGTTCCTCGAACATTGCGTCCGATCTTCAATTCATCCACAGCACCGCGCTGGTCAGTGGTTGCCGTCCTGGTAAAGACCGCGCTTGTTGATGTAGCGCGAACACTGGCAACGTGACCAGGACCGATACGGAACGATGCTGGTCAGGCCGCGGTTTCGACTCGCGGAGACGCTGGTGATGCTGGCCGCCTCCGCCGACGAACAGGTCGCGTGGGCTGACCCGCACCGGTGGGGCGTGGACGAATTGGCGCTCGACTTCGACTGGGCGAACAGGTGGGTGCCGTTGGAGGTCGACGAGCGATCGCCGGGACTTTTGTCCCCGGTGCTGCACGACCTGTTGCAGCGCATCGACGATCGCTTGTTGGAGCTGAGCGGTCAGGCCAACGCTGACAGGTGGACCCCGGAGGGGCTCACCGTCGATCCCGGATGGGCTGACATTCGGCATCTCTCCAGTCAGGCACTCACCGAGATCGCCCTGGATCTGGTGGCCATCCCTTCGCCGGCGGATCTGTAGACGCAAGGTAGGTCTACGGCCAACACCCCGCCCGAACCGTCATCCACCGGCACTTCTGAGAAAGGGGTCTGGGGGCGGTCATGTTGGGATGCGGTAGCGGAGGTGTACGACGCCGTTGTCGAATCGGTGCTCGTCGAGGAGCTCGAGAACCGCGCCCGCCCGCCTGCGGCTCGAGAGCGCAGCCGGTGACCGTCATCGGCGGCGGGGCCACCAGGACGCCAGCAGGTCCGAGTCGACCCAATGCCGCCAGACGACGTCCCGGGCGCGGCCAGCACGCGCTCGAACAAAAGGGTGCGCCGGTCCAATGCGTACGTTGGACTGTCCTGCGAGTCAAAGGAACCGACAATCGTGCTGACGCTCTGGATCATCGACGGATAACAGTTTTTTGAGAATTTAAGGAAAAGTACATCGGACTGACGCGGCAGGTCGGACGCAATGCGGGTGGGTCGAAGTAGACCTAACCATTCCCTTCCAAAGAGAGGGTCACAGGGCTGTATTGTTCCTCCCCGAGAGAAAGGTGCGCCCCTCGATGAATTGGCAAAACAGCGTAAGTAAACTTCCACCTGTGGCTGCCGTCCTGCTGCTCTCCGTGGCCCTGACCACCGGTTGCAACAGCCAGGCGGCGCCCCCCGGCGTCTCCGGTTCGTCCCAGTCCACCGGTCTCGAGTCAGCAACCGAGACGGATCCGGTCTCGGCCGCGGTGGCCGCAATGTCCACGCCGTCCACGCCGGCCAAGCCGTCCACGCCGGCCAAGCCGTCGACGTCGGCCAAGCCGCCCAAGCCGTCGGCACCGTCCTCGCCGACACCGTCGCGCAGCGCGGCGGCCAGCGCCGTTCGCGGCGGCTGGGTGCCGGTGAACCAGGCCGCATGGAAGCAGGCCCTGGACGTCTACCACAAGGTCGCACCCAAGAAGGTCCCCGCGGGAATCGTGCGAGTCCCCGAGTTCCACACCGACTGCTCGGTGTCCGGCCGCGCGGCGGACGACCCGATCGTGCTGCCCGGTCTGCCTGGCGCCTCCCACATGCACACTTTCTTCGGTCCGAAAGTGAATGCCACCACCACGCCGGCCAAGCTGCTCGCGAGTTCCACGACCTGCAACGCGCCCGGGGACCACAGCGCCTACTGGGTTCCGCAACTGCTGCGTGACGGCAAGACGGTCCCAATGAAGAACTTCCGCGTGTACTACGGCTCCCGGCTCAAGGACCCGTCGAAGGTCGTGCCGTTCCCTCCGGGTCTGGTCATGGTGTACGGCGACGCCAAGCGACAGGTGGCGACGCCGAAGGGCGCCGCCGGCCAGTTCTGGTGCGCCGGCAGCGCGGAGATCGGACGCAGCGCCGACGGCAACTGGCCGGTCTGCGCGAAGGGCGGCAATTTGATTCGTCAGGTGACGTTCGAGGACTGCTGGGACGGCAAGCACATCGACTCGCCCGACCACAAGTCGCACATGGGGCCGGCCACCAACGGCAAGTGCTCCGGCAAGTATCCGGTAGCGGTCCCCAACATCTCGCTCATGGTCGGCTACAACTCCCTCGGCGGTAACGGCCTGAAGCTGTCGTCGGGCATGGCGTCCTCTATGCACGGGGACTTCATGAACGCATGGAAGCCGGAGAAGCTCGGCGCGCTGGTGAAGATCTGCATCAACGCGGACGCCAAGTGCGGCACCACCCCCGGCTGGAACAGCTGACCGATCCCCACTTCGCACGACCGTGCCGGTGATTCCGCGATTCGCGGGGTCACCGGCACGGTGGACGCAACCATGTTCATTAACGGCATGCGCCGTCGTTTCCAATCGCATTCGGCTCGATTTTTCTGTGATTCGGCGAGTCTCCACAGCGTCTCCATAGAGAAAGGACTCTCTGTACGGAGAGCGTTCTCGTCATGGCCTCACGGTCTGAGACCGAGCAGATCCGGTGTCGCCTGCCTGTGAGGAGATCTCATGCGTTCGCTCGCCGTACCCGCCCGTCGTCGATCGATCCCGCCACCGATGGGACGGGCGCGCTGACCATGCCTCACTCCGCCCGTGCACGGGTGCCGGGCCGGCCGTCCCCCTCTCCCACCAAGGACCTCATCCCTCATGAGTGAGACTGTCCCGCGCGCCGTCGCATCCGGTGGCAAAGCACGTCGAGCCGGCCGTGTCATGGCCGTCGGCGCGCTCGCCGCATTGCTGGGCGCCGGCCTGGTGTCCGTGACCGGCTCGGCCACCGCATCTGGGCCTCGCTTCTTCCGAGATCCGAGCGGCCCTGGCGAGAGGAGCTGACATGCGAGCGGGCACGATCGGTGCGCCGATCCTCGCAGCGGTCACGGTGTTGCTCGTCACGCGGTGCGTCGCCGCCGGGCCGGCCGCCCATTCGAGCCATCTGGCAGCGCAGGGGCAGGCCGTGCAGCCGATTCCGGGCGGCGCGCCGGCACCAGCGGTCACCTCGGCGGACTCCTTCAACGCGACCGACGTCGCGTGGTTGCAACTGATGATCCCGATGACCGAGCAGGCCGTGCGGCTCTTCGATCTGACCCTGGACAAGACCTCCAACCCGGAGATCGTGTCGTTGTCCAAGAGCCTCGGCGCCGCGCATCGCGCCGAGCTGGGGCGCCTGCACAGCCTGCTCGACCGGTCAGGCATGCCGTACGTGAACGTGCACGACGGACACAACATGCCGGGCATGGTGACGGCGGCCGAACTCGAAGCGATCAACGCGGCCGACGGCGCGGCGTTCGACCGGCTCTTCGCCCAGCACGCGCGCGACTTCCTCAGGCAGTCCGTGCTGGTGGCGCAGGGAGAGCAGGACCAGGGGGCCGACGCGGACACCAAGGCGTTCGCCGCGACGATGGCCGAGGCTCACACGGGTGAGCTCACCGGGCTTGAAGGCGTCGGGCAGTGAGGAACGCCGCGGCCGTGCGACCCGTTCACGACGGCGAAGCCGTTCTCACCGCGCCCAGGCGGCGCAGGATGCCTGAACGGGCAGCGGTGCCGCACGTGCATCCGCTGGTCGTGCTCATCCTGATCGCCGGAGGCGCCGTCGCCGCGACCTCCGGATGCTGGTCGGGGATGGGCTCGGTGAACGGGCTGGACGGCTGGCTCGCCTGGGCGGGCCGGCTCACCGGCCTGCTCGCCGGATATGCCTGCGCGATTCTCGTGACGCTGGTGTCGCGGACGCCGCTGCTGGACCGGGGGATCGGCTCTGACCGCCTGGCCCGCTGGCACGCGGTGATCGCCCGGCACACGATCGTGCTCTCGCTCGCGCACATGGTTTTCGCGACCGCTGCCCGCGTCGCCGGCTCCGGAGCGGGCCTGCTGGGCGGCTCCGTGGGACTGATCGTGGACGGGCCCGAGTTGCCGGAGGCGACGGTCGGTCTGGCGCTCCTCGTCGGCGTCGGGATCGTCTCGGTCCGGAAGGTGCGGCGCCGGCTGCCCTACGAGCTCTGGCATTACCTGCATTTCGTCACCTACGCCGGAATCTTTCTGGCGTACGGGCACCAGTTGCTCGGGCCGGACTTCCTCGGCGACCCACTGGCCACAGCCCTGTGGCTGGCTCTTTACGCGTCTGCCACCATCCTGCTGATCTGGTATCGCTTCCTCACGCCCGTGCGCCGGGGTCTGCGTCACCGTCTCACGGTGGCCGAGATCCGCAGGGAGTCGCCCGGCGTGGTGTCGGTCTATCTGATCGGCGAGCACCTCCGCGAGCTAGGCGCCGAGCCCGGGCAGTTCTTCCGCTGGCGATTCCTGACTCGGGGCTTGTGGTGGACCGCCAATCCCTACTCGTTATCCGCTCCGCCCAACCCCCGCTTCCTGCGGATCACCGTAAAGGCGGTCGGTCACCACAGCCGCGCGCTCGCCGGTCTGCGGCCTGGTGTCCGGGTGTGGGCCGAGGGTCCGTACGGCGCGCTGACCGCGGCTCGCCGGCGGCGTCCCCAGGTGCTCCTGGTGGGCGGTGGCGTGGGCATCAGCCCGCTGCGCGCGCTTTTCGAGACCTTGCCGGGCCAGGTGACGCTGGTCTACCTGGCTCGCCGGGACGAGGACCTGATACTGCGCAACGAGCTGGACGCCATCGCGGCAGCGCGGGGCGCCAAGGTCCTTTACACCGTCGACGAGACACCCGGATCACGGCGCGGCCGTGCCGTACCGCTGACCGGACGGTCACTGAGGGCCCTGATTCCCAGCCTGGCCATGCACGACGTGTACCTGTGCGGTCCCGCCGGGATGACGACCGCGGCCCGGCAGGCCCTACGTCGCGCCGGTGTGCCTGATCGCCGCATTCATTTGGAGCAGTTCGACTTCTGATCGACCCTGCGGGCGCCTATTGATCATCCGTCCGGATCAAGCCGCATGTCGACGCTCCCTGAGGACACCACCGAGTCGATCATGCGGGGGTGGAGGGACCGGAGTGCTGGAGCGTTACCAGCGGACGCACACCTGCGCTGGTCAGTGGTTGCCGTCCTGGTAGAGACCGCGCTTGTTGATGTACTGCACGATGCCGTCGGGGACGAGGTACCAGATCGGCTGGCCGTCCGCCACGCGCTCACGGCACTCCGAGGAGCTGATCGACAGGGCGGGGATCTCGATCAGGCTGACCTTGCCGTCGGGCAGGCCGGGGTCCTGGAGGGTGTGGCCGGGCCTGGTGCAGCCGACGAAGTGGGCGATCGTGAACAGCTCCTCGACGTCCCGCCAGCTCAAAATCTGGGCGAGAGCGTCGGCTCCCGTGATGAAGTACAGCTCCACGTCCGGCCCGTACGCCGCCCCGACGTCACGCAGCGTGTCGATGGTGTAGGTGGGGCCGGGGCGGTCGATGTCGACTCTGCTGACCGAAAAACGCGGGTTGGAGGCCGTCGCTATCACCGTCATCAGATAGCGGTCCTCAGGCGCGGACACCGTCTTCTCGGCCTTCTGCCACGGCTGTCCGGTCGGGACGAACACCACCTCGTCCAGATCGAAGTGGTGGGCGACCTCGCTGGCGGCCACCAGGTGCCCGTGGTGGATCGGGTCGAAGGTGCCGCCCATGATGCCGAGACGCCGCGTCGGAGCCCCATTTCTCATGGGACGGACCCTAACCTGCATACCGGGAGTAATCGGACACCACCCCTCTCTCAGCGCCACCGCCCGGGGATCCGCCGCCCCGCGCGCGCCCAGCCGACGAGGCATAGCATGCGGACATGACCACTCCGGATCGCAATCGCGTGCAGCTGCCCGGCATCAGCTCCCGAGCATACGAACACCCCGCCGACCGCTCAGCGTTGGTGGCGATGCGTTCGCTCAGCGGGTTCGACTCGGTGCTGAAGCGCATGTCGGGGCTGTTCAGCGAGCGCCGCCTGCGACTGATGTTCCTGGCGTCCGCGGTTCGCACGGACGAGACCCAGTTCCGCGCGCTCTACGACATGGGCCGCGACAGCGCCTACATCCTTGATCTGCACCGGATCCCGGAGATCTACGTGCAGCAGGACCCGAAGGCGTATGCCATGGCGGTCGGCTTCGACGAGCCGTTCATCATCGTGTCCACCGGCCTGCTCGATCTCATGGACGAGGAGGAGTTGCGGTTCGTCATCGGCCATGAGACCTCGCACATCCTTTCCGGGCACGCCGTCTACGGCACGATGCTCGCCGTCCTCACCCGCCTCGCCACCCGGGTGGCCTGGATCCCGCTCGGCTACATCGGCCTGCGTGTGATCGTGGCGGCCCTCGAGGAGTGGCAGCGCAAGGCCGAGATGTCGGCAGACCGCGGCGGACTGCTCGCCGGGCAGGACCCCGAGGCGGCGCTGCGGGCCCTCATGAAGCTGGCCGGCGGATCGCGCCTGCACGAGATGAACATCGAGGCCTTCCTCGACCAGGCCAGGGAGTACGACACCGCCGGCGACGTCCGGGACGGCCTGCTCAAGGTCCTCAACCTCCTCGGCACCACGCACCCGTTCGCGGTCACCCGGGTCGCGGAGCTGGACCGCTGGCGGCGTTCGGGCAGCTACGACGCCATCCTCGGCGGCACCTACCCCCATCGGGAAGACGACGCGAACACGAAGATCACTGAGGAGATCAAGGCCGCGGCCAACTCCTACCGCGAGTCCTGGGCGCAGTCGCAGGACCCCTTCATCGGCGTCCTCCGCGACGTGGCCGAAGGCGCGGTCCACGCGGGCGAGCGCATCTTCAACAGGTTCGCGCGCAGGGAGAACTGACAGGGGGTGCCGCGGATCGGCGCAGGCGCCCCTAGAAGAACAGGGACACCGCCTGTACGGCTCCCGCACACAGAGCGACGAACCCGCCGAACACGGCCAGCGCCCGCAGCGGCTCCCTCTTGAGCTCGGGCATCCTCGTGCCCATCTGCTCGATCTCCCGGCCGATGATCCCGCCGACGACGACGCCGAAGACGACGCCGGCGACGGTGACGGGAGCCACCTGAGTCCACCACTGGACCTCCAGATGGGTTCCGGCGGTCAGCCAGAGCGCGAGGAAGGCCGCCGCGGCCGCGGGCGCCCCCGGCCACACGACTCCGGACACCAGCGAGCCCACCAGCGTCACCGGATAGCTGAGGACCCCCAGGAGCCCCCGCGTACGGTGTGACCTGCGGTTCCGCACGATCCAGTGAGTCACCCAGGCCGCTCTGGTCACGACCACGAAGGCTCCGCTGATCGCGAACGTGGCCAGCGGTTCGACCACCGACACCACCACGCACGGCACACCGAGCAGCCCCAGCGCGAGCAGGACCGTGCCGCCCGTGGGGATGCCTGAACCGGTTCCGGCGGCAGGCGCCTCGACCGCCAGAGCCGATTCGGCCCTGCCGCCCGCCCTCGGCCGCCGGGCCGCCGCGGCGCCGCTCCCCGCGCCGGCCCGCCTGCCGTTCTTGGAACCGCCGCTCCCCGAACCTCCATTCGCCGAACCCGCTCCCGGCGAGCCGCCGGCGGAGCCACCCGGGGAGCCGCCCGCCGAGCCACTCGGGGAGCCGCCGTTCGCCCCCCTGGTCTTCGCCGCCTTGGCCTTCGTGGTGCCGCCGTTCTTCGCGCGACCCCGCCGGCCTCCCCCCGTGCCGTCCTCCGCCTCCTGGTCGTCCCCCTCGGGAACGTCAGCGTCCGTTCCGGCCTTGTCCGGCCCCGTACGGCGCTGCGTCGCCGTACCACGGGCGGTGTCGCCGGACACGCGGGCGAGCCGGGCCAGCCGGTCGGACAGCAGGGCCGCGGTGGGCCGCTTGGCCGGGTCGCGATGGAGGGCCGCCCGGACGAGCGGCAGCAGAGAGGCGGGAACGCCGGCGAGGTCGGCTTTGCCGTTGAGAACGGCGTACATCTGGGACTGCACGGTCCCCCGCCCGAACGTGTGGCGGCCGGTGGCCGCGAATGCCACAGTGGCGGCCCAGGCGTGCACGTCGGCGGGTTCGCCCACCGCCTCGTCGGCGAACAACTCCGGCGCGGCGTATCCGGGCGTGCCGAGGAAGGTGCCCGTCAGGGTCAGCCGGGTGGCGTCGAGCATCTGGGCGATCCCGAAGTCGATCAGGATCGGCTCGTCCTCGCGTACCAGCACGTTGGCGGGCTTCACATCGCGATGCACCACACCTCCGGCATGGATGATCGCCAGAGCGGTGGCCAGCCCCTGCGCCAGGGGGATCAGGTCGGATTCCCCCATGGCGCCGCCCCGCTGGACGGCTTCGAGCAGGGTCTCGCCCTCGATGTACTCCATCACGAGGTAGGGCCGGTCACCGGAGAGATCGGCGTCGATCACCTCGGCGACGTAGGGGCTTTCGACTCTCCGCAACGCGCGGATCTCCCGGTCGAGCCGTAACCGCGCGTCGGAGTCGGCCTCGATCGGCTCGCGGAGCATCTTGACCGCGACATGCTCGCCCCGGCGGTTGGCGGCGAGGTAGACCTCGCCCATTCCGCCTCGACCCAAGCGCTCCAGGAGCGTGTACGGGCCGACCCGCCCGAGACGTCCAGACATAGGAGCGCTTACCATAGCGGGCGCCTCCGACATTTCCCGGGAGGCGCGCCGCTTCCCGGCCCCGGAGGCGGGCCTCTTTCCCGCCGGCGCTACAGGCGCACGTGCCCGTCGCCGATGTAGATCCACTTGGTGGAAGTGAGCTCGGGCAGGCCCATCGGACCCCGCGCGTGGAGCTTCTGGGTGGAGATCCCGATCTCCGCGCCGAACCCGAACTCACCGCCGTCGGTGAACCGCGTCGAGGCGTTCACCGCCACGGCCGCCGAGTCCACGGTGGCCACGAACCGCCGCGCGGCCGCCTGGGAGCGCGTGACGATGGCGTCGGTGTGCGCGGAGCCGTACCGCCTGATGTGCGCCACCGCCTCGTCCAGCGAGTCGACGACCGCCGCCGCGATGTCCAGCGAGACGTACTCCACGGTGAAGTCGTCCTCGGTGGCGGGCTCGACGTCGGCGCTGAAGGAACGGATGCGCTCGTCTCCGTGGACGGTCACGCCCACGTCCTTGAGCGCCGCGAGCGCCCTCGGGACGAACTCCGGAGCGATGTCGGCGTGCACCAGGAACGTCTCGGCCGCGTTGCACACCGACGGACGCTGCGCCTTGGCGTTGATGAGGATCTTGAGAGCCATCTCGACGTCGGCGTCGGCGTCCACGTAGACGTGACAGTTGCCCACGCCGGTCTCGATCACCGGAACGGACGACTCCTCCACGACGCTCTTGATCAGCGAGGCGCCGCCGCGCGGAATCAGCACGTCGACCAGCCCGCGGGCCCGCAGCAGGTGCTTGACCGACTCGCGGGTCACGCCCGGAACGAGCTGTACGGCTCCCGCCGGCACCTCTGTCCGGTCCAGCGCCTCCTGCATGATCCGCACGAGGACGCGGTTGGAGGAGTGGGCGCTGGAGGAGCCCCGGAGCAGAACGGCGTTGCCGCTCTTCAGGCACAACACGGCCGCGTCGACGGTCACGTTCGGCCGGCCCTCGTAGATGATCCCGATGACGCCCAGCGGAACCCGGACCTGGCGCAGTTCGAGGCCGTTCGGGAGCGTGCTCCCCCGCACGACCTCGCCGATCGGGTCGGGCAGGTCGGCCACCTGCCGTACGGCTGCCGCGATCTTCTCCACCCGCCCCGCGTCGAGCCTGAGCCGGTCGATCATCGCCTCGGACGTGCCGTTCCGCCGGGCCTGCTCGACGTCGGCGGCGTTGGCCGTGACGATCTCGTCCGTCGCCGCGACCAGCGCGTCGGCGATCGCCCGCAGCGCCGCGTCCTTGGGGGCTCGCGGCAGCGGCGCGAGCACCGTCGTGGCGTCCTTGGCCGCCCGGGCGACCGTCAGGAACTCCTCTGCCTCAGCCATGGCCTCGCGCTCCATTACCCCTCCGGCTCCAATATGACGATGTCGTCCCGATGGATCAGCTCTCGCTCGTACTCCGGCCCGAGTGCGCTCGCCAACTCGCGCGTGGAGCGGCCCAGCAGTTCGGGGATCTCGGAGGCGTCGTAGTTGACCAGGCCGCGGGCCACCGGGCTGCCCAGCGGGCCGTACAGGTCGACGGGGTCGCCTGCGGCGAAGTCGCCCTCGACCTTGATCACACCGGCGGGGAGCAGCGACATGCGCCGGCCCACCACGGCGTCGACCGCTCCGGCGTCCAGGTGCAGCCGTCCCCGGCCTGTGGCGGCATGGGCCAGCCACAGCAGGCGGGTGCCCGGATGGCGGCCCCCCGGGTGGAAGTAGGTGCCGACGTCGGCCCCGGTCAGGGCTTGCGCCGCGTGAGCCGCCGCGGTGAGCACCACGGGTACTCCCGCACCCGTGGCGATCTTGGCGGCCTGCACCTTCGTGATCATGCCGCCGGTCCCGACCCGGCCCGACGTGCCGAGCTCGACGCCTTCGAGGTCTTCGGGCCCGCGGACGTCGGCGATCCGCGTGGCGCCCTCCCGGCGCGGGTCGCCGTCGTAGAGGGCGTCCACGTCCGAGAGCAGCACCATCGCGTCCGCGTGGATGAGATGGGTCACCAGGGCGGCGAGCCGGTCGTTGTCGCCGAAGCGGATCTCGTCGGTGGCCACGGTGTCGTTCTCGTTGACCACCGGGACGATGCCGAGCTCCAGGAGCCTCGTCAGCGTCCGCTGGGCGTTGCGGTGGTGCGACCGCCGCATCATGTCGTCGGCGGTCAGCAGCACCTGCCCGACGCGCAGGCCGTACCGGGCGAAGGAGGAGGTGTAGCGGGCGATCAGCACGCCCTGCCCCACCGAGGCCGCGGCCTGCTGGGTGGCGAGGTCCTTGGGCCGGGCCCGGAGGCCGAGCGGTCCGAGGCCGGCGGCGATGGCCCCGGAGGAGACCAGCACGAGTTGCGTGCCGGCCTGCCTCCGCGCACCGAGCACGTCGACGAGCGCGTCGACGCGGTCCACGTCGATCATGCCCTGCGGGGTCGTCAGGGAAGACGAGCCCACCTTGACGACCAGCCGCGAAGCCTCCCGGATCCGCTCCCTGCCTGCCACGCCGCTCCCCTGCCCGTTGGACCTACACCAGTCTGTTGTCGGTGCCCCGGGGCCCGCCCACGCGGGTCCTGGTGCCCTCGGAAGGCTGCCAGTCGAAGAGGTAGCCGCCCTGCATCGGGCCGATCACGACCTCCGCGCCCACCTGGGCCCCCGCGTTGATCAGCGCCTCCTCGACGCCGAGACGCTCCAGGCGGTCGGCCAGGTAGCCGACGGCCTCGTCGTTGGTGAAATCGGTCTGGCGGATCCAGCGCTCCGGCTTCTCCCCGGTCACCTGGAAGGTGTTCTCGTCGACCCGCCGGACGGCGAACCCGGTCTCGCCGAGTTGCTTCGGCCGGATGACCAGTCGGGTGGGCTCCTCAACCGGGGCCTGCGCCCGCGCCTGGGCCACCATCTCGCCCATGGCGTACGTCAACTGCCGGAGACCCTCGTGGGTGGCGGCGGAGATCTCGAAGACCCGCAGGCCCCGCTCCTCCAGAAGGGGCCGGACGATGTCCGCGAGATCCCGGCCGTCGGGGACGTCGACCTTGTTCAGCACGACCAGCCGGGGGCGGTCCTGCAGTTCGCCGTATGCGGCCAGTTCCGCCTCGATCACGTCGACGTCGGTCAGCGGGTCACGCCCGGGCTCGATCGTGGCGCAGTCGAGGACGTGCACGATCGTCGAGCAGCGCTCCACATGGCGCAGGAACTCGTGCCCGAGCCCCTTGCCCTCGGAGGCGCCGGGGATGAGCCCCGGCACGTCGGCGACCGTGAAGACCGTCTCCCCCGCCGTGACCACGCCGAGGTTGGGGATCAGCGTGGTGAACGGATAGTCCGCGATCTTCGGCCGGGCCGCCGAGAGCGCCGCGACGAGCGACGACTTGCCGGCGTTGGGGAAGCCGACCAGGGCCACGTCGGCGATGGTCTTCAGCTCCAGCGCGATCTCGGCCTCGTCGCCGGGCTCACCGAGGAGCGCGAACCCGGGGGCCTTGCGCTTGGCGTTGGCCAGTGCGGCGTTGCCGAGGCCGCCGAAGCCGCCCTGAGCGGCGACGTAACGGGTGCCCGCGCCGACGAGGTCGACCAGGACCTCGCCCGTCCGCGCGTCCTTCACCACGGTGCCGTTGGGGACCGTGAGGACGATGTCCTCGCCGTTGGCGCCGTCACGGTTGGAGCCCATGCCCTGCTTGCCGTTCCCCGCATGCCGGTGGGGCCGGTGGTGGTATTCGAGCAGCGTCGAGGTGTTCGCGTCCACCTCGAGGATCACATCGCCGCCCCGGCCGCCGTTTCCGCCGTCCGGACCGCCGAGCGGCTTGAACTTCTCGCGATGGACGGAGGCGCAGCCGTTTCCGCCGTCACCCGCCTTGGTGTGCAGGACGACGTAGTCCACGAAATCGGCCATCTGCCGCTTCCCCCTATAAAAACGATGAGGCGGACCGAGTGCTCGGTCCGCCTCATCTGCAACGTTTGTCCCGGGCGGATCTACTCCGCGATCGGGATGATGCTGACTGCGCGACGACCGCGCTTGGTGCCGAACTGCACGTGGCCTGCGGCCAGCGCGAACAGCGTGTCGTCGCCACCACGGCCGACGTTGTCACCCGGGTGGAAGTGCGTGCCACGCTGACGGAGAATGATCTCGCCTGCGTTCACGAGCTGGCCACCGAAGCGCTTGACGCCGAGCCGCTGAGCGTTCGAGTCACGGCCGTTCCGGGTGGACGAGGCGCCCTTCTTGTGTGCCATGATTCACTACTTCCCGGGGTTGATGCCGGTTACCTTCACCTGGGTGTACCGCTGGCGGTGACCCTGGCGCTTCTTGTAACCGGTCTTGTTCTTGTACTTGAGAATGCGGATCTTGGGGCCCTTGGTCTCACCGAGAATCTCGGCGGTCACCTGGAACTTGCCAAGCGTGGCGGCGTCGGTGGTGACATCGCCGTCGTTGACGACGAGGAGCGCCGGCAGCGCCACCGAGGAACCCACCTCGCCGGTGACCTTGTCCACCTCGAGGACGTCCCCGACGGAGACCTTCTGCTGCCTGCCGCCGCAACGAACGATCGCGTACACCGCGGAACCCTTCTTCTGGCTAAATGCGTAGATGCGCGCCCCGCATCCAGCTGCTGTCGATGACACGACCGGCGATCCGGGCGGGCGCGCAGAGCCAGGCGCGCCAGCGGGCGCACCGGATGACCAGGGTACCGGATTAGCGGCACCCAGGTCGAACCGGGCGGAACACCGGGGAGGCGAACTTGCCGTCAAGCGGCTTATTCGGTCTGCTTCCTGCGGGAACGGCGACGTCCCCGCGAGTGGGCGGGTGGAGTGTCGTCGTCGTCGGACATGGCGTCGGTGACGCCGTCCCGTCCGTTGACGGACGCCGCGACGACCGCACCCTCGCTCGCCCCGAGCTTTTCGGCCACCGACTTCTCGATGGCCATCTTGCCCTGGGTGCCCCGCGGCTCCGGCTTGGCCTCCACCGGATCGGTGGACAGGATCAGGCCTCGGCCGTTGCAGCACTCACAGGGCGTGGAGAAGGCCTCCAGCAGGCCCTGACCGACCCGCTTGCGGGTCATCTGGACCAGGCCCAGCGAGGTGACCTCCGCCACCTGGTGCTTGGTCCGGTCCCGGGCCAGGCACTCCAGCAGCCGCCGGAGCACCAGGTCACGGTTGCCTTCCAGCACCATGTCGATGAAGTCGATGACGATGATGCCACCGATGTCCCGCAGCCGGAGCTGGCGGACGATCTCCTCCGCCGCCTCCAGGTTGTTGCGGGTGACCGTCTCCTCCAGGTTGCCGCCCTGACCGGTGAACTTCCCGGTGTTGACGTCGACGACGGTCATCGCCTCGGTCCTGTCGATCACCAGGGAGCCGCCCGAGGGCAGCCACACCTTGCGGTCGAGGCCCTTGGCGATCTGCTCGTCCACCCGGTAGGCACCGAAGACGTCGCCGTCGCCGTCCCACTTCGTGAGCCTCTCGGCGAGATGGGGCGCGACGTAGCGGACGTACTCGTCCACGGTCTGCCACACCTCGTCGCCCTCGACGACCAGCGAGGAGAAGTCCTCGTTGAACACGTCGCGGACGACCCGGACCGTCAGGTCCGGCTCACCGGAGAGCAACTCGGGCGGGCTGGCCGACTTGGCCTTGCGCTGGATGTTCTCCCACTGCGCGGAGAGCCTCGCGACGTCGCGGCTGAGCTCCTCCTCGGAGGCGCCCTCGGCGGCGGTGCGGACGATCACACCCGCGTTCTCGGGCATGACCCTGCGGAGGATCTGCTTGAGCCTCGTCCGCTCCTTGTCGGGGAGCTTCCTGGAGATCCCGGTCATCGAGCCGTCGGGTACGTAGACCAGGTAGCGGCCCGGAAGGCTGACCTGCGAGGTCAGGCGCGCGCCCTTGTGTCCCATCGGGTCCTTGGTGACCTGGACGAGCACGGACTGGCCGGACTTCAGCGCTGCCTCGATCCGCTTGGGCTGCCCCTCGAGACCGGCGGTGTCGAAGTTGACCTCACCGGCGTACAGCACGGCGTTGCGGCCCTTGCCGATGTCGACGAACGCCGCCTCCATCGAGGGCAGCACGTTCTGCACCTTGCCCAGGTACACGTTCCCGACGTACGACTGGCTCGACTCCCGGTCGACGTAGTGCTCGACCAGCACGCCGTCCTCGAGCACCGCGATCTGGGTGCGGCCGTGACGGCGCCGGACGACCATGACGCGCTCGACCGACTCGCGCCGGGCCAGGAACTCCGACTCGGTGATGATCGGCGGGCGTCGGCGTCCCAGCTCACGGCCTTCACGGCGACGCTGCTTCTTGGCCTCGAGCCTGGTCGACCCGCGCACGCTCTGGACCTCGTCGACCGAGGTGCTCCGCGTGGCGCGGGGTGCACGGATGCGGACCACCGTGTTCGGCGGATCGTCGACCGTGGCCTCGGCCTCGTCTCCCCCGCGGCGGCGACGGCGGCGACGGCGGCGCGAGCCGCCCTGGTCGCCGTCGGCGTCCTCCGCGGACTGTTCGTCGTCCTCTTCGGCGGCGGAGGCCTGCGCCTCTTCGGCCTCAGACTCCTCGCCCTCCTCCGCGTCCCTGGACCGGGCTCCCCGGCCGCGGCCGCCGCGGCGACGGCGGCGCCTGCGGGTCGAGCCGTCGCCGTCGGTGTCACCGTCGGCGCCGTCCTCGTCGTCGCCGACGTCCTGCGCCTCGTCCGTCTCCTCCGCCTCGTCCTGCTCCTCCGGCCACGCGGCCGGTACGGCGGGCTGGGGCCGGGCCGGCACGGCCGCGAACGGGTCGGGGGCCTGGAAGAGCGGCTGGAAGATCGCCGCGGGAGGCTGGAACGTCACCGACGGCGGCGCGGACTCGCGCTCGAACGTCCCGAACGGGTCGGCGACGACCCTGGTCTGGACGGCCGGCTCGTCAATCGTCTCGCGGGCGTCCTCATCCGCGTCCTCGGCGAGGTCGCCGTCCGCGTCGGCGGGCGCCTGCTCGTCGTCGAGCGGCTCGACGTCGAGCAGGTCATCGGCCTGCGGGCGCTCGTCGGTCCGGCCGAATCGGAGGGCGGCGGCCACCTCGGCCTCGGCCGCGCTCATCGCGCTGGACCGCTCGGGAACGCTCTCGTCCTTCTTGCGGGTACGGCGCCGCCTGCTCGGAGGCGGCTCCTCTGCGGCGGGAGCGGACGCGGCGGCCGGTTCCTCGGCCGCCTTCCTGGTGCGGGTCCGGCGCGCCGGCTTGGCCTCGGCCACCACGTCACCGGCCGCGGGGGCGGCGACATCGGCTGCCACGCCAGTGGTGGCGGGCTCGTCGGATTCCACCGGAGCGGCCTTGGCCGAGGCACGGCGGCGGGTGGCCCGCTTGGGCTTTTCCGCCACCTCGGCAGGAGCCTGCTCCACGGGTGTGTCCGCAGGCGGCTGGGCCGCCGCGGCCGCGGCGGTCGTCGTGGTGATCGTCGGCCTGGCCTCGGTCTCGTCGGGCTCAGGTGGCGGCCCGGCCGGTCGGCTGGCCGCACGACGGCGTGGTGAAGTCACCACGACACCGCTGGTCACCTGCGTCGTTCCGGTACCGGAGTCCTGCTCCCGGCCTTCATTGGTCGTTTCACCGTCGAGGCGCACAGCCCCGTCGGCAGGGTCGTTCTCGAGCATGCGGGCGCTCTCCCGTCGGCCTCCGGGCACGTTTCCGCGCCGCGCGGAGGCTCTTTGTCCTCACGTCCGCCGCTGCCTCCTGTTTGGGGCCGCGGCGGCAAGTCTTATAGGTCCCCGTCTGCCCGTTCGACATCGAACGGATCGGCGGGCTCACCGGTCGTTGCGTCGAGCGGCCCCTGCGCCAGCCTGGTCACCTCGGGAGGTGACGGCGGCGCGAAGCCTGCCACGAGACGCAGACCCATGAGTACGTCATCGGGTCGAACGGCAGGTGTTTCATGCCGAACAACCATACGAAGTATGACACACGGCGGGCCCGGCTCCTGACCTGCCGTTCTCTCCCTGTCGTCCACGACGGCCATCGACCGCACCGCCTGGCGGGCGTCGAATCGCCGCATTCCCTTCTTCGTCAGGCGTTCGACCTCAACGCGGTCGGCCGTCTCGAACTCCTTCACCGCCTGCTCCGCCGCGGCCACATCGGCCCCCGGCAGCCGCAGTTGCCACACCGAAGCCTCCAGCCTGTCGGCCAGGCTCCCGGCACGCGCCTCGATCACCTCGAGCACGTCCAGTCCCGGCGGCAGCGAGACATCGAGGTCGGCCCGGATCCGGTCGGGATCGCATGGCCGGCTCACTCCGATCTCGAGATACTCGGCCTCGCTCGCCACCCCGGTGGGGGCGGCACCCGCGTAGGAGATCTTCGGATGAGGGCTGAACCCCGCGCTGAACGCCACCGGGATGCCGGCTCGCCGTACCGCCCTTTCGACGGCGCGGGAGATGTCACGGTGGCTGGTGAAGCGCAGTCGCCCCCGCTTGGCGTAGCGCACTCGGAGGCGCTGCACCACGGGCGGGGGTGTCGGCCCATCGGGAACAGGTTTCAGAGTTCCGCCGTCCTTCCGAATCTCGGTCCATCGAATTTTCAGGATAGGCCGCTCCAGGTGCTGGAACGGCCTGTGGTGTAGCGGGAGAGCCTCCCCGCAGGATCGCGAAGGGCCGCATTGCGGCCCAGGACGCGTCAGACCACGGTGAGCGGGAGCAGTTTCTTGCCGGTCGGCCCGATCTGGATCTCCGTCCCCATGGTGGGACAGACGCCGCAGTCGTAGCAGGGCGTCCAGCGGCA
>Ga0310811_10001244_pt1 | contig 32612 bp, 30 predicted proteins | sample YCmetagenome_FD_207642 | JGI IMG/M metagenome (GOLD analysis project Ga0310811, IMG submission 207642) | Soil microbial communities from experimental microcosm in Duke University, North Carolina, United States - YC | ecosystem: Engineered > Artificial ecosystem > Soil microcosm > Unclassified ...
TGCTCGGTGGATACGCAGATCTCGCCCTCCTCGCCGGTGGGCAGTAGCTCGCCGTTGACCGGGTTCCGGATCTCGATGCGCACGCCGGGCACTGGACGACCCGCTGAGATCAGCCGGTGGGGGTTCTCCCGGTCGGCGTGCTCGGCCGGACCGAGTGTGGTGACCACCCCACATGCCTCGGTCATCCCGTACACCTGGACGAAGACGTTGGGGAAGATCTCCATCGCGGCCCGCAGCACCGGTAGCGGCATCGGCGAGGCGCCGTAGTACAGACCCCGCAACGCGGAGTAGTCGTGCTCGGCCGCGTCCGGCAGCGCCACCATCATGGCGATCAACGCGGGCACGAAGAACGTGTGGCTGATCCGTTCGCGCTCCAGCGTGGCCAGCAGCTCCCCCGGGTCCGGCACGCGGGAGAGCACCATCCGGGCACCGTGGTAGATCACGCTGAGCGCGTAGCTGGACCCCCCGACGTGGAACAGCGGCATCGCCACCAGCACCGAGCTCTCCGGATCGGCCGGGGCTGTCGCGCTCCCGTTGCGGGAGTGCGCGTTCATGCCCCGGTGGGTGAGCATCGCGCCCTTGGGGAATCCGGTGGTGCCAGAGGTGTAGAGCTGCAGGAAGCAGTCGTCCGGGGACCCCGGGTGCGCCTCGGTGTCCGGCGCGGGGGCCAGCCAGCTCTCGTACTCGTCGTCGGGGCCGCCGATCCGTATGACCCGACGGACCGCCGGAAGCTCAGCTCGCAGGCTCTCGACCATCGGTGCGAACTCCGGCCCGACGAACAGCAGCTCCGCGGTGGAGTCGTTGATCACGTAGGCCACCTCGGCGGGTGCCAGCCTGAAGTTGACCACCGTGTTGACCATGCCCGTGCGAGCACAGGCCAGCGTGAGCTCGATGCACGACGGGTGGTTGAGGTCCAGCACGGCGATGCGGGCGCCGGGGGCGAGCCCGGCGGCGCGCAGCGCACCGGCCGCCCGGCTCACGCGGTCGCCGAACTGCGCCCAGCTCCACGTCCGGTCGCCGAACCGCAGAGCCTCCCGGTCAGGGCGCTCCCGCACCCAGCGATCGAGGGTGTCGGTGATCAACGCGGGCGGCTGGGCGTACTCGGTCATCGCGGCGCTCCGGGTCGGCGGGTGTCGGCCTGGCGATCCTCGCCGCTGCCGCCGAGGGGCGCAACGACCGGCACCGCCCCGACGTTCGCACCTTCGTTCGCACCGAGTTCCGGCTCACGGCGCTCAATACCGTGATCGAACAGCCACCAGCCGGATCTCGGCGGCTCGGAGGACGGGTCTCGGCCGGGGGGCGGCCGGAGTGATCACGCGGGCGGGCCGGCGGCCGGAGTGGTGGGTAGGCCGGCTTCGCGCCAGGCGTGGAAGCCTCCGACCAGGTCGGTCGCCCGGTGCAGCCCGAGATCCTGCAGCGACGCCGCGGCCAGGCTCGAGGTGTAGCCCTCGGAGCACACGACCACCACCGCGACGTCATGGTCCACGGCCTGGGCGATCTTGGCATCGCTGGTCGGGTCGAGTCGCCATTCGAGATGGTTGCGCTCGATCAGCAGGGCGCCTGGGATCTCGCCCTCGTCGGCCCGCTGCCAGCCCGGCCGGATGTCGACGAGCAGCGCACCGCCCGCAACCGCGGCAGCGGCCTCGCCGGGGGCGAGCCGTTGCAGGCGGGCCCGCGCGGCCTCGAGCATCTGCGCGATCGTCACGCTCATCCGGCGACGCTCATCCGGGTCACGCTCATCCGGGTCACGCTCATCCGGGTCACGCTCATCCGGCCACTCCCATCCGGGGCACTCATCCGGCCAGGGCTCCCTCGGTCAGCTCGCTGCGCGTCCGCAGCAAGCTACCGTTCGGGCGGACCTCGTAGTACGACATGGCGGTCAGCGGCGGCGAGTACGCGTGCACGCTGACGGCCGGCTGCACCCGTTCGTTCACCACGTCGTGGACGTGACCGGCCGAGAACCCGACGCTGCGACCCGCGCGGATCGTGCGCGAACGTAGGCCGGGGCCGCGACGGCTCCAGCGGTGCTCGGTGAGCTCACCGCTCACCACGGTCAGCGCGCCGAGCGAGCCGGCGTGGTCGTGCAGCTCGGCGGCCTGCTCCCGCGCCCAGCTGATCAGCCAGACGTCGACATATCCGTCCGCGGCCAGCAGCCGGTACCACCGCCGGTCGTCGTGGACGACCACCTCGTGCTCGCCGGCACGGACCTCGTCGGCGATCCGGCGGGTCAGCTCACGCAGTTCGGGCAGGTCGAGCAGGCCGGGACGCGCCAGGTCGGGGGGCGCAGGGGCGTGTCGGTTCGGGACGGGACGGGTGGAGGCGGGGCGGGTGGGGACGGCAGCCCGCGCTGGCCGGGTGATCACTTCTCGGTACTCCAGGGTCGTCGCGTAGAGGGCTTGGTGGATCAGCCCCGGCGACAGCGCCCGTCGAAGTGGTCCGCGCGACGGCCGACCCAGAACGGGTCGAGGATCTCGGCGGCGCGCACGGACACCATTTCATCATATTTCCGACCATTTCAGTTAACAACCCCCCCGTGTGCGACGAACGGCTACCCGGACGCCTACGACCGGGCGGGATCGTGCCGGTCAGGGCCGCACACGGCCCTTTCCGGTGTCGTCAGGCAGGATGGGAGCGGTGAACGGCCGCAACACTCATGACCGCAGTGCCCATGACGGATCAGGGCGCATCGTCGTCCGGAACCTGAGCAAGCGCTTCGGCCCGGTCGACGCCGTGCGTGACCTGAGCTTCACCGTGGAGCCCGGCCGGGTGACCGGGTTCCTCGGCCCGAACGGGGCGGGCAAGACCACCACCCTGCGGGCCGCGCTCGGTCTGGTCATCCCCACCGAGGGCGAGGTGACGATCAACGGGGTGCGTTACGACCAGCTGGGCCACCCGGCCCGGATCGTCGGCGCGCTGCTCGACTCCCAGGGCTTCCACCGGGCCCGCCGCGCGCGCACGCACCTGAAGATCTACGCCGCCGCCATCGGGGTGCCCGACAGCCGTGTGGACGAGGTGCTCACGGTCGTCGGGCTGCAAGGTGACGGCGACCGCAAGGTGGGCGGGTACTCCCTCGGCATGCGCCAGCGGCTCTCGCTGGCGACCGCCCTGCTGGGAGACCCCCGCATCCTGGTCCTCGACGAACCCGGCTCCGGGCTCGACCCGCAGGGCGTCGCCTGGCTGCGCGAGTTCCTCCGGGCCTTCGCCGCCACCGGCCGCACCGTGCTGGTGTCCAGCCACCAGCTGGCCGAGGTCGCCCAGACCGTCGACCACGTCGTCATCATCAACAAGGGCCAGCGGGTGTACGAGGGACGGCTCGACCAGCTGCACAGCGGCGACGACCGGCCCAAGGTACGGGTGCACAGCTCCGACTCGACCCGCCTGGCCACCGCACTCGCCGGCAAGGGGGTCACCGACATCCAGTCCACCTCGGACGGCGGCCTCACCGTGACCGGCGCGACGGCGACCGTCGTCGGTGACACCGCGCTCGCCGCCGGTGTGGCGATCTACGGCCTGACCCAGGAGCGCGCGGACCTGGAACGCCAGTTCCTCGAGATGACCGACGCCCGTTACCAGCCCGGTGTCTCCGCGGCGGTCGGACAGGACGGACCTCTCTGATGACCACACCCCAGCATCCGGTGAACCCGCTGGCCCCGGTGAGCGGCTACCAGCCCCCCGGCCTGAACCACCCCGACCCGAACCGCTCCGACCCCGGACGGGGTGAGGCCGGTTCGTCACAGCCGGAGCTGGTGGCTCAGATGGTGGCCCTGCTGCGCTCCGAGCTGCGCAAGACCTACTCGACGGCCGCATGGTGGGCCCTGCTCATCCCGGCCGCGTTGCTGAGCCTGCTGGTCAACCTGGCCACCGCCCAGGGCAACGGGCTGGCCTTCACCCCCGGCCTCGGTATGGCGCTGGCCCTCAGTTCCTTCTCCTCCAAGCTCGCGGTCATCTACGGCGTGGTCTGTGCCTCCTCGGAGTTCCGGCACCGCACGATCACGACGAGTTTCCTCACCGCGCCCGGACGGGTCCAGCTGATCCTGGCGAAGGCCGTGGTCGCGGCGTTGGTGGGAGCGGTCTACGGAGCGGTGTCGGCGATCGCCGGGATCCTCGGCGCGATGTTCGCCGGCGGGCTCTCCGGCGGGGTGCCGGAGAACCTGCTGGCGGTCTGCGGCGTGGCCGTGGTGACCTTCGCGCTCTGGGGCGCGCTGGGCGTCGGGGTGGCCACGCTGATGAGCAGCCAGCTCGCCGCCATCGTCGCGGTGCTCGTCTACCTGCTGCTCGTGGAGCAGGTCGTGTCCGGGCTGGTCAGCATCAGCGGACTGGGGCAGATCGAGTCGTACATGCCCGGCGGGGCCGCCAACACCGCGCTGACCGAGCTCGCCAGTGAGGGCACGCTCGCCGGCACCCTCCTCGGCGCCGGGACGACACCCTGGTGGCTGGCCCTGCTGATCTTCGCCGGCTACTCCGTCCTGGCGGTACTCGCCGGTGCCGCGGTCGCCCAGCGCCGCGACGTGACGTGACGTGACCTGACCTGACGTGACGTCACCTGAGCCGCGCAGACCGTCCGAACCGAGCCCCACGACGGGGGCAACCCGCCCGATCCGGAGGACCACGATCGATCCCGACCTGGAACGGCTCGCCGCCGCCCACGGCGTCGCCACGCGCTACCTCGACGGTGAACGACGGCCGGTGGACGTGCTGCCCGACGTGGTCGTCCGGGTGCTCGGCCTGCTGGACGTCGACGCCGCCACCGCGGCCGACCGGCGCCGCGAGCTGGCGCTGGTCGCCGAACGGGAGGCCAGGGGCGCGCCGACGCCGACGATCGCGGTACGGGCCGGCTCGACGCGTCCGCTGACCTCCCCGGGCACGCTGACCGCCGAGGACGGCTCTCAGCGCGAGGTCGTCGACGAGCTCCCCGCCGACCTGCCCTCGGGCTGGTACCGGCTGGAGACCGCCGACGCCGCCTCGACCGTGATCGTGGCCCCGGGCGCGCTCCCGGCCCCACCGCCCACCTGGGGCTGGATGCTGCAGCTCTACGCCCTGCACTCGCAACGCTCTTGGGGCATCGGGGACCTCGGTGACCTGCGCGAGTTCATCCGGTGGACCGCGCGCGAGCACGGAGCGGGCGCCGTACTGCTCAACCCGCTCCACGCACCCGGACCGACCCACCCGGTGCAGCCCTCGCCCTACACCCCCTCCAGCCGCAGGTTCGCCAACCCGCTGGCGCTGAGCATCACCGACCTCGACGCCTACCGCCGCGCCGATCCCGACACCCGCGCCGAGGTGGACGCGCTGCGTGTGCGTATGCCCGGCGACCCGTCCGCCACCGACGCGGCGCGCATCGACCACGACCTCGTATGGGCCGCCAAGCGGTCGGCACTGGAGCTGCTGTGGCGCTCCGAGGGGCGACCGATCCAGGATCTGTCGGTGCTCGAACCGGGGCTGCGCGACTTCGCGACCTGGAACGCGCTGGCCGAGAGCCACGGAGGCCGGTGGTCCCGGTGGCCCTCCGAGCTGCGCGACCCCGCCTCGTCGGCCGTGGTGGCCGCCCGCCGCGAGCTGGCGCCCAGGGTCGCCTTCCACGCCTGGGTGCAGCAGCAGTGCGGCGCGCAGCTGGCCGCCGTCCGCGCGGAGGCCCACGACGCCGGGATGGCCCTGGGAGTGCTGCACGATCTGGCGGTCGGGGTGGACCCGGAGGGCGCCGACGCGTGGGCCCTGGCCGATGTTCTCGCCACCGGGGTCACCGTGGGGGCACCACCGGACGGGTTCACCCCCCACGGCCAGGACTGGGGATTGCCGCCGTGGCGCCCCGACCGGCTCGCCGCGACCGGCTACGCGGCGTACCGGGACATGCTGCGTGCGGTCCTGGCCCACTCCGACGGCCTGCGGATCGACCACGTCGCCGGGCTGTGGAGGCTGTGGTGGGTACCGCCCGGCGAGAGCTCCGCGCGGGGCACCTACGTCCACTACGACGCCGAGGCCATGCTCGCCGTGCTGTCGCTGGAGGCCCACCGGGCCGGGGCGGTCGTGGTCGGCGAGGACCTGGGCACCGTCGAGCCCGAGGTCACCGCGTCACTGGCCGAGCGCGAGATGCTCGGCTGCGCCGTGTCGTGGTTCATGCGCGCGGAGCCCGACGCCCCGCTGACCCCACCCGCGCAGTGGCCGGAACGGGCGGCGGCCACCATCTCCACCCACGACCTGCCGACCGCCTCGGGCTTTCTGCGGGGCGCGCACGTCGATGTGCGCGCGGAGCTCGGGCTGCTCAACGACGTCGCCGCCGAACGGGAGTCCGCCGCCGCCGGGCGGGACGAGCTGCTGGAGCTGCTGCGCTCGCAAGGATTCCTGGACGATCCCGCGACGGCCACCGAGCGGGAGGTCGTGCTGGCCATGCACAGGCTGCTGGCCGCCACGCCCTGCCGGCTGAAGCTGATCTCCCCCTACGACGTTCTCGGTGAGCCCCGGCAGCCCAACCTGCCGGGCACCGTGGACGAGTACCCGAACTGGCGGCTGCCCTTCCCCCTCACCCTCGAGCAGCTGCGCGCCGACCCGAGGGTGAGCGAGATAGTGGACGCTTTCCGGAGCTAGCGGACCGTCAGAGTTGCGGGACGATCGCGAACTGCACCTGGTCCTCACCATCGGGCGAGGTGACCCGCTCGACGTCGAGCAACTTGTCGCCGAGCACCTGGGCGGCCTGCTGGTCCATGTAGACGACGGCCGCACCGTTGCGGATCACCGCGTCGTCCTGGGCCGGCCCGGCGACCAGCGCCAGCTCCAACCCGTCGCCTGAACTATCGGCCGCGATGCGGGCCCCGGCGTCGTCGGGAACGTCGCCCTGATGGGCGAGCAGGGTCGTGATGGCCTCGGCTGCTGTTTTGGAGATTGCCAACATCGGGTCGACCGTAGGCGCCCCCGCGGCCGCTCGCAGTCTGGAGCGGGACGGTGTGAACAACGCTGGCCCGGCCCGCCCTGACATAACCTGGCGCTCGTGCACGAGGTGAAGTCCGGATGGATCCGGCGGTTGTGGGGGGCCTGCTGGCGACATCGCGGGTTGACCGTGGCCGCGTTGGGCGCATCGGTCGGTGGGGTGAGCCTGGAGGCCGTCGGGCCGCTGCTGACCAAGATCGCGGTCGATGACTCGGTGCACGGTCTCACGGCCGAGCTACCCCTGCTCATCACCGCGATCATGGCGTTGGCGCTGGTCAGGTTCGGGGCGGCGTTCGCCCGGCGTTACCTGGGCGGGCGGCTGTCGCTGGACGTGCAGCACGACATGCGGCAGGCCGTGTTCGCCGCCATCCAGCGCCTCGACGGCCCCAAACAGGACACCCTGCGGACCGGGCAGGTGGTGTCCCGGGCCATCTCCGACATCCAGCTCGTCCAGGGGCTGCTCGGGATGGTGCCACTGGTGTCCGGGTACATCGTGCTGCTGCTGGCCTCTTTCGTGGCGATGCTCACCCTGTCCCCGACCCTGACCGTCATCGCGCTGGTCATGGTGCCGGTCGCGGTGTGGATCGCCGCCAGGTCGCGGCTGACCTTGTTCCCGGCCACCTGGTCGGCCCAGCAGCGGGCCGCCGACCTCGCCCAGCACGTCGAGGAGACCGTCACCGGGGTACGGGTGGTCAAGGGGTTCGGGCAGGAGGACCGCGAGGTCGAGACACTGCGCAGGCGCGCGCTGCGGCTCTACCGGGAGCGGATGCGCGCCGCCCGGCTGACCGCCCGGATGGCGCCCCCGCTGGCCGCGCTGCCCTCGATCGGGCTGGTCGCGGTGTTCGGGCTGGGCGGGCTGCTCGCGCTGCGCGGCGAGATCACGATCGGGACGTTCCTGGCGTTCTCCACCTACGTCGGCAACCTGGTCGGCCCGTGCCGGATGATCGGCAGCCTCGTGGTCAGCGGGCAGCTGGTCCGGGCCAGTGTCGAGCGGGTGTACGAGCTGGTGGAGTCCCAGCCCGAGGTCGTCGACCCGGTGGACCCGGAGCCGCTGCCGGAGGGCCCGCTGGGCATCGAGCTGGACGGGGTGACCTTCGGCTACACCCGCGGCGAACCGGTGCTCGACGGAGTGAGCCTGCGCGTGGCGCCCGGGGAGACGGTGGCGCTGGTCGGCTCGGCGGGCTCCGGCAAGTCCACGGTGGCGCTCCTGCTGCCGCGCTTCTACGACCCGCAGGCCGGTGAGATCCGGATCGGGCGCGAGGACCACATGGTGCCGCTGCAGCGCCTGCGGCTGTCCACCCTGCGCGGCGAGCTGGGGGTGGTCTTCGAGGAGGCGTTCCTGTTCTCCGACACCATCCGGGCCAACATCGCCTACGGCCGCCCGGACGCTAGCGACGCCGACGTGGCCGCAGCCGCCCGCGCGGCCCAGGTGGAGGAGTTCGTCGCCGACCTGCCCGCCGGCTACGACACGATGGTCGGCGAGCGCGGCCTGACCCTGTCCGGCGGGCAGCGCCAGCGGATCGCGCTGGCCCGGGCACTGCTGTCCGACCCTCGGATCCTGCTGCTGGACGACGCGACCTCCGCGGTCGACGCGCGCACCGAGGCCGCCATCCACGACACCCTGCGTGAGGTCACCGCGACCCGCACCACGATCCTCATCGCCCACCGGCGCTCGACGCTGAAGCTGGCCGACCGCATCGTCGTGCTCGACGCCGGGCGGGTGGTCGACAGCGGGACCGAGGCCGAGCTGGACGGCAGGGGGGCGCTCGACGATCTGCGCGGCGACGAGGACCACCCACCGAAGGCCCACGAGCTGTGGCCGGAGCTCCCCGGGTCAGCGGGCGAGGGCCGGCTCGGGTCCGGTTCGATCGGGGCCGGTTCGATCGGGGCCGGTTCGATCGGGGCCGGTTCGATCGGGGCCGGGGGGGCGGCCACCCGCGCCGCCCAGACCGTCGGCGGCGCCCCGGGCAGCCACGCCGCCGGAGCGAACGTGGGGGCGATGGCGGCCACCCCGGAGCTGCTGGCCGCGGTCGCCGCGCTACCCGAGGCGACCGACGAGCCGTCCCTGGGCCCGGCGGGCAGCCCCACCGACCTGACCGCGCCCGACCCCGAGTTCGCGCTGCGGCGGCTGCTGCGCCCGATCCGCGTACCGCTGGCGCTGAGCGTCGTCCTGGTCGCGGCGAGTGCGCTGACCAGCATCGCATTCCCGTCGCTGGCCCGGCTGGCGGTGGACGGCGGGATCACCGCGCACGCCCCGAAGGTGCTGGCGCTGGCCGCCGGGCTGGGGCTGCTGGTGGTGGCCTGCGACTGGGCCCTGACGTTCACCCAGACCATCGTCACGGCCCGGGCCGGCGAGAGTGTGCTCTACCTGCTGCGGGTGCGCAGCTACGCCCACCTGCAACGCCTCGGGCTGGACTACTACGAGCGTGAGCTGGCCGGGCGGATCATGACCCGGATGACCACCGACGTGGACGCTCTGTCCACGTTCCTGCAGACCGGGCTGGCCCAGGCGGTGGTCAGCCTGCTGACGGTGGCCGGGGTCGCCGTCGCGCTGCTGCTCACCGACGTCCAGCTCGCCCTGGTGGCGCTGGCCGCGCTGCCGGTGCTGGCGGTCGCCACCGTGATCTTCCGCCGGCGGGCCTCCGTGGCGTACGCGCAGGCCCGCGAGCGGGTCAGCGTGGTCAACGCCGACCTGCAGGAGAACGTCACCGGGCTGCGGGTGTCCCAGGCGTTCGTGCGGGAGGACCGCAGCGCCGCCGAGTTCGGGGCGCTCAGCGAGGCCTACCGGGTCACCCGGCTGCGCGCGCAGCGATACATCGCCACCTACTTCCCGTTCGTCGCGCTGCTGTCCGAGGTGGCCCAGGCCGCCGTGCTCGGGGTCGGGGCCTCCCGGGTGGCCGCGGGTGACCTCACCCCCGGTGTGCTCACGGCGTTCCTGCTGTACCTGGCGATGTTCTTCACGCCGGTGCAGCAGCTGTCGCAGGTGTTCGACGGCTACCAGCAGGCCCGGGTGGGGCTGTCCCGGATCGGCGATCTGCTGCGGACCCCGACGTCGGTGCCGCCGGCCGCCGAGCAGGACCGGGTCGACGTGCCCGAACGGCTCCGGGGCGAGGTGGAGCTGCGCGACGTGAGCTTCCGCTACGCGGGTGCCGACCGGGACGCGGTGCACGGGCTGAGCCTGACGATCCGGCCCGGGGAGACGGTCGCGCTGGTCGGGGCCACCGGCGCCGGCAAGTCGACGGTGGTCAAGCTGCTGGGGCGGTACTACGACGTCAGCTCCGGCCAGGTACTGGTCGACGGGGTGGACCTGCGGCGGTACCCGCTGTCGGGGTTCCGCCACCGCCTCGGTGTGGTGCCCCAGGAGGCGCACCTGTTCACCGGCGACGTGGCCTCGAACATCGCCTACGGCCGCCCGTCGGCCACGCCGGCCGAGATCGAGCGGGCGGCGGACGCCGTGGGTGCGCTGGACATGATCGCCACGCTGCCCGCCGGGTTCCGCCAGCCGGTCGGCGAGCGTGGCCAGGGGCTCTCCGCCGGTCAGCGGCAGCTGATCGCGCTGGCCAGGGCCGAGCTGGTCGACCCCGACCTGCTCCTGCTCGACGAGGCCACCGCGGCCCTGGACCCGGCCACCGAGGCCGCAGTGCTCGCCGCCGGTGACCGGCTCGCCGGCCGGGTCGGTGAGCTGCGCCGCACCCGGACCACCGTCCTGGTGGCCCACCGGCTGGCCACCGCCTCCCGGGCCGACCGGATCGTGGTGCTCGAGGGCGGCCGGATCGCCGAGCAGGGCACCCACGACGAGCTGGTGGCCTCGGGTGGGCACTACGCCGCGTTCTGGCTCGCGGGTTCGGTGACCCTGGACGCTCCCCCGAACGCGGCGGAGCCGGTCCTCTGACACCGGCCGCCGTCGATCGCGGGCAACGCTCCGTACGATGGGAATCAGGAGCGGGACCCGAGGGCGGGAGCGGTGTGCGGCGGCGGACGTGGTGGTGTGGCTTCCCCACGCGGCTGACGCTGCTCATCGGGGTCGTCCTGGGCCTGGCGGCGGGCATGCTCGTCGGCCCGGCCCACCCCGCGGCCGGCCCGGCCGGGCACCCCGGCGCCGGCGCGGTGAGCGCATCCTCGACGTCGTCGCCCGCCACCCGTGCCGGGGCCGCCCCGTCGGCGAAGGCCCAGCCGGCACCGCTGGACCACGACTCGGCGAACGTGCGGCACGCGCCGCCCGGGCAACCGCTCGCCGAGACCGCACGTGCGTTCGGCTCATCGACGCTGTCGGCCGACTCGGCCGCAGGCTCCGATCAGCCCCCGTTCCCGAGCCTGACCTGGTTCTCCCGCTCGTCCGGCGCCGTGCGGCAGGTACTGGACGCCGTCGCGCCCCGTCTCGGTCGCGCTCCCCCTCCGTCCCGAGTGAGCTGAGCCCTCCCGCGTCCCACCGGGTCACGACCTAGCCGTCGCACCCGGCCCGCCGTATGCGCGGACGCGCCAATCCGGTCGCCCGTGAACTCACCCGGCGGCCGGCTCTCCTCGGACTTTCCCGGACGAAGGAAACCTCCATGCTCGTGTTCTTCCTGTTCACCGCCGTGGGCACGCTCCCGGCCGTCGTTCTGCTCGTACAGATGTTCCGCCGGGACGACCCCATGCTCGGCGCGTGGGCGCACATCTGGTTGTGCCTGGGTGGCATCGCCGGCGCCGCGTACGGCGTCCTGCACAGCACCGGCTGAAGCTCTCGGAGCCCGGTCGGAGGTGGTCGTGATGATCCGCGAACCGCCCGGACCGGGCTCCGGAGAGGGCCGCAACCGTTACCCGTCGGCGTACTTCCCGCAGTGTGCGCAACACGGCTCGCACAGAAGGACTAGCCTTAGGACTCGCTGGGCAGGCAACCCGAACATCCCACCGAGCGAGGCGATTCACCACCGTGTCCACGAGCAGCTCGCCAGCCGCGTCTGTGCCCCCTTTTCCGACCGCACAGTTCGGCACCAACGAATGGCTGGTCGAGGAGATGTACCAGCGCTTCCTCGACGATCCGTCATCCGTCGACTCCGCATGGCACGACTTCTTCGCCGACTACCGGCCGGCGCCGGACTCCGACGCCGAGCCGGACTCCGGCAAGTCCGGGTCCGGGGACGCCGGCTCCGGGGAGGCCGAGGCATCCGCGGACAGCGGTAAGGCCGCGCCGTCGGGCGAATCGAACGGCCAGGCCACCAATGCCGCGCCCGCGCGCTCCGAGTCGTCGAAGCCGGCCGCTCCGGCATCGGGCACCGGCGGCACGTCCGGGTCGTCCGGCACCAAATCGTCCGGCTCCGGGTCGTCCCCCGCGAAGCCGGCACCCAGGGCCGAGGCCAAGCCGGCCGCGGGCAGCACCTCGCGCGCGGCCAAGCCGAGCACGCCGGCGGCCCCCGCCGGTGAGATGACGCAGCTGCGCGGCGCGGCCAACACCGTCGTCAAGAACATGCAGGCCTCGCTGAGCGTGCCCACCGCGACCAGCGTGCGCGCGGTGCCGGCCAAGCTGCTCGCCGACAACCGGGTGGTGATCAACAACCACCTGAAGCGGACCCGGGGCGGGAAGATCTCCTTCACCCACCTGATCGGCTACGCGGTGGTGAAGGCGCTGGCCGACTTCCCGACGATGAACCGCTACTTCGTCGAGAACGAGGGCAAACCCTCGATCGTCACCCCGGAGCACGTCAACCTCGGCCTGGCGATCGACCTGCCGGGCAAGGACGGGCAGCGGTCCCTGGTGGTGGTCTCGATCAAGGGCTGCGAGGCGATGTCGTTCGCGCAGTTCTGGGCGGCCTACGAGGACATCGTCCGCAAGGCCCGCAGCGGGAACCTGACCGCCGCCGATTTCCAGGGCACCACGATCAGCCTCACCAACCCCGGCACCCTGGGAACCAACCACTCGGTGCCGCGCCTGATGCAGGGCCAGGGCACGATCGTGGGCGTCGGGGCGATGGAGTACCCGGCGGAGTTCCAGGGGGCGAGCGACGAGAAGCTCGCCGCGATCGGCGTCAGCAAGATCATCACTCTGACGTCCACCTACGACCACCGGATCATCCAGGGCGCGGAGTCCGGTGACTTCCTGCGCCGGGTGCACCAGTTGCTGCTCGGCGAGGACGGCTTCTTCGACGACGTCTTCACCTCGCTGCGGGTGCCCTACGAGCCCGTCCGCTGGGTGCAGGACATCCCCGAGGGCGAGGTCGACAAGACCGCGCGGGTGCTGGAGCTGATCGACGCCTACCGCACGCGGGGCCACCTGATGGCCGACACCGACCCGCTGAACTACCGCCAGCGGCGTCACCCCGACCTGGACGTGCTCTCCCACGGCCTGACCCTGTGGGACCTCGACCGGGAGTTCGCCGTCGGCGGCTTCGCCGGCGAGAAGCACATGAAGCTGCGCGACGTGCTGGGCGTGCTGCGCGGCGCGTACTGCCGCACCGTCGGTACCGAGTACATGCACATCCTCGACCCGCAGCAGCGCGCCTGGCTGCAGGAACGCATCGAGGTTCCGCACCAGAAGCCCGACGTGGCCGAGCAGAAGTACATCCTGTCCAAGCTCAACGCGGCCGAGGCGTTCGAGACGTTCCTGCAGACCAAGTACGTCGGGCAGAAGCGGTTCTCCCTGGAGGGCGGCGAGACCGTCATCCCGCTGCTGGACGCGGTGCTCGACTCGGCGGCCGAGGACGAGCTCGACGAGGTCGTCATCGGCATGCCGCACCGGGGCCGGCTCAACGTGCTGGCCAACATCGTGGGCAAGCCGATCAGCCAGATCTTCCGGGAGTTCGAGGGCAACCTCGACCCCGACCAGGCCCACGGCTCCGGCGACGTGAAGTACCACCTGGGCGCGGAGGGCAAGTACTTCCGGATGTTCGGCGACGGCGAGACCACCGTCTCGCTGACCGCCAACCCCTCCCACCTGGAGGCCGTGGACCCGGTGCTGGAGGGCATCGTCCGGGCCAAGCAGGACATGCTGGACAAGGGCATCGAGGGCTACACCGTGCTGCCGGTGGCGATGCACGGTGACGCGGCCTTCGCCGGACAGGGTGTGGTCGCCGAGACGCTGAACCTGGCCCTGCTGCGCGGCTACCGCACCGGCGGCACCGTGCACATCGTGGTGAACAACCAGGTCGGGTTCACCACCGCCCCGGAGAACTCGCGCTCCTCGCAGTACTGCACCGATGTGGCGAAGATGATCGGCGCGCCGGTCTTCCACGTCAACGGCGACGACCCGGAGGCGTGCGTCTGGGTCGCCCGGCTCGCGGTGGCCTACCGGCAGCGCTGGCACAACGACGTCGTGATCGACATGATCTGCTATCGGCGGCGGGGCCACAACGAGGGCGACGACCCCTCGATGACCCAGCCGAAGATGTACGACGTGATCGACGCCAAGCGCAGCGTCCGCAAGATGTACACCGAGTCGCTGATCGGCCGGGGCGACATCTCGATCGACGAGGCCGAGCACGTCCTCAAGGACTTCTCCAACCAGCTCGAGCACGTGTTCAACGAGGTCCGGGAGCTCGAACGGGGGCAGATCAAGGCCAGCCCCTCGGTCGAGCAGGAACAGGCCGTGCCGACCAAGCTGGACACGTCGGTGCCGCTCGAGGTCATCCAGCGGATCGGCGACGCGCACGTCGAGCTGCCCGAGGGGTTCACGGTGCACTCGCGGGTGCAGCCGGTGCTGGACAAGCGCTACAAGATGTCGCGTGAGGGCGACGTCGACTGGGCGTTCGCCGAGCTGCTCGCCCTCGGTTCGCTGATCATGGACGGCAAGCTGGTGAGGCTGTCGGGCCAGGACATCCGGCGCGGCACGTTCGTCCAGCGGCACTCGGTGATCATCGACCGGAAGACGGGCGACGAGTACTACCCGCTGCGTAACCTGGCGCCCGAGCAGGGCCGCTTCCTGCCCTACGACTCGGCGCTCTCGGAGTTCGCGGCGGTCGGGTTCGAGTACGGGTACTCGGTGGCCAACCCCCAGGCGTTCGTGGCCTGGGAGGCCCAGTTCGGCGACTTCGTCAACGGCGCACAGTCGATCATCGACGAGTTCATCTCCTCCGGCGAGGCCAAGTGGGGCCAGACCTCCGACGTCGTGCTGCTGCTGCCGCACGGCCACGAGGGCCAGGGCCCCGACCACACCTCCGGTCGCATCGAGCGGTTCCTGCAGCTGTGTGCCGAGGGGTCGATGACGGTCGCGGTGCCCAGCACCCCGGCGAACTACTTCCACCTGCTGCGCCGGCACGCCCTCGACGGTGTCCGCCGCCCGCTGGTGGTGTTCACCCCGAAGTCGATGCTCCGCAACAAGCGGGTGGTCAGCCCGCTGGAGGACTTCACCGAGCGCAGTTTCCGCTCGGTGCTCGACGATCCCCGGTTCGAGCAGCAGTCCGGCCAGATCGAGGGGGTGCGCCGCCTCCTGCTGTGCAGCGGCAAGATCTACTGGGAGCTGGCCGCCGCCCGGGACAAGGCCGAGCGTGACGACATCGCCATCCTGCGCACCGAGCAGCTCTACCCGATGCCCCGCAAGAAGCTGCTGCTGGCGCTGGAGCGCTACCCCAACGCCCGCGACGTGCGCTGGGTGCAGGAGGAGCCGGCCAACCAGGGAGCGTGGCCCTACTTCGGCCTCACGCTTCCGGAGGTCTCACCGGACCGCCTGAGCGGCATCAGGCCGATCTCGCGGCGCCGGATGGCCGCACCGGCCGCCGGTTCGGGCAAGGTGCACGAGGTGGAGCAGGCCAGGCTGATCGAGCAGGCCCTGGCCGACTGACCGACCGACCCCCGCCGCGCGGCATCCCGTCGCGCGGCGGCCGGTCGCCGGGTCGTGCGGCGGACCGCCGGGTCGTGCGACGGACCGCCGGGTGACCCGGCCGGCCGGACCCGCCACGGACCGCAGGTCAGCGTGGGTAGGCGCAGAGAGTGTGCATGTCCTTCGCCGTGTTGGCGTCCACCGCCCGCACCTCGCGGCCCGCGGGGACCGTGGGCAGCACCACCCGGCCCAGCCGGCTGTAGACCTTCACGCCCAGTCCGTCCGACATCGTGCTGGTGTTGTTGTAGACCGAGCCGATCCCGCCCGGCATCACGCTGGAGACGTCCAGCCCGGGGCGGGCGTCCTGGCAGAAGAGCTGCCCGGCGTCGTACTCGACCTTCTGGCCGGTGAAGTCCGGCCCCGAGTACAGGCAGAACGAGCCGAAGCCGCACACCGCGCTCGCCGCGGCGCTGACCGCCGCCACGGCCATGCCGGCCCCCGGCACCAGCGCCACGGTCACCAGGCTGGCGCCCGTCAGGAGCTTGCGCCAGCCGCTGTGCTGCGGGTTCGCCGGGTCACGGAGCGGACGACGGCCCTGGTAGCGCGGTGGCCGGATCACGACCGTCGGACGGTCGGCGGAGCGCGGGACACCCGACCCCGGGACGGTGGACGCGGGTCGACTGGGATACGAAGCCATTGCGTCGTACAGATTACGCCCGGCTCCGTCTCCCGTCGGCAACCCGGCCACCGTGCACACCCCCACACCATCGACGAGCACGCCACCACGCCGCTTTGTGGGGGCGCCGAAACGTACCCGATACCGAGCCGATCGACGATGTTGTGGCTCATCTAGAGTCGCCGCGTGTACTTCACCGATCGAGGCATCGAGGAGCTCCAGGAGCGGCGCGGCACGGAGCAGATCACCTTCGAGTGGCTGGCCGAGCGACTGCGGGTCTTCGTGGACCTCAACCCCGACTTCGAGGTGCCGGTGGAGCGGCTCGCCACCTGGCTCGCCCGCGACGACTCCGACGAGTTCGAGGACTGACCGGCGGCGGGTGCGGGCGTCGTGCTCAGCGGCGCCCGAGCAGAGGCCGCCGCCGGATCGCCTCGACCAGAGCCTCGTACCGCTTGGCGACCACCGCGTCGAGGTAGTCCAGGTCTCGGGGGGTCGCCCTGGGGTCCGGGCGGGGCAGGGGGCGCAGCGTCATCCAGTGCTCGCCCCACAGCGACTCGAGCGCCGCCTCCCACTGCAGGCCGACCCCGAGCTCGGTGAGCGCCGCCCGCTCGCCGGCGACGCGCATGGCCTCCTCCATCTCGGGCAGGCCGGCCTCCAAGCGGGCCGCCCGTTCGATGTCGGATCTGCGCATCCGGGCCACCGCGTCGGTCATGCCACCGGTGATGTCCTTGTACCTGCGGGCCGCGGTCACATGCCCTCCCCCTGCTCGCGGGTGATGTCGGGGGCGATGAGCACCTCCGGGCGCTGCTGGCTGAACCGGTCGAACATCAGGGCCCGGTGCGGCCGTGGTGACCAGCTCACCATTCCCGGCGCCAGAGTGCCGAGCTCGCCACCCTGGACGTCGAAGGCCACCCAGCAACCGATGTCGTCCACTCCCGCCCCCATCATCAGCACCGACCGCAGCCGCTGGACGCTGCGCCACCAGCCCACCAGGTGCAGGCCGGTCTCGGGCCCACCGCGCAGCACCTGACGCAGGCTGTCCAGGCCGCTCTTGAAGGTGTCGGGGTCCTTCTGCTCGAGCACACCACTCGCCCCGTCCACCCCGTAGAGCAGCAGATAGTGCGGCCTGGCCCGCACGCCCCGGGACTCCCCGGAACCCGTCAGCCGCCCGGCGACGTCGGCGGCCAGGGCGGCGATCAGCGCGGAGAAGCCATCGAGGCCGACCGTGTCGACGCGGTGTCCGGCAGCCGTCAGCCGCTCCACCAGCTCCCCCGCCGTCCCGGCGGCCTCCGGCGCCAGCACACCCACGGTGAACCGCGCGGAACCCGGCTCGTGCTGCGTGGCCAGCGACAGGGCGGCCGCACCGAGCACCGCCGAGCCATCGGCCACCGACGACGACATGACCGCGATGTTGCGGCCGGGGGTGGCGGTCATCGGAACGCTGCCCGCGCTGCCCGCCACGTCGATCAGCTGCCCGAGCACCGCCACCCTGGCCGTCCCCGCGGGCACACCCCCCGGACCCGCCTCGGCCAGCAGCTCGGCCAGCCGCGGCGCCCGCCCGGCGTCGAACAGCCGGGGTTCCGCCAACCCGTCGGGCCGTCGTCGCCACAGCTCGACCTGCAGGGTGTCGAGGCTGCCCTTCACCGTGGCGTCCGGGATGCGGACCACCTCGTTGCCGTGCTTGATCCCGGACTCGTGGTTGAGGATGGCGTGCCACCGGGGCAGGGAGAGCGCGGCGTCGTTGAGGTTGGCCAGCACCCGGCGCGAGCGCGGTAGCGCCACCCGCAGCACGAACTGCTCGAAGATCGCCGGCCGGCCCCAGAACGCCTCGATGCCCGACACGTCCTGGCTGGACAGCACCAGGTGGATGCCCTGGGAGCGGCCGCGGCGGGCGACGTCCTCCAGCAGCGCGGTGGCCTCCCTGGTGACGGCGTCCCGCTCGGCGAACAGGTACTGGAACTCGTCGATCACCGCCACGATCCGGGGCCAACGCCCGTCCGGGTCGGCCGCCCGCAGCTCCTCCAGCTTGGTCACCTCGTGCGCCTTGGCCGCCTCGGCGCGCCGCCGCATCTCCTCGGTGAGGAACCGCAGCAGCGCCAGCCCGAACTCGCGGTCGGTGTTGATGTTCACCCCGACCAGGCGGGCGTGCGGCAACCAGGACGGGTCGCGTCGGCCCGGGGTGAACTGGGCGAACGACACACCCTCCTTGAAGTCCAGCAGGTACAGCTCCAGCTCGTCGGGCGGGTACCGCACCGCCATCGAGCCGATCATGGCGAACAGCAGGTTGGTCTTGCCCGAGCCGCTGGGCCCGCCGATCAGTGCGTGCGGAGAGGCGTCACACAACGCCAGCTCCACCGGCAGGCCGTCCCGGAAGCCGATCGGGGCGCGGACCCCGGTCGTAGAGCTGGCCGACCACACCCCCCATTCCGGCGGCAGCAGGTCGTCGAAGGTACCGACCCTGCTGCGAAGCTTCTCCAGCTCGTCGGAGATCTTGTGGCAGGCGGCGGTCACCCGCTCGCGCGGCAGCGCCTCGTCGAGGGTGACGGTGGCGTGCGGGCCGACCATGGTGCATCGGGCCGCGACCGGACCGTCGATGGCCTCGGGCTCGATCAGGGTGACGCTCTCCACCGGCGCCGACACGGTCATCGGGATGTCGACCATGATGAGCTGGATGCCGGCCGCCAGGCCGTTGCGGGCCACCCGCTGCAGGGCCCGGTGGTCGTCGTCGCTGAGCTGGGCGCGGTTGCCGACCAGGACCACGAGCTGCCACGGTTCGGTGCGTCCGCCGGTGCTCTGCGCCAGCGCCCGCAGCGAGGGATGGCCGTCCACGAGCACCCGGGTGTGCACCCGCCGGATGTGGTCGGACAGCTCCTCGAGCAGCTCGTCGAGCCGGGACGGGTCGTGCACGGTGAGCAGCCCGGTGCGGGTCAGCGGGTAGAGCCCCGGCATCGCGCCGGTGAGCTGGCCGACGTCCCAGACGTGCACCGTGACCATGCCCGGGCGGAAGTAGCTGACCACCCGCATCAGCAGCGTCTCTACCAGGGTCTCGGCGGCCTCGCGGGTGTGCGGGGTCGAGACCACCTGCAGGTGAGCCTCGTCCAGCAGGGGCACTGCCACCGGGAACGGCTCGTGGGCGGGCGCACCGTCGACCGTCGCGCTGCCGATCCGCCACAGCTCCGGCACCGGGCCGCCGCCGTCGGTCTTGCCCACCTCGCCCAGCCAGCGATGCGGCGGTTCCCCGGCGGCTCCCGGCGCGGCCTGGGTGACCAGCTCGGTGAGCCGAGGCGGCTCGACCCGCACCCATTCGCCGAACGTGGCCAGCTGGTCACCGGTGATCCGGTCGATCGGCTCGGCCAGCTGGGGGTTGCCGAACAGCCGGGCCAGCTCCGGGTTCCTCCGCGCGGCCTCCAGACCGTCCCGGCGCAGCCACATCTCGACCATCGCGTGCGCGTGTTCGCGCACCGGACGGTCACGCATCGCGGCGGCGGCACCGAGCGCGGCACCGATCGCGGTGCGCAGGTCCTCGAACGCCGCCGAGATGCGGTCGCGTCGCTCCTGGCGGCGGTTCACAGCGTCAGACCGGGCATGACCGGGTCAGAGCCGGGCCTCGATGGACGCCACCGACTCGGCTCCACCACTGATCAACCCCAACCCTCGTGCCAGCTCCTGGTCGGCGTTGCGCAGGGCGGGCGGCACCAGCTGGCCGTGGTGACCCCGGTCCAGCTCCGTCAGCACCGCCAGCGCCTCCGCCAGCCGCTGCTCCGCTGTCCGGGCACAACGATAAGCGGTGTGCAGGCGCTCCGAAACCTCGGCCAGAACGGCTCTGACCTCACCGAGGGACTGTCCGTACGGCTCCACGTCCAGGCCCCGCTCAGAGCCGCTGCTGGATTCCCTCGGCGGTGCTGATCGCCTGCTTGACCATCTGCTGCACCTCGCCGATCGAGCTGACCGCCTGGGCGAGCTGAGCGTTCGCCTCATTGGCGTCGGCCTGCGAACTGCCCTCGGTGACCTGCTGCAGGGCCGCCTGGGCCTCCTCCAGCTGGGACTGCGCCTGCTGCAGCGCCCCCATGCTCTCCGAGGCCTTCTGGTTCGCCAGCTGGATGCCGGCCCGGACCTCTTCGATGCTCGCCATGACCACTACCCCTGTCGCCGGCATGCCTACCGGGCCGACATTAGTCCCCGCCTCGAACGGGGGCCGGGAACGACGCCCGACATGCGACGGGGCCACCCGGTCGGGCGCATCCCGGCCGCTGAACGGCCTGCGCAGAAGGCTGCATGGCAGCTGCTTCTAGTGGCACGAACCACTTACCGCACCGACCCGCGACTGGTAGACCGAGCATCATCCCACCACGGACCAGGCCGGACGCTGCGATCGTGCGCAGCATCACAAGCCTTAAGGGGCGACAATGTCGACAGACGGTGCCAGCGACCCCACCGTCCACATCCTGTGGATCAACGCGGGTCTGAGCTGCGACGGCGACTCGGTGGCGCTCACGGCGGCCACCCAGCCCAGCATCGAGGAGATTGCGCTCGGCGCGCTGCCCGGGCTGCCCAAAGTCGCGGTGCACTGGCCTCTGATCGACTTCGACAACGGGCCGGTCGGCGGCACGAACGACTTCATCGAGTGGTTCTTCAAGGCCGAGCGTGGTGAGCTCGACCCCTTCGTGCTGGTAGTCGAGGGCTCCATCCCCAACGAGGCGATCAAGGCCGAGGGGTACTGGTCCGGCTTCGGTAACAACCCCGAGACCAATCAGCCGATCACCACCAGCGAGTGGCTCGACCGCCTGACGCCGAAGGCTCTGGCGGTCCTCGCCGTCGGCACCTGCGCCACCTACGGCGGTATCCACGCGATGGCGGGCAACCCGACCGGCGCCATGGGCGTGCCCGACTACCTGGGCTGGAACTGGAAGTCGCAGGCCGGCATCCCGATCGTCTGCGTGCCGGGCTGCCCCACCCACCCGGACAACCTGTCCGAGACGATCCTGTACCTGCTCTACCAGGCCACCGGCGCGGCGCCGATGATCCCGCTGGACGACGAGCTCCGCCCCAAGTGGCTGTTCGAGGCGACCGTGCACGAGGGCTGCGACCGCGGCGGGTACTACGAGCAGGGTCAGTTCGCCAAGGAGTACGGATCACCGCAGTGCCTGGTGAAGCTGGGCTGCTGGGGCCCGGTGGTGAAGTGCAACGTGCCCAAACGCGGCTGGATCAACGGCGTGGGCGGCTGCCCGAACGTCGGCGGCATCTGCATCGGCTGCACGATGCCCGGATTCCCGGACAAGTTCATGCCGTTCATGGACGCCCCTCCCGGCAGCAAGGTCTCCGGGGCGGCCAGCGGGGCGTACGGCGGGGTCATCCGGAGCCTGCGCAACATCACCCTCAAGCGGCTGAACAGCGAGCCCAAGTGGCGCACGAAGGGCAAGGAACTCAGTACCGGCTACCGCAAGGTCTGGTAGCCCACTCCCACCTCCCGCCCCCTCGACCACCTTCCGACCCGAACAGAGGCGCCCACCATGACCGCCACACAGGACCACATGGGTTCGTTCAAGACCGACAAGGACGGCCTCGTCGAGATGGCGTGGGACCCGATCACCCGCATCGTCGGGAGTCTCGGGATCTACACGAAGATCGACTTCGGCAACAAGAAGGTCGCCGAGTGCCACAGCACGTCGTCGATCTTCCGGGGTTACTCGATCTTCATGAAGGGCAAGGACCCCCGCGACGCGCACTTCATCACCAGCCGCATCTGCGGGATCTGCGGTGACAACCACGCGACGTGCTCGGTCTACAACCAGAACATGGCCTACGGGGTACGCCCGCCGCACCTCGGCGAGTGGATCATCAACCTCGGTGAGGCCGCCGAGTACATGTTCGACCACAACATCTTCCAGGAGAACCTGGTCGGGGTGGACTACTGCGAGAAGATGGTCGCCGAGACCAACCCCGGTGTCCTCGAGCTCGCGAACCGCACCGAGTGCCCGAACGCCGAGGCACACGGCTACAAGTACATCGGCGACATCATGCGCGCCCTCAACCCGTTCTCGGGCGAGTTCTACCGCGAGGCCCTGCAGGTCAGCCGGTACACCCGGGAGATGTTCTGCCTGATGGAGGGCCGCCACGTGCACCCCTCCACGCTCTACCCCGGCGGCGTCGGCACGGTGGCCACCATCCAGCTGTTCACCGACTACCTGACCCGGCTGATGCGCTACTGCGAGTTCATGAAGCGCGTGGTGCCGCTGCACGACGATCTGTTCGACTTCTTCTACCAGGCCATGCCCGGCTACGAGGAGGTCGGCCGGCGCCGCATCCTGATGGGCAACTGGGGTGCGTTCAACGACCCGGACCACTGCGACTTCAGCTACGAGCGCATGGAGGCGTGGGGTCGCAAGATGTTCGTCACCCCGGGCATCGTGGTCGACGGCAAACTCGTCACCACCAGCCTGCTCGACATCAACCTGGGCCTGCGGATCCTGCTCGGTAGCTCGTTCTACCGCAGCTGGGAGGACCAGGAGATGTTCGTGAACAAGGACCCCCTGGGCAACCCGATCGACCGCAACCACCCGTGGAACCAGCACACGATCCCGGCACCGCAGAAGCGCAACTTCGACGACAAGTACTCCTGGACGATGTCGCCGCGCTGGTTCGACGGCACCGACCACCTGGCCCTGGACACCGGCGGCGGCCCGCTGCCACGGCTCTGGGTCACCGCGCTGGCCGGGCTGGTCGACACCGGCTACGTCAAGGCCACCGGGCACAGCGTGGAGATCAACCTGCCGCGCACCGCGCTGAAGCCCGAGGCCCATTTCGAGTGGAAGATCCCGCAGTGGTCCAACGCGATCGAGCGCAACCGGGCCCGCACCTACTTCCAGGCCTACTCCGCCGCCCAGGCCCTGTACTTCGCCGAGAAGGCGATGGCCGAGGTCCGGGCCGGGCACACCAAGACGTGGGAGAAGTTCAAGGTGCCCGACGAGGCCGTCAGCTGCGGCTGGACCGAGGCGGTACGGGGCGTGCTGTCCCACCACATGGTGATCAAGGGCGGCAAGATCGCCAACTACCACCCGTACCCGCCGACGCCGTGGAACGGCAGCGTCCGGGACATCTACGGCACACCCGGACCCTACGAGGACGCCGTGCAGAACACGCCGATCTTCGAGGAGAACCCCCCGGACAGCTTCAAGGGCATCGACATCATGCGGGCGGTCCGCAGCTTCGACCCGTGCCTGCCGTGCGGTGTGCACATGTACCTGGGCAACGGCAAGACGCTGAACAAGACCACCTCGCCCGCCATGCTCAACCTCGGCTGAGCCCACACTGTGGAGGAGACGACGACACCAGCGATCACAGCCCACACGTCCGAGACCGATCCCCAGGAGGTCGGCCTGCAGATCGAAGAGCTGCTGGCCACCTGCGCGGCGCATGCCGACCCGGCGGTATCCGCAACCGCCGAGGAGTTGGCCCGCCTGCTGATGGGGATGTATGGCGCCGGCCTGGAGCGCATCCTCGCGCTCCTCGCCGGCGCCGGCGGACCGGGCCACCGGCTGCTGCACGAGATGCTCGACGACGAGCTGCTGGCCGGCCTGCTGGTGCTGCACGACCTGCATCCGGAGGACACCACCGCCCGCGTCACCCGGGCGCTGGAGTCGGTGCGACCCTATCTCGGGTCGCACGCCGGCGGTGTGGAGCTGCTCGGTGTCGCCGACCAGCCCGAGGGCGCCGTCGTCACGCTCCGGCTGCAGGGCAGCTGTGACGGTTGCCCTTCCTCGGCGGTGACGGTGAAGATGGCCATCGAGAAGGCCATCGAGGAGGCCTGCCCCGAGGTCGCGCGGGTCGACGTGCAGGGCATGTCCGAGGCCGACGCCGCACGCAGCAAGCCCACCCGGGAGCTCCCGGTGCTGCAGATCGGGATGGCGCCGCCCGGCGGCCTGGACACCACACCGCCCGCCACGCCGGTCAGCTGGGTCGTGCTGGACCCTCCGGGGCTGCGGCCCGGCCAGTGTGCCGAGCTGGACATCGCCGGGCTCTCGGTGCTGCTGGCCCTGCCGGCCGGGGCGCACGCCACGACGAACACCGCCGGGGCGGGGCTGGTCGCGTACCGCGACGAGTGCCCCTCCTGCCACAGTTCGCTGACCGGCGCGAGACTGAACGGTGACGAGCTGACCTGCATCAACTGTTCGGTGGCCTTCGACGTGCGGCTGGCCGGGCGGGCACTGGACGGCTCGGCCCGCCACCTCGATCCGCTGCCACTGGTCCAGCGGGCCGGTGGCTGGCGCCTGGCGGTGCCCAGGTCGCCGGTCGGAGCCGGGCGATGACCCGGGAACACCCGTGACCTCGGCGTTGCGGCGGCTGGCGCGGCCGAAGCAGGCCGACTCGGCGCAGGGCTCACCGGCCCAGGACGGGACGACGTTCGAGCGCTGTGAGATGTGCACCGCTCCCATCGACGAGCACGAGCACTCCCACGTGGTGCACCTGGAGAAGCGCGCCCTCATGTGCACCTGCCGCCCGTGCGCGATGTTGTTCACCGAGCGCGGCGCGGCGCGGGGCCGCTACCGCGCCGTGCCGGACCGTTACCTGCGCGACCCCGGCTTCACGATGTCGGAGATGCAGTGGGACGAGCTGCAGATCCCGGTGCGGATGGCGTTCTTCTTCCACAACTCCGACCTGGAGCGACCGCTGGCGTTCTATCCCAGCCCCGCCGGGGCCACCGAGAGCCTGCTTCCGATGGATGCCTGGCACGACGGCCTCGGAGCATCCGCGCTGGCCAGGGCGATGGAGTTCGACGTCGAGGCGCTGCTCGTGCGCAAGGTGGATTCGGTGACCGAGGCCCTGCTGGTCCCGATCGACGTCTGCTACGAGCTGGTCGGTCTGGTGCGGATGCACTGGAAGGGGTTCGACGGGGGCAGCGAGGCCTGGGAGCGGATCGACGCGTTCTTCGCCGATCTGGCGGAGAAGGCCCGCGAGCTTCCCGCACCGGAACCCGGGCCTGGAGGCTGACGACATGCCGGAGCTCTCGTTCGCCTGCACCGGTGCCGTGCCCGAGCCCTACTCGGCCGCCCCGAGCCTGCAGCTCACCCTGCGGATCAGCGAGGCCACCGGCGTGCGCATGCATACCATCGGCCTGCGCTGCCAGATCCGGATCGAGCCGCACAAGCGCCGCTACGACGGCAACGAGGCGTCGAAGCTGATCGAGCTGTTCGGCGACACGTCGCGCTGGGGTGAGACGCTCAAGCCGATGCAGCTGGCCACGGTCAGCGTGATGGTGCCCGGGTTCACCGACTCGATCGAGGTGCCGGTGTCGGTGCCGCTGACCGCCGACATCGAGGTGGCCACCGCGAAGTACTTCCACGGCCTCGACGACGGCGACATCCCGTTGCTGATGCTGTTCAGCGGCACGGCGTTCTACCAGGGTGAGGCCGGGCTGCAGGTGCAGCTCGTGCCGTGGCACCTGGAGGTCGCCCACCCGCTGCCGGTGTCGGTGTGGCGGGCGTTGATGGCCGAGCACTTCCCCGACCAGACCTGGCTGCGGCTGCGGACCGAGACGCTCAACGCGCTGCAGCGCTACCGGACCGACCGCGGCCTGATCAACTGGGACGACACGCTGGAGGAGCTGCTCAAGAAGGCCGGTGGGGCGCCGTGACCTCGGGAACCAGGTCCTTCGAGCCGGCGCTCGAGGAGATCGCCAAGGTCGCCGACACGGTGCTGTTCGAGGGCTATCTGCTCTACCCGTACCGGGCCTCGGCCCAGAAGAACCAGCTGCGCTGGCAGTTCGGGGTACTGACGCCGAAGGCCTGGGCCGGCCTCTCGGCGGAGCACTGGTACTCGCACACCGAGTGCCTGCTCGAGCCCGGGAACGACTGCCCGGTACTACGGGTCCGGCTGCGGTTCCTGCGGCTGCAGCAGCGCCGGGTCCAGCGGCGGACCGCGGACGGCGGCTTCGTCGACACCGACCGCCTGACCGTGCACGACGCCGCCGGCGACGAGGTCCTGCACATGGCGTGGGACGAGGGCCTGCCCGAGGTGGTCGACGCCGACCTGCCGCTCTCCTCGCTCGCCGACGACGGGCGGGTGGTCCCGGTGGAGCTGCCGCCCGCGGTGACCTCCGAGCCGATCACCGAGGCCGACGGCTCGGAGGTGGGCCGGGTAATCCGGGAGAGCTGGGCCGTGCACGCCCGGGTGGTGGTGGGAACCGAGCCGGTGTCGGGCCCCTACGGTGCGCTGCGGCTGCGGGTGCGGGTGGAGAACACGGCATGCACCGGCCCGGAGCGGGACGGGCCGTCGATGGGCCCCGGCGCGAGCGACGCCGAGCCGGGCACGGCGCGTGACGAGGCGTTGCGGCACTCCCTGATCGCCGCGCACACCGTGCTGGCGCTGTCCGACGGGACCTTCCTGTCGAGCACCGACCCGCCGGAGTGGGCCCGCCCGGCCGTCGAGGCGTGCGTGAACGAGCACGTGTGGCCGGTGCTGACCGGCGATCGGGACCGGCCGAACGTGGTGCTGTCCTCGCCGATCATCCTGGAGGACTTTCCGGAGATCGCCCCGGAGAGCCCCAACCAGCTGTTCGACGGGCTGGAGAACGACGAGATCCTCACACTGCGCACGATGGTCCTCACCGACGAGGAGAAGCGGGAGGCCAGGGCGACCGATCCGCGGGCGGCGCACCTGGTGGACGCCGTCGACTCGATGCCACCGGAGATCTTCGAGCGGCTGCACGGGGTGATCCGGTCCATGAAGCTGCCATCCGGCCCAACCGCCTGGTCCGAAGGACCCGCCCAGGACGCCCCGGGAGCGGTTACGTTCGACGGCGTGCCCACGTTCGGCCAGGTCTTCGATGCGGTCGACCACGCCCCCTCCCGCCAGTACCCGTCACCGGTCTACGACGAGGTGCCCACCTACTCCCACGACACAGCCGGTTTGCCCTGGTGGGACCCGGGCCAGGACGCTGCGGTCGACCCGGACACCGACTCGGTGATGGTCGACGGACATCGGGTGGCCAAGGGCACCCGGGTGCTGCTGCGGCCGAACGGTCACGCGGACGCCCAGGACCTGTTCCTGGTCGGCCGGCCCGCACTGGTCGAGGCGGTGCTCAACGACGTGGACGGCGACGTGCACCTGGCGGTCAGCATCACCGACGACCCCGCGGCGGAGTTCCAGGCCGCGCACGGCCGGTTCCGCTATTTCCGCCCCGAGGAGATCGAGGTTCTCCAGTGACGGTGCTGGTGGCCGGGATCGGCAACGTGCTGATGTCCGACGACGGGTTCGGGGTGGAGGTCGTCCGCCACCTCACGGCACCGGGCGCCGAGGCGCTGCCCGAAGGCGTCGAGGTGGTCGACTTCGGCATCCGCGGGATGCACCTGGCCTACCAGCTGCTGGACGGCTACGACGGCCTGCTGCTGGTCGACGCCACCCAGCGCGGCGGTGCACCCGGAGAGCTCTACCTGCTGGAGCACGACCTGTCCGCCGAACGGCTCCCGGCCGCCGAGGACTCCCCGATGGGCGTGCCGGACGCGCACGGGATGACCCCGGACGCCGTGCTGGCCCTGTTGGCCTCGCTGGCCGGAGCCAGCGGTCTGGACCCGACGGCCGGGCTCCGCCGGGTGCTGGTGCTCGGCTGCGAGCCGGCCTCCGTCGACGACGGGATGGGGCTGTCCGGGCCGGTCGCGGCGGCCGTACCGAAAGCGGTGCGAGCGGTGCACAAGGTCCTGGCCGACCACCTGACCGCGGGCATGCAGACCAGCCCGACCAGCGCTACCAGTAGGAGGTGACCGCCATGTGCCTGGGAATTCCCGGAGAGATCGTCGAGATCATGGCCGACCGCGAGGACTTCGCGATGGTCAGCGTGGCCGGGGTGAAGCGCGCGGTGAACATCGGCCTGCTCACCGAGGACGACGAGCAGCTCAAGGCCGGCGACTGGATCCTGATCCACGTCGGCTTCGCGCTGGCGAAGATCGACGAGAGGGAGGCGGAGGAGGCCATCCGGATGCTCGAGGGCATGGGCCAGGCCTATACCGACGAACTCATAGCCCTGGCCCAGTCCGACCTGGCAGGTGAGCGATGAGGTTCGTGGACGAGTTCCGGGACGCCGAGAAGGCCCGGATGCTCTCCACCCGGATCGCCGCCCTGTGCGAGCCGGGCCGGCGGTACAAGTTCATGGAGGTCTGCGGCGGCCACACCCACACCATCTACAAGCACGGGCTGGAGGACTACCTGCCCGAGACGGTGTCGCTGGTCCACGGCCCCGGCTGCCCGGTGTGTGTGATCCCGATGGGCCGCCTCGACGACGCGATCGCCATCGCCGAGCAACCCGACGTGATCATGACGACCTTCGGCGACATGATGCGGGTGCCGGGTGGGCGCGGCTCGTTCTACGACGCGAACGCCGCCGGCGCCGATATCCGGATGGTCTACTCACCGCTGGACTCGCTGAAGATCGCCCGCACCAACCCGGACAAGCGGGTGGTGTTCATGGCCATCGGGTTCGAGACCACCGCGCCGTCCACCGCCATGACGGTGTTGCGGGCGGCCGCGGAGGGGCTGGAGAACTTCTCCGTCTTCTGCAACCACGTGACGATCATCCCGGCGATCAAGGCCATCCTGGACTCCCCCGACCTGCGGCTGGACGGGTTCATCGGCCCGGGCCACGTGTCCACCGTGATCGGCTGCCGGCCGTACGAGTTCATCTCCCGCGAGCATCGCAAGCCGCTGGTCTGCGCCGGGTTCGAACCCCTGGACATCCTGCAGTCGGTGTACATGCTCATGACCCAGCTGGCGCAGGGCCGGGCCGAGGTCGAGAACCAGTACGCCCGGGTCGTGCCCTACAACGGCAACCCGAAGGCGTTGAAGGTGATCGGCGAGACGATGAGGCTGCGGCCGCATTTCGAGTGGCGTGGTCTGGGGTTCATCGCGCAGTCCGCGCTGCAGATCAACGACAGGTACGAGCGGTTCGACGCGGAGAAGATCTTCGACGTGCCGGGCGTGCGGGTCGCCGACCCGAAGGCCTGCCAGTGCGGGGAGGTCCTCAAGGGTGTGCTCAAGCCCTGGGAGTGCAAGGTGTTCGGCACCGCGTGCACCCCGGAGACGCCGATCGGGACGTGCATGGTGTCCTCCGAGGGGGCCTGCGCCGCGTACTACAACTTCGGCCGGTTCACCCGGGAACGGGTGCAGGAGGCGACCCGCGCATGACCAGTCTGAGCCGCCAGTGAGTGAGCATCGCAGCGAGCGCCGGCGAGCGAGGAGCGGAGCCAACGTGGGCGGCGAGCAATGACACGAGAGCTGGGCATGCCCCGGCAGGCCACCTGGGCGGAGGAGGCGGTACGGGAGGCCGAGGCGGAGGGGCCCCATATCGGCGCCGAGCACCGGTCGCGCGAGCAGCAGGTGCTCGACCGCATCGACCGGGCGCGGGCCCGCCGGCCCCGGGTCAAGGAGCCGCGGATCACGCTGGCCCACGGCGCCGGTGGTAAGGCCACCCACAACCTGATAGACGCGATCTTCCTGGAGGCGTTTCGCAACCCCGAGCTGGAGCAGATGTCCGACGCGGCCTCGCTGCAGATCGCGGGGGCGCGGCTGGCGTTCACCACCGACTCCTACGTCGTGTCGCCGCTGTTCTTCCCCGGCGGCGACATCGGGGACCTCGCCGTGAACGGCACCGTCAACGACCTGGCGATGTCGGGCGCCCGGCCGCTGGTGATATCCGCCGGCTTCATCCTCGAGGAGGGCTTCCCCACCGACGACCTGCGCCGGATCGTGGCATCGATGGCCGCGGCCGCCGAGGTCGCCGGGGTCCAGATCGTCACCGGCGACACCAAGGTCGTCCAACGGGGCAAGGGCGACGGCTGCTACATCAACACCGCCGGCATCGGGGTCCGCGAGCGTCCGATCGAGCTCAACGCCGCGAACGCGCGGCCGGGCGATGTGATCCTGGTGTCGGGTCCGATCGGTGACCACGGTGTGACCGTCATGCTGGCCCGGGGTGAGCTGGACATCGAAGCCGACATCGTCTCGGACACCGCGCCCCTGCACGATCTCGCGGCCACGCTGCTCGACGCCGTGGACGGCGTCCGGATGATGCGCGACGCCACCCGTGGCGGGGTGGCCACCATCCTGAACGAGGTCGCGGTGGCCTCCCAGGCGGCCGTGGTGCTCGACGAGGCTGCGGTTCCGGTGCGACCGGAGGTGATGGGCGCCAGCGAGCTACTCGGCATCGACCCGCTGTACGTGGCCTGCGAGGGCCGTTTCGTCGCGGTCGTGGACGGCACCCGGGCAGACGCGGCGCTGGCCGCGCTGCGCTCACACCCGATGGGCGCGGAGGCCGCGGTCATCGGCCGGGTCGTCGAGGACCCGCCCGGGCTGGTGCTGCTCAAGACCACCTTCGGCGGTACCCGGATCGTCGACATGCTCGTCGGCGACCCGCTGCCCAGAATCTGCTGAGCTTCTGTTGCTGAAGGAGCATCATGCATGAGCTGTCGATCGCGGAGAGCATCGTCGCGGCGGTCACCGAGAAGATCTCCGACACTCCGATCCGGCGGATCCAGGTCCAGGTCGGGCAGCTGTCCGGGGTGGTGCCCGACGCGCTGAGCTTCTGCTTCGAGCTGGCGTGCACCGGTACCGCGCTGCAGGGAGCGGAGCTGGAGATCGTCCCTGGCCCGGGCCGGGGCCGGTGCCGCACCTGCGGGCACGAGTTCGACACCGACGACCTCATCGCGATGTGCCGGTGCGGCAGCGTGGACGTCGAGGTGGTCGGCGGACGGGAACTGCTGATCAGAGAGGTGGAGGTGGTCTGAGATGTGTGCCACCTGCGGTTGTTCGGAGGCCTCGGCCGGGGTGCGGGTGATCGACCCGGCCGGTCACGACCACGCCCACGACCACCCGCATCCCCACGACCACTCCCACGATCACCCGCATCCCCACGACCACTCCCACGATCACCCGCGTCCCCACGACCACCCGCACGCCGTCCCGCACGCCCCGGCCGACCGGCCCCGCGGGCACACCATCAGCCTCGAACAGGCCGTGCTGGCCAAGAACGACGGGCTCGCGGCGGTCAACCGCCGGTGGCTGGCCGAGCGGGGCATCCTCGCGCTGAACCTGATGAGCTCCCCGGGTGCCGGTAAGACCACGCTCCTGGAGCGCACGATCGCCGACCTGGCCGGGGAGCTGCCGGTGTCGGTGGTCGAGGGCGACCAGGAGACCTTGCTCGATGCGCAGCGGATCTCCGACACCGGCTGCCGGGTGGTGCAGATCAACACCGGCTCCGGCTGCCACCTGGACGCCGAGATGGTGGATCGCGGGCTGCGCACGCTGGCCCCGGAGAGTGACTCCGTGCTGTTCATCGAGAACGTCGGGAACCTCGTCTGTCCCGCCCTGTTCGACCTCGGGGAGACCGCGAAGGTCGTGATCACCTCCACGACGGAGGGTGAGGACAAACCGCTCAAGTACCCGCAGATGTTCGCGGCCGCCGACCTGGTGCTGCTGAACAAGGTCGACCTGCTGCCGTACCTGAGCTTCGACGTGGACCGGTGCCTGGCGGGCGTGCGGCGGGTGAACCCGCGCGCGGAGATCCTGCTGGTGTCGGCGACCCGGGGCGAGGGTCTGCCCGCCTGGTACGACTGGCTGCGCGGGCGGGTGGGTAGCCGCATGGGGTGACCCGGTACCGGCTCGAGGGCTCGCTGCGGGTGACCGCGCATTCCGCGCTGCACGATGTGCAGGCCCGTTCGTCGCGCATGGCCGGGTGGCTGGACGCGGTACTGGCCGACGGATCGCTACGCGTGGCGTGCGCCTACCTCGAGCTCCCCGCGACGTCCATCGACTCCGACAACCCGCTGATCACCCGTGAGATCGCCCGGCGCATGGACCCGCGCCGCCACCCGATGGTCCAGGCCGACATCGGCCCGGTGGCCGGACCCGTCGACGCCGTCGCGGAGGTCGACGGCAAGCTCACCCTGCACGGCGTCTGCCGTCCGGTACACGGGTCGGCCTGGGTACGGGTCGAGCCCGAGGGCGCCCTGTCGGTCGAGGGAGCCGTGACCCTGGACGTACGCCGGTTCGACATCCGGCCGCCCTCGATGCTCGGGCTCCGGGTGCGGCCCGAGGTGGACGTCCGGCTGAGGCTGCGCGCCGTGCCCACCCCGGACTGACCGGGACGGGGAACTCAGCCGAGCCCGTTGGCCGCGAGCCACTCCTTGGCCACCACCGCGGCGTTGGGTTTGTCCGGGGCGTTGAGCTTGCGGTTGAGATCGACCAGACCGGAGGTGGTCAGCTTGGCCGACACCCCGTTCAGGATCTGCTTCACCTGGT